>ERZ825896.1039-NODE-1039-length-33101-cov-10.109907_pt1 | contig 33101 bp, 31 predicted proteins | sample MGYA00519858_ERZ825896 | MGnify/ENA primary metagenome ERZ825896 (study PRJEB31778, sample SAMEA3449214) | human gut metagenome | biome: human gut; feature: human-associated habitat; material: faeces | place: United Kingdom | collected 2010/2012 ...
TCGAAACGTCGAGGCCCGTCAGGATGGGCACGAGGATCGTCGCGCCGAACATGGCGAACATGTGCTGGAAGCCGAGCAGCAGCATTCTGCCCGTGCCGAGCTGTCTGGCGTCATAGATGCCGGTTTCCGGAATTTTGCTTTTTCCCATGGTGTTCTCCTTTCTCTTCTCGCTGTTTCTGCCGGAGCGGCTGCCGCAGGCGCATAAAAAAAGAATTGTGAAACCTGAAAAAAATGAGGTTCACAATTCTTCTTTCAAAAACGAATACGGCACCGGAGAAACGGGTTCCCCGGCAAAAACAAAACAGGAAATGCAGCGTCTGACGGGCGTTTTCCATGCAGTCATCGGTCGCACTTCCTTTCATAAACTCACTGCAGGACATTATACCGGCGGGCCGGAGAAAAAACAACTGTGAGTTCTGTGCGAATTTCGGCGCTTTTTCGCCCGGAATTTGACCGATCCGTCAAAACCTACTCCAGCTCGTCCAGCGTGAGCTGGAAGCTGTCGAGGAAGTGGCCCATGAAGTAGTCGAGGCACGGCAGCTGCATGTCGCGCAGCGCCTGGCGCGTCTGGCGGGCGGCTGCCTCAAACTCCGAGTTGCCGGCCTTCAGCTCCTCGACGCATTTGATGTAGGCCGAGAGCTTGTCGGCGGCCTTGACGATCTTCGCGGTCCCGGGGTCGGATTCGAGCAGCAGCGGGCGGTAGCCCGCCTGCAGCTCCGGCGGCAGCAGCGCCAGCAGCTTTTCGCAGCTGACGGCCTCGATCTGCTTGTAGGCGGATTTGATCTCGGGGTTATAATACTTGATCGGCGTCGGCAGATCGCCGGTCAGGATCTCCGACGCGTCGTGGAACAGCGCGGCGGCCGCGCAGCGGTCAGGGTCGGCGGGCTCGCCGAGGATGTCCCGCTGGATCATGGCCAGCCCGTGCGCCAGCACGGCGACCATGTGGCTGTGCTCCTGGATGTTTTCTTCAAACGTGTTGCGCATGAGCCCCCAGCGGCCGATATAGCGCATACGGGAGATCAGCGCGAAAAAGCGGTGCTGCATAGCGAATCCTCCTTCAGGAAATCAGGGATTTGTCCTTCCACTTGCCGCGGAAGAAATGCACGTAGCAGACGACGAGCGTGATCGTCCACGACATGGCCTGGCTCCACCAGATCGCCGTATAGCCGAACAGGCTCGTTTTGTGCAGCGCGTATGCGAACACCGCGCGCAGCCCCAGCGCCAGCAGCGCGTAGAACGTAGCGTGGAAGCCCTCGCCCACGCCCTGGCACATGCCGTTGGCGGGGAAATAGACCGCGAAGATGGGGATGGCGACGGCGGAGCTGAACAGGTGCAGGCGGCAGATGGCCGCCGCGCCCGCGTCAAGCTGGAAGGCCCGGATGATGAGCGGAATGCCCGCGATCTGCGCCAGACACAGGATCAGCGTCATGCCCAGCGAGACGAGCACGCCCTGCCCCAGGCCCTTCGACACGCGGTCAGGGCGCTGCGCGCCCATGTTCTGCCCGGCGAAGGTGGCCATGGTGTTCTGGATGCCGATGATGGGGATCATGAGGATGTTTTCCATCCGGCTGGCGACGGTGTAGGAGGCGATCATGCTCTCGCCGTAGTAGTTGACCAGCCGCTGCAGGAACAGGAAGCCGCACGAGACGATCGACTGCTGGATCGCCATCGGCGCGCCGACCTGCAGGATGCGTCCCGCTGTTTTCAGGTCCATCCGCAGCTCCCGCAGCGAAAAGCGCAGAAGGGCGTATCTGCGGTGCATGTAGGCAAAGCCGATGACGCACGAGGCGATCTGCGAGAGGACCGTCGCTATGGCCGCACCGGCCACGCCCATTCCGAGCCCAGCCACAAAGACGAGGTCAAGCACGACGTTCAAAACCGAGGAGACGAGCAGAAAATAGAGCGTGGCCTTGCTGTCGCCCAGCGCGCGCAGCAGCGCGGCCGCGATATTATACCCGAACTGGAACACGAGGCCCGCGGCGTAGATGCGGAAATACAGCAGCGTCAGCGGCAGCAGCGCCTCCGGCGTGCCGAGCGCGCGCGCAAGCAGGAATCTCGCGCTGCAGACGCCGATGAGCGACATCAGAAGGCCCATCGCCAGCATCAGCACGATGGCTGTCGCGGCATACTGCCGCAGCTCCTGCTCGCGCGAAGCGCCGAAATACTGCGAGATCAGCACGCCCGCGCCGATGGAAAAGCCGATGGCGAGCGCGGTAAACAAAACCGTCAGCGACGCACAGGCGCCCACGGCGGACAGCGCCTGCTGGCCGTTAAAATTGCCGACGATGATGGTGTCGGCGGTGTTATACAGCTGCTGCAGCAGATTCCCCGCCATGATCGGCAGGGCAAACTGCACAATGAGCTTCCAGGGCGTTCCCCGGGTCAGGTCCTTGGTCATGATGCGTTCTTCTCCGGAATGATAAATGATACCCTTAATACTATAGCACAAAAAGAAATCCTTGTAAATTGCAGGTTTCGGCTTGATAAACCTCTAACCTTGTAGTATAGTAGGTTATCAGAAAAGGAGGGACCGCACGATGATGATTTCCAGCAAGGGCCGCTACGCCCTGCGCGTAATGATCGATCTGGCTGAGCATGCGGAGGAGGGCTATATCCCGCTGCAGACCATCGCGGCGCGGCAGGGGATCTCCGAAAAGTATCTGGAAAGCATTCTGGCCGTGCTGAGCAAGGCGAAGCTGCTCGACGCCGTGCGCGGCAAGGGCGGCGGCTACCGTCTGGCAAGGCCCGCGGCCGGCTATACGGCCTTCGAGATCCTGTCTCTGACCGAGGGCACGCTGGCCCCCGTCACCTGCCTCGAGACCGGGCAGCAGTGCGAAAACGCGAAAAACTGCCGGACGCTGCCCTTGTGGCAGGGGCTCGACCGGACGATCGCCGATTACCTCGGCCGCTACACGCTCGCCGACCTGGCGCGGATGGAAAAGGACCCGTAACCATACAAAAAGGGTGCAGCCCATCGGGCTGCACCCTTTATCTTTTTTAATACGCGATGCCCCAGTAGATCATCTTCTTGGCGGGCTTGCCGCAGATCGGGCAGGTATCGCCGAGATGCTCCTGCTTGAGCGGCATGCAGCGGGAGGACATGCCGCCCTCCTCCTTCATCTTCAGCTCGCACTCCAGCTCGCCGCACCACATCGTCTTGATGAAGCCGCCGTGCTCGGCCTGCAGCTGCTTGGCCTCTTCGAGCGAATGGGCTTCGTAGATATGGTTATCGAGGTTCTGCTTTGCCTTTTCAAACATGCCCTTCTGCACGAGCTCGAGCTGCTCGGCGACGGCTGCTTCGAGGTTCTCCAGGGCGACGACGGTCTTCTCGCCGTCGTTGCGGCGGACGAGGACGCACTGCGCGGCCTCGATGTCGCGCGGGCCGATCTCGACGCGCACGGGCACGCCCTTCATCTCATACTGCGCGCACTTCCAGCCCATGGAGTTGTCGGAATCGTCAAGCTTGACGCGCAGGCCCGCCTTCACCAGACGGTCTTTCAGCTCCGCGGCCTTTTCCAGCACGCCCGCCTTGTGCATGGCGACGGGCAGGACGATGACCTGGATGGGCGCGATCTTGGGCGGCAGGACGAGGCCGTTGTTGTCGCCGTGGGCCATGATGACCGCGCCGATCATGCGCGTGGTGGAGCCCCAGGAGGTCTGGAACGGGTACTGCAGCTTGTTGTCGCGGCCGGTGAAGGTCACGTTGTAGGCGCGGGAGAACTTATCGCCGAAGTAGTGGCTGGTCGCGCCCTGCAGCGCCTTGTGGTCCTTCATGAGGCACTCGACGGTGTAGGTCGCTTCCGCGCCGGCGAACTTTTCCTTCTCGGTCTTCTGGCCGGGGACGACGGGGATGGCGAGGACGTTCTCAAAGAAATCGGCGTAGCACTTCAGCTGCTGCTCGGTCTCGTGGATGGCTTCCTCGGCGGTCTCGTGGATGGTGTGGCCCTCCTGCCACCAGAACTCGCGGCTGCGCAGGAACGGGCGGGTCGTCTTCTCCCAGCGGATGACGGAGCACCACTGGTTGTAGAGCATCGGCAGCTCGCGGTAGGTCTGCAGAACGCGGGACCAGTGGTCGCAGAACATGGTCTCGGACGTCGGGCGGAAGGCCAGACGCTCCTCGAGCTTTTCGCTGCCGCCCATCGTGACCCAGGCGACCTCAGGCGCGAAGCCGTTGACGAGCTCGCCCTCTTTTTTCAGCAGGCTTTCGGGGATCAGGACGGGCATCGCCACGTTCTCATGGCCGGTCTTTTTGAACTCGGCATCCATGATGCGCTGGATGTTCTCCCAGATTGCGTAGCCGTACGGGCGCAGGATCGTAAAGCCCTTGACCGACGCATACTCGACCAGCTCGGCCTTGCGGCAGATATCGGTGTACCACTGGGCAAAATCGACCTCCATATCGGTGATCTGCTCCACTTTCTTCTCTTTCGCCATATCGGTTCATCCTTTCGGAAATACTTTTTCAGTCAATAGCTTTATTCTATCACACTTGTCAAGCGTCTGTACATAAGATGAACTACCTGAACGCAGGTTTATTGGAGGGTCTGAAGCCATGATCTATTGTATCCCGCTCGATGAGGCGACGGAGGAGTTCTACGCCTCCGTCGCCCGCGCGGCCGGCCTGCCGATCGAGCAGGTGCTGCGCGATACGCTGTTCAAGCTCGCGGGCGAGCTGGCGCTGGAGGCGCTGGCCCGGCGGAGCTCAAATTCCAAATAAAAGGGGATCTACGGGGTTGTAATTTCCGGCGGCCTCTGCTATCATGCAGATACATTACGATACCGGAGGCACATATCATGAAATCCATTCGTGATCTTTATAAAATCGGCAAGGGCCCGTCCAGCTCCCACACCATGGGGCCGGAGCGCGCGGCCCGCATCTTCAAGCAGGAGCATCCCGACGCGGAGCGCTATGAAGTCACGCTCTACGGCTCGCTGGCCCTGACCGGCGTCGGCCACGGCACCGACCGCGTGCTGAGCGAGGTCCTGTCCCCCACCCCGACGGAGATCATCTTCTCCGACAAGGACCCCGACGATCTCAAGCACCCGAACACGCTCGATTTTGCCGCCTACAAGGGCGAAGAAAAGCTCGCGTCGATGCGCGTGGAGTCCATCGGCGGCGGCGATATCGTCATCGAGGGCCGCGAAGCGGCCGGCGCGGAGGAGATCTACCCTGAAAACTCCTTCGCGGAGATCGCGCAGTACTGCCGCTGGCGCTATATCTCGCTGCGCGAGTACGTCGAGCTGAACGAGGGCCCGGAGATCTGGGACTTTCTGCAGCAGATCTGGCGCGCCATGCGCAGCGAGGTCGAGGAGGGACTGGAGGCAACCGGCATCCTGCCCGGCGGGCTGGGTGTGCAGCGCAAGGCCAAATACCTCTATGAACGCCAGCACGCGCAGGAGATCCCGCAGGTGCGCGAGCTGCAGCTCGTCTGCGCCTACGCCTTCGCCGCGGCGGAGCAGAACGCCGCCAACGGCACCATTGTCACCGCACCCACCTGCGGCAGCTGCGGCGTGCTGCCCGCGGTCCTCATGTATCTGCAGGGCAAATACCACTATTCCGACCTGCGCATGGCGCACGCGCTCGGCGTGGCGGGCATCATCGGCAATCTGATCCGGCGCAACGCGTCCATCTCCGGCGCCGAATGCGGCTGTCAGGCGGAGGTCGGCTCGGCATGTTCCATGGCGGCCGCCGCCATGTGTGAGCTGATGGAGTTCCCGATCGAGCAGGTCGAGTACGCGGCGGAGATCGCCATGGAGCATCATCTTGGCCTCACCTGCGACCCCATCTGCGGTCTTGTGCAGATCCCCTGCATCGAGCGCAATGCCGTCGCCGCCAAGCGCGCCATCGACTCGGCGAACCTCGCGCACATGCTGGTCGGCACGCGAACGATCTCGTTCGATATGGTCGTACGCACGATGTATGAGACCGGCATCAGCATGAACCGCGCCTTCCGCGAGACGAGCGAAGGCGGTCTCGCCCGTCTCTACAGTCGCCGCGCCGGTACCGCCCCCACCCGCAAATAACCCCCAAAAGTCCGGCTCCGCCGGACTTTTTCGTTTCCCTGTTGAAAAATCTGCCCCGCTGCTTTATAATCTACCTATCACGATCGAACCGGGCCTGATCGCCCGGGCAAGGAGACGAAAGATATGAAATTAGGAATCGTAATACACGAGCCTTTTTTCATATCTTCATATAAGTTCATGTAACGCTACAAAGCGTTGAAAATTCTAGCTTTTTTAGGCCTTACACTTCATATAATTCCATATAACATCATGCCGTTTCACGGCAAATTGGTGCGGAATTGGTGCGGTGTTCATCTCGAAGTCAGAGCCCAACACATCAGAACAATGAAAGATTCTATATATTTTCATCAAAAGCGCAGGAAACAGCATCCGCTATTTCCCGCGCTTTTTGTGTTCTGATGCTCAACGCACGCCTCTTATCCTAACTGTATTTATATTCATATTTTTCGGAAGGAGTCTCTGTCATGACTGAATATAAACTTGAAATTAAGCAAATCGTAGACTATCCCAAATGCCGTATCTACCGGCAATTCATACAGAGTCTGATCGCAGACCGGAGCATCCGTACAAACGGGTGCTCCGGTCTTTTTCATTATGTGGTGCTTTGCTGCTACGCGAACTTTCGCACGTCCTATCAGCGGTACGACGGTATCAGCTACATCGTGCATCCCGGTCAATGGATCTGCCCGCTGTGGGAGCTGCGGACGTGGTTCCGTGCGCGCACAAACCGTCAGCTTCTTCGGCAGCTTGATTTTTTCCAGCGGCACCACTTCATCGAGTACGACCTGATCGGCCGTGGACAGCTTGTGCAGTACCGCATTCTTGACTGGCCGCGCTATAACACCGTGCTGGATTACAGCTGCCCGTGCCAAAAGGATTCCGGATTCTTCTTCCTCCCGATGAGCGCGGCATCGCGGCTGCTCAGTCTTGGAAAATGCTCCGAGATGGATACACTGCTCGATCTCTGGCTGAACGCGATATACAATGACCATCAGGTTGCCGGTTCTGAGGCTGGTCCTGTGGTTTATCTGCGGAACGGCACCGGCAGCCCGCTCGTTTCCTATGCCGAACTTGGCAAGCGCTGGGGCGTGTCCAAGGCGACGGCTGGGCGTATCCTCAGCAAATTCGCACGGCTGGAATACATCAAGACATTTTCATTCTCCGGCCGCAGCGGAACGGCAATCTATCTTCAGAACTATCTGTCCACCATGTTCCAGATTTCCGATGTCATGGTGGACAAAGAAGAAGTCGCAATGGCGCTGAATCTCTGCATCCGCGTACAGGACTGTGCGCAGGATATGGCGCAGCCGGACTGCGCATCAGATTGCTCGATCAGCGTTTCAAAATCGCACACGGAGATTCTGATTACCGAAGTCCTGAAGCTCTTGAAAACACAGGGCATTTGCTGCACGACCTGCCCCCGGTTTCAACATAGGTTATATCCCTTATCCGATTGCGTCGGAGTCTTATGGGAGCACGAAGCGGAGGATCTTCGGCTGGGGCTGATGCTCTCCTGCGGCAGCACCCAGACGCGGTATTTTGAACTCACGATCCGGCAGAAAGGAGCGAACGACAATGGCGAAGAATAAGCTGCCCGCGGCAGACGTGACCGAAGATCCGCATTATCACGATACCTGGACACTGCTGCGGAAATACCGCGATGTTGTCTGGAGTCTGGAGGTTTCCGTGCGGCAGATTCGGAACCGGTTCCGGATCGACTACGGCAAAACGATCGAGGATTTTCTGGAATCCGTCTATCTGGCCGGCGCGGATCTCTCCGGCACAGAGCTGGAGCATCAGGCGAAGTGCATCGAGCAGAGCCATAAAATGCTCTGCCTTGTGGACAGCGCCGTAGACCTCATGCGCGCCAAGCACAAGAACGGCGAGGAATTTTACTGGCTGCTTTATTACGCCTACCTTTCCCCACAGGAGCTTCAGAACGTCGAGGAGATCATCGACCAGCTCCGCCCACACATCCGCGACATCAGCCCCCGGACGTATTACCGGAAGCGCAAAGAAGCCGTTGAGGTGCTCAGTTCGGTGTTGTGGGGATATACGGCGCAGGATAGCGCGGGGATCATGAGGGAGTTTTTGCAGTAAATTGAATTTTGCGGGCAAAGCGCTCTTGAAAGTGCCTTGCCCGCAAATTATTATGCTTCTAATCTTACGTTGCGTGCTCACTAACAGCCAATATGAAATCCGCCATTGTCATTGCAGAATTCACAAATAAACGCGCGTGATAATCGTTGATGTTAATTCTTTTCCCTCCAACACCATGCGCATCGCTTCCTTTATTTCGCATTTCTGCTATCGCTGAAAGAATTTTTTCAAGTCCAGAAAGTAACCCATTGATCCGTTTATCCAACTCTGCGCTTTGGTGCATATGATACAGCAGCTTTACCTGATTATAAAGTTTGCCAATATCCCCGCTCTCGGTTGGCTTCTCTCCTTTCTTTTCAATAACAAAGCAAAACACTTCTTCAAGTAGCGTCCGTGATTTGGTAATGGCACTATCATAATTTCCATCCGTTATATCTTTCATAGCCCGTCCTGATATATCTGCAATATAGTCCCGATCGACCATTTTAATAGTCGGTGTTGCAAGAATAGCACTTGTCCCTCTCTTGCGAATCATAAACACAGCGCCTGTCTTTATAAGCTCATTGCCGCCGAAGCATAGTTCGCCATTGATCTGATCGATGATTGTAGTTACGATTTGCTTATAAGCAGATTCGATCTCCTTGGCCGTTCTATCTTTTAGCTTGTCCTCAAATTGTTGCTTTGAAAACAGGAACGCAAGCAAATCTGATCCCCGATTGTTCCGGATACAATGAGCCAGTAGATCATCGAGATATTCCCAGCGACTTTTTGCACCGCCATTGCGGTCATATGTAGCAGGCAAGCCCCAATTGTTTGAAATAGTGCAAAGCATAGGGCCGCTAAGGTATGGCATAGATATCTTTATACCGCTATCAACACCATTTATTATAAGCGGGCCAAAATCTTTGTCTCCATCCAGAATTGCTATAATGCTCTTGCTGCGCAGCAATTCAAATTTCGACTTTTCTTGTTTCAAACTTTTCCTCTCCCATCTATTTATATACGCGATACATCCGCAAATCGTCGATCTTAGAAATTTTCACAGAATCTACAAATAGGGTACTTTCTGAACTCCTCCTGCTCGTTCGGTTTTAGGCGTTCAAAATGGATTCGCGCTGCCGTCTGCTGATTCAGCAATAGATATGCGCCAACCTTTATTTGCTCCAGTACATCTCGATCTTCAGTAATTTGGACAAGTTCTGTTTCCTCCTCAGCGGTCAAATCTCTTCTACGCTTTTTTATCTGTAAATCGTTGAGCAGTCGAATATCGTATTGAAGTTCCTGCTCCGAAGCCGTCATAATCCAAGCTGAAAATTCTTCTGCTGTATTAAGAAATTCAGGATTGCCACTTCTGTCATACGCTCCTAACAGTTCAAGCAAAACGAAGTTTGCTCTTGCAATAGTTTCGTCATGTCGTGTCAGCTTTTGAAAAGACGGCAATATTGCATCGAGGTACAGATTATCTGTGTGCAACAGGGTCTCTGCATCCAAATTTGCATACTGCGATATTGGTACTCTCTCCCCATTTCGATTCAGGCATTCCACCTCAACCTCATTCCGAAAAAAATCAAATAGTGCATATGTTCTTGGCTTCTCACTGGCAATCTTATAATAGAGCATAAACCGTAAGTTTTCGATGCTGGCAAAAAACACAGCCGGTAAATTCTCTAGTATTTCGGTAATTGTTTCCTTGTCAACCAAAGCTTTTATTAACAAATTAGCTTTATACCAATCAGCATCAGACATTTTCGAAATGCTGACATCCTTTTTACACCCTAGTCCATCCAACAGTGAAACAAACTTTTTCGCATACAGAAGCCGCTGCTTCTCATCTTCTATAGCAAAGTTAGATAAATTTGCTCCTTTATTATCGAAAGGAAACGGCGTTCCGTTGTACGAAAAGCAGCCTTCCGAAATATATGACAACATAAAATCAAGATCGACCACAAGATTTCTTAAGCTATCTGAATTTTTATATTCAACTCTGATTGTCCGTTCTTCCTTATCAGCAATTAACAAGAAGCTTTGTCCAAACGTCGTTTTTACAAATCTCCCATCCTGTTGGATTTTGATTTTATCATAAAAAAGTTTTTCACCTACTGTAATACATGCAGTTTGAATTTCAGTCGCTACAATATTCTTTGGGATAAACTCAAGTGGTTGGGATATTGCGCTATTTTTCAGTTTAACGTACACATATACGTCGTTTGAAAAAAGAAACCGTTCGGGGTCTGTTTTCCCAGTTGTTGCTATTGGGATTTCAAATCTTTCAATTGCTCCAGTTTTGCATAGTTCATCCAGCGTCGGCAATGGTGCAGTTTTAAAACTCGTCTGTTTTTTGCACTGTTCAATACAATTAAGTACTATGGACGTCCGTTCATCTTCATCCTGCGGAAAACATTTGAGATGGATATTTTTCGTTTTTTCTCCTTTTTTCTTTTTGAGAATCATCCGTATCTTTATCGGTGTTAAATCTGTGTAATATATTTGTCTTCTCGCTTCTGTACTCCCTATATATACGACAAAAAACAATACACCACCATCATTTAAATAGTTGTGTAAATCAATAATGCTAACCGGAAAAGAAATCTTACTCTTTGAAAGGTCACCTTTTTCTGTTCCTTTCACCTGCACTGGGATTCTTCCCAAAAATGCTTCTTTCCTTTTGCTACTATTCTTGTATGCATAGACATGTCCATCCCAAGATGGTTCCTTGTCATTGTCTGGAATGAATTGGTCAAGTAACGCGCATTGTACAATGCTATCTCGCACAGCATTAACAGACAGTGTTTCTATTGCCTTTTTATCCATCTTTTCATACCTCTGTATACGCGATAATTCTATATTCCCAATGCTGTCGGTTTGTGTTTACATAACTCATTGATTCTTTCTGTATTTTTTCCACTCGCAAAATCGCGACCGAATCCAGCTATTGTATTTGAAGGCATCCCGCACCTCTCGCTTTTTTATATATTTTACCACAATCATCTGCCTGTGTGCAACGCTCGATATGTTTATTGAGACTGTGCTTCTGCGTCTTCTATAAAGAAACAGCATCACCCACATAGAGACGTGGGTGATGCTGCTTTTCATAAATGTTTTTTTGCCCGGTGCTGCGCTGTTTCGTAAACCTCATCATCGGCTCTTGCACCGATGACGACGACCAGCATTTCTGTTTCTGTCCGGATCAGCTTATACACGACACGGATACCGGCATCCCGGAGCTTGATTTTCAGGAACCCAGCCAAATCATTACCTTGTTTATTCCCCAACGGCTTTCCATAGCCGCCTTCTGTGACGGAAAGCGGGTTTTGAAGAACTTTGTTGATAGCCTTAACGACCATCAGGCGTTGATTTCCAGCAAGATTCTTCAGATCTTTTGCGGCTTCCGGTAGGTAAACCAGTTTCCAATTCATTCGATGTCTACCTCACCAACCGCATCTAAAGCATCCTGCGTAATACCAAGTTCTTCATAAAGATGTTCTGCCGGGACAAACGCAGTAGGGTCTGCCTTTGCCATGCGTTCAGATGCCATCGTCAGAAGTCTTGCATCGTTCACCTCATCGATCAGGCTCATATATTCTTCGGGAGACAGAAGAACACATTCTGCAGCGTTGTTCTTCATAACGACTTTCGCGCCGCTCTGCTTAACTTCATCGAATATCTTCCCGGCAAGTCCTCGGTTGAACAGAGAAATAGGAACCGTGTTCCGGATTGCACTTGCAATATTGACCATGTTATTCACCTCCGCATCTCCACTGTAACATCAATAAGAAAATTTGTCAAGAAAGAAACTGCTAAATTTACTGATCTATTTACAGCTTATTCGTCGATAATATATGCATCAACATTGCCCTTTGCTCATCGGCAATGCTTATTGGACATCTACTTGATTTTGTGCCCTTACGCATTTCTTGAAAAACTCGATATAGTGCAATATGTGTGGAAAATCTCGAATGATTAAAAAGATTGTCGCGAAGCAATGCAAGTGTCAATTGTAAAGGTTATTTTTTACGAGTTAGCAAATTGAGTAGCATATTGTGTCACCATGCCCGGGTAATTTGTAAAAATGAATATGTTCAACATCTATCGCAGAATAAATTTCTGCGTATTCCTGAAAATGTGGCAACTCTACTTCGAGGTAACACTTCCTGTAATCGTGCTTTCCCACTCCAAATAAACTTTTGAAGTTGATATTTGCAATAATTACCCGGACTTCATGCTGCCACTCATATTTTTTTGTCTTCCAAAACAGTTCTTCTGACGGTACATGGGTGTCATCATAGAATAATTCATCTACATTGTACTTATGGTAGTCTACTTCATTACAAAACAAGTCAACCGCCATACCATTGCTATAATATCGTTCTGTTGTTAAATAGTCGGAATTATTGCGGATTGCTTTCTTGACTTGGCAACGCAGTTCTTCAAAGAAACGACACGGGTTCGTGATAAATAGGAACGTAGCTTCATCTTTTGCATATTTCATGTTTGCTCTATACTTTCCCAAATCGAACGAAATTGTCTGTGGTAACGTTGGCATTAAACCATCCGCCTTTTGCGAAAGCAGCTTCTCACCAAATGAGAAAAAACACAGTGCTGGAACCATCAACGTTGGAGTATATCTCAAATAACTCGTCTGGTCATCGCTTCTTCTGAGAATTTCAATATGATTTCCCATAGGAAGGCCATGGGAATCTCGCAAATCCGATAACCGAGGATCATCATTATTCACATGAGCAAAAATGCACTCAAGATAATCTCCAGTGACAAAATTCCCGTTTTGTGCATAATCAACCCAGTTTGCCGCGCAGCTAAACTCAAGTTTTTTCTCTCGATAGCACTTTTCAAGCCTTTCTTTTGATCCAACCCACATCAACATCCCTGTGCTGAAATTTGCTGTTAGTTTGTTAGATTTGCTGTCCACGTTCATTTGTATTCCTCCATTTTGTTTTATAGTGAACTTCTCACACTTTCTATATCTACCATTATTATATCGCCTGTCCCACATTCCGGCGGCTGAATATCTCAAATTTTGCAATTTAGTTTTTCGCTTGCTGTAACCTTTTTGAACTTATCCCTAAATGCACAGCATTGTCATAACATTGGCGCGTTTTTGCTCTTTCGGCGCAAATCCGGATATGCTATACTGAAGATGCTCAAAAGCATATAAAACTGAATCTTGTTGCGAGCAGACGCCTGTACCGGGCGTCTGCTTTTTGCATCGGGAAAAGAAAAAAAGGAGGAGCATCTTTGAACACTTCCAACAACCTGCCGCAGCTTCCGCCGCCGAGGAAAAATCCGGGGCGCTGGCTCTATGCTGCATGGCTCGGCGTCAGCATTCTGCCGCTTCTGATCCAGCCGGCTTCGGCCACGACGATCTGGGAAAAGGCGACGGAGATCATGAAGGACGTCTATCAGCAAATTCTTCTCATCTCCACCATCGCTGCCATCGTCACCGCGTCCGTCGCACTGCTGATGATGAATTTCTCGCGCAGCGGCCGGACGGTCGAGGAATCGCGCGCATGGCTCAAACGTATCGCGATCACCTGGGCGATTCTGAACGGTCTCGGCTTCATCATGGCCTACGTCACGCCGTTCTTCTCTGGCGGTCAGTGGACGGCATAAGGCATGGGGATTCTTGACGGCGTTGTCGAATGGATCTCTGAACAGATCATGCACGGTCTGGATCTCATCAACACATCGGTACTCGGCGCACTTGGCTGCGGGATGGACACGTTTCTGCGTTACTTCCCGGCAGCCGAAACAATGTATGATATTTTTACTGCCATCGGAATCGGCCTGATTCTCTTGATGTGGGTCTGGAACCTGTTCAAAAACTACTGGCTGGGCGCTGGCTTTGAAGCCGAGCACCCGGTCAAGCTGACCTTCCGTGCGATCATCTTCATCACACTCACCTACTGTGCGAAAAGCATTGTCGAGATCGTCCTGAAGATCGGCGGCACGCCGTATGATTGGATCTTATCATCCGAGCTGCCACCGCTCAGCTTTGCGGATTTCAATTCCGTCATGCTGGTCATCATCGGCGCTTGCGCAAACGGAGCGGTCACGCTGATCGTGCTCATCATCGTCGTGCTGCTGGCGTGGAACTATCTGAAGCTGCTCTTTGAAGCCGCCGAGCGGTATATCCTGCTCGGCGTTCTTGTTTACACCGCGCCGGTCGCGTTCTCGATGGGCGGCTCTCAGTCCACAGCAAACATCTTCAAGGCATGGTGCCGGATGCTGGGTGGGCAGGTGTTTCTGCTGCTCATGAACGCATGGTGCCTGCGGCTGTTTACCAGCATGGTCGGCACGTTTATCGCAAATCCTTTGTCCCTATAAGGAGTATCCATGAGAAAACGATTCTTTTTGAACTGCCTGCTGATTCTCGTCCTCGTTGCAGTTATGTCAACTAGCGCATTTGCCATTTCCGAGAGTGACGTAGAATCTGCAGTCAGTGCTTCGGGCAAGGAAGCTGTTTCTGGCAACGTGCTGGTTTGGTTCCTGTGTGCCATTGCGTTCTTAAAGGTGTCACAGAAGATCGACAGTTTCCTGTCCAGCCTTGGCCTGAACGTCGGGCATACCGGCGGCTCCATGCTCTCTGAGGCGATGATTGCCATGCGCGCCATCAACACCGCGACCAGCGCAGTCGGCAGCGCATTGGGAAGCCACAGCCGTCACGGTTCTGCGCCTGCGTCCGGAAAACCCGGCGGCGGAAGCGCGGCTGCAGCAGGCTTTTTCAGCGGCGGACTCGTCGGCATGGCAAGCCGCAAAATCGCAAGCGACGCAGTACGCACGGCGACGGCGGAGAAGAACATCGTCCAGCCGCAGCAGGCCGAGGCGACCGTCAGCCGGACACACGCGAGCAGCGACACCCATTCCGGTTCGCAGACGGCTTCTGAGCAGCAGCGGCAGAATACCAGCCAGCTTGACCAGAATCAGCAGACGGTTTCTTCCCGCGTCGTAAACTCGGAACAGCGTGAAAAGTCCCAACAAGCGCTCCACGAATCCCAGCATTCTATGGATGCCAGCCAGCTCCATCAGGATACACAGACTGCGCAGGAGCAGCAGTTCCACGCGGCGCTGCAGACCGAGGATCAGCAGGCATCGCATCTGGCGTTCCAGTCGGAACAGGGCGAATTTGTCGGCTCTGTGGTGCAGTCGGATGAATTTGATGCAAGCAGCGAAGAAGCCAGAACGGAACAGTCGCAGGTCATGCAGTCTGCCTTGCAGCAGGAGCAGATCGGTGTTACCCAGCGCGAGCAGGCGCAGCATACCCAGCAGGAGACGCAAAGCTCCACTTTCGGACAAGTGGAATCGCAATCCCGGCAGCATACTGCGCAATCTGACAAACAGTTTTTCTCCGTCCGCAATGGACTTTCCAAAACCACCATTGCAGAGCGGACGGTTCAAGCGCAGGAGCGCCCCGGCAGATTCCTGCACAGCAGAACACCATCTGCTGCGCCCGCTTCTGCCCCAGTCAGCGAAGCACCCGCCGCCCGGTCTGCGCCGATCCCCTCTGCCCCCACGCAGTTTCACAGTTTTGGCGGAACGCTTTTTGCAAAATCACTTTATCAGGGCGGCGCGTTTGCCAACGACGTGATCGGCACGGTTGCCAAGGGTGATTACCGCACGACCGGCTCCATCACCGGCGAGACCGCGACGCGCTCTCTTCTGTCCTATATGGGCTTCACCGCGTTGGGAGAACACGCAACCAACATTCCGCGCTATCAGGACGTGGAGATCGGCGGCGGCCGCATCACAGGACGCGAGTTCACGCCGGAGCATCCGGGCGGCATTGATTTCTGTATGTACCATGCCGACCAGTATGCCCAGCCGAAGGGCGATTACAGCAAGGTCTACTCCGCGGACGATGCTGCATGGTATAAGCAGTACGCAGCGGACACCGTAGAACGAAAGCCCTATCAGGCGGAGGACGGCAAGATCGCCTATCATGAAAAGATCGTGCAGAAGCTGCCGAATCCACCGCAAAGAAAAGATCGGATGTGAGAACCTATGAGTCAGGAACAGCGGGACAGCTATGTGATCCCGCCAAATTTTATTGAGGGTGGTTCGTTCTTCGGCGGCTTATTCAAGGCACGCAACGTGGTCGAGGCGGTCATCCTTGCCGCCGGCACCGGGCTTCCGATCCTGACGCTCTCGCTGACGCTGACCGTCCGGATCATTCTGCTCTGCCTGACCTCGCTGCCGCTGGCACTTCTGGCGCTCATCGGGATCGCAGGGATGCCGCTCTCGTCCTATATCATTCTGTTTTTTCGTTTTCTGCGCAACCGCAGAAGTCTGAGCAAAACCGGCGGCAGAAGCAGCCGAAAACAGGCAATCCTCCCGACGTGGGATAAGAAGTCCGGCCCCAGCACGGCTGTGCAGCCCGCCGCCTATAAAAAGGACGGCAGCCACATCCGCTTTGCGAAGGACACGCGCCGTCTGATGCTGGACACCGCCTATCGGCAAAAGAAGCAGGCAGCGCGACCCGGCAATTCGCTTGCGGCGTATGTGCCCATCCAGAAAATCGAAAACGGCATCGTCTATACGACAGATCACCGTTTTATCAAGATTTTAGAAATCGTGCCAATCAACTTCCTGCTCCGCAGCGCGAGAGAGCAGCGGAACATCGTGTATTCGTTCATCAGCTATCTCAAAATCGCGCCGGTCAAGCTGCAAATCAAGGTCATTACGAAACGTGCGGATATGAACCGACACATTGAAACCGTGCGCCGGGAGATGGCGCAGGAGACGAACGAAAGCTGCCGGATGCAGCAGGAGGACTATCTGAAGCTGCTGAAAAAGCTCGGCTCCAAAGAAGCCATCGCACGCAGGTTTTTCCTCATCATGGAATATGAACCGCTCCCCGGCGCGAAGAAAGACCGTGAAGAAGCGGATGCCATTTCGTCACTGCAAACAGCGGCGCGGACGGCGGCAAATTATCTCCGGCAATGCGGCAACAGCGTTGTCCAGCATGAAAATGAGGACGAAGCTGCCGCCGAAATGCTCTACACGTTTCTCTGCCGCAGAGAAAGCACGGATGTTCCGTTTTTGCAGCGCATCTCTCGTATTACATCCAACTACATAAAGGCAGGCTGTTCCATCGACGAAATTCCCGTCGGTGATTTTTTTGCGCCTTCGCAGCTGGATTTCACGCATGGCAGCTATCTCTGCATCGATGGAACGTATTATGCGTATCTGCTGGTGCCGTCGGACGGGTATAAGTCCGAGGTTCCCGCGGGCTGGCTGAGTCTGTTGGTCAACGCCGGGGACGGCATTGACCTCGATGTATTTCTGACGCGGCAGCCAAAGGATCGCATGATCCGCAAGCTCGGCCAGCAGCTTCGCATCAATCGCAGCAAGATCAAGGAGACCAGCGACACCAACACGGACTTTGACGACCTTGACAGTGCCATCCGCAGCGGCTACTTCTTAAAAGATGGTCTGAGTAACCACGAGGATTTTTACTATCTGAACCTGCTTATCACCGTGACGGCGGATAACCCGGACGATCTGGACTGGAAATGCGCCGAAATGAAAAAGCTGCTTATTTCGCAGGACATGAACGTGCAGAGCTGCAATTTCTGTCAAGAACAGGCGCTCCGCTCGTCTTTTCCGCTCGTGAAGCTGGATAAATCGCTCTTTGAACGCAGCAAGCGGAATGTGCTGACGCTGGGCGCAGCAAGCTGCTATCCGTTCACGGCGTATGAGCTGTGTGACGACAACGGTATCCTGCTCGGCGTCAACAAGCACAATAACTCTCTCATCATCGTGGACATCTTTGATTCGCGCATCTACAAAAACGCCAACATCGCCATTCTCGGCACGAGCGGCAGCGGCAAGACCTTTACCATGCAGCTCATGGCGCTGCGGATGCGGCGAAAAGGGATTCAGGTGTTCATTGTCGCGCCGCTCAAAGGGCACGAATTTCACCGTGCCTGCTCCAACATCGGCGGCGCGTTCATTCAGATCTCGCCCGCATCCCCCAACTGCATCAACGTCATGGAAATCCGGCAGACAGACCGCTCGGTCGATGAACAACTCGACGGCAGCACCGTGGAGCACTCCATGCTGGCCGCCAAGATCCAGCGGCTGCACATCTTTTTCAGCCTGCTGATCCCCGACATGAACCATGAGGAGCGGCAGCTTCTCGATGAAGCCATGATCCGCACCTACGCCAAGAAGGGTATTACGCACGACAATGACACGCTCCGCGACCCCAAGCACCCGGAACGATACCGCGAGATGCCAATTCTGGGCGATCTGTACGCGGTACTCAAGGAATCTTCCTCTACGCTGCGGCTGGCAAACATTCTGAACCGGCTCGTCAGCGGCTCTGCCAAGACATTCAACCAGCAGACGAATGTTTCGCTCGACAATAAATACATCGTTCTGGATATTTCGGAGCTGACCGGCGACCTTTTGACCGTTGGGATGTTCATGGCACTGGATTTTGTGTGGGATAAGGCGAAGGAGAACCGCACCGAAGAAAAGGCCATCTTCATTGACGAGTGCTGGCAGCTCATCGGCGCCAGCAGCAACCGTCTGGCAGCGGAGTTTGTGCTGGAGATCTTCAAGATCATCCGCGGCTACGGCGGCTCGGCCGTCTGTGCAACGCAGGATCTCAATGACTTCTTTGCACTGGAGGACGGCAAATACGGCAAGGGCATCATCAACAACTCCAAGACCAAGGTGATCTTGAATTTGGAGGATGAGGAAGCCCAGCGCGTCGGCTCCATTCTGCATCTGTCCGAAGCAGAGCTGATGGAGATCACCCACTTTGAACGCGGCAGCGCCCTCATCAGCACGAACAACAATAATGTTGCCGTCGAGATCAAGTGCAGTGAGCTGGAAAAGGAACTCATCACCACCGACCGCAGGGAGCTTCAGGAATTGCTGAAACGGAACGGAAAAACAAGCTAAAACGTACACAATACATTCTTTATGCGTATAACGGCTATCCTCAAATCTGGTGACTACTGCTTGTGCGTATTCTGTGCGGCAGTTATACGCACAAAAATTAGAGGTGACTACTATGAAAACCCGCGCCCAGATCTACTCGCACGAAGCCAGCGGCATCCTGCGAGATATTTCTACCTATGGTGTTCTGACGCAGAAGCAGATTTTGGGTCTGTACCCGCAGAAGGACGAACAGATCAAGAATCTACTGTCCTATCTCTGTAAACAGAAACGACTGTTCCTTGTGGACGGCTTCTATTCCCTGACGCCGGAGCTGCCGAAAGACCGCGACCGTGGTTTGGAAGCGGCGGTGACGGTTCTGGCGGATTTTATGGAGCAGGTCGAGTATCACGCTGCGGGAGAATATCCCGTGAAGATCATCTTTCTTGCCGGCGGCGAGGTCTATGAAATTCTCTACGCCGAACCGGGCAAAGAAGCCATTCTAAACCTGCTGCTTGCTCGTCCGGAACAGGAACCGCCCGTGCGGCTGGTCATTTTGGAAGACGCTGCGCAGGTCGATCTGCTTGCCATCCCAAATGTGCGCGCATACTGCCTGTTGGATGGCGACGGCAATATTCAATATCTTCAGGAAGAAACGGAGGGATCGTTTTGAATCGTGCGCTTTTATCCAAGCGAATATCCTCGCTGCTGGCAGAGGTCTCGCGGCTGAGTAATGCGCTTTGCGCCATGAACACGATTGACTTGCAGCGGTATCCGGAAAACTATGAGCTGCTCTCCACCGACGCGGCGCTCCGCGCAGAGCAGATCGCCTGCCGGATGCGGCATCTGGTGTACGGCTTTACCACCGTGCAAAAGCATGAATACCTGACCTCCGCTGCAAATGTCCTCGGCATCACGATCACTGCGCAGCCGGGGCTGGTGGAAATTACGCTGCCGGGTCTGCTTCCTAAGAAAAAGCAGCGCAGCGCCGAATATCTGACCGACCCGCTGGAGCAGGCGCTCGGACAGTTTGTTAAAGATCATCCTCTTTCCCATTTTGAGTCGTGCATCATCTGCTTCTGCCATATCTATGCGGTATCTGGCGGACGCGGCCGCATCCGGGACTACGACAATCTGGAAATGAAGCAGATTCTGGACGTTGTCTGCGCCTATCTTATGATGGATGACAATGGGCTTTTGTGCAACGTCTATAACACCACGGAATTAGGCGAGGAAGATGTCACAAAGCTCTTTGTAATGGATCAAGATATGTTTCCGGGCTGGCTGGAAGAGCATCAAAATGCGCTGGAAACCATGTCGGATTTTTAAGCATTTTTCGTCCTTCTTTTTCAGATACCGCCGCGCATGGTGTTTTCCCTTGAAACATCAGGCGTTTTCGCTTGACCGGCAGCGCAAAAATTACCGAAGTTAAGAGCCGATACGGTAAAAGAGGTCACTTTTATGAATCCGACACAACTTCCCACTGATGGCACGCTTCCGCTTCTTGTGCTGCAGATCGTTGCCGTCTCCGGCGAGTTCCCGACCGCCTTTTCCAGTCAATTTCCGGGCGGCAGCAGCTACATCGAAAGCGTGATTGGCAAACTCAAAAAGGACGGGCTGCTCCGTTCGTATACCAAGAACGGTTTGCGTGGACTCAGGCTGACCGCAAGCGCCAAACGGCTGCTGCTTCAAAAATATCCATTTGACCTTGCGCCCTATCTTACAGGCACGTCCGAAACAAACTCTTTGAAGTCAGAACCAGAGCGCCGGCTGCGGCTGCACCGGATGGCCGAGGCGCTTCAGATCCTGCACAACGCGCAAATTCCGTCGCTGCCGTGGGAAAAGCCATCCATTCAAGACTGGCTCTCAAATCCCACTCTATTTCCGGTCTACTATTCCTCCCGCGAGTTCAAAGCTCTCGGCAGTCTTTGCACCAAAATCCGCAATTCCCGCATGACGGGCGTGCTGTTCACAGAACAAGCCATCTTCCCGATCTACAACATGGCTTCGACCTTTCCAAGATGGGCGTACAATGCCGAGATCCGGCTCAAGGCTGTCTTACAGACAGAATTTTGCCGCAATGCACAGTTCACGATCAGTGGCATTGTATTTGGCAGTTCTCCCATGCAGATACCTGCGATCCTGAATGACATGGCGCAGAACCATTTCCTTTTGGATGGCAGTTATCCGCATTTCTATTTTCTGACGCTCGACCACTTTGGTGAGATCGGTGCAATCAAATTATGTCAACCAGATATGCAGGAGCAGTTGAATGAAATCCTCTCGAAAAACCTCCTGCCACCGTCCCCCGCAATGCCAATCGAACATGACGCTCTGGAGCAGGACGGGTCGCCAGTCCTGTTTTCGTATCTCTGCGATCTGCCAAGGCTGCACCGGTTTCGCTGTGCGCTGACGCTGCGGAACCTGACTGGCAGCATCCTCTGCTTTGACTATCAGGCAGAGGCGCTGCGGGAAGCGTTCGGTGCGCAAGTCAATATCACAAGCATCGACTTTGCCGCTTATGAAAGGGTGTTGCTCCATCAATAAGAAACAGAAGATCACGCTGGCCTGTTTTCTGCCTGTCGCACTGACCGCGCTTTTCTATGCGGGCGGCTATCTTGCGCAGTTCATCTACAACTATCAGGCATGGACGGCCGAAGGCGGCACGCCGTACAGCGGTACCTCGCCGCCGATGCCGGACGCCGCGTTCGGCGTCTGCCTGCGGTTCGTATTCCGCTTTCCATACGGTCTGTACGGCATGGGCATCTTTCTGGCGGCAATCGTACTTCTTGTCGTGGCGATCATGCACATGGGCGCCGGCGGCGACGGACAATATGACAAGACCAGAAACCTGACATATTCCCACAAGGGAACCTACGGAACCGCCGGTTTTCTCAATCCAAAAGAAGCCGGGCAGGTGCTCGACTTTGTACCGGACCTGCGCAAGCACCACGGCACCATTCTCGGTGAAGTGGATGGCCGTGTGGTCTGTATCCCGGAGAAAACGCGCTTCAACGGCAACCTCGCCGTCTATGGCGCAAGCGGCTCGAAAAAGACGCGCGCGTTCTGCGTCAATATGATCTTGCAGTGCGCGGCGCGAAAAAGCTCACTGGTCATCTGTGATCCTAAATCAGAGCTGTACGAGAAAACCAGCGCGTATCTACGCGATCAGGGTTACACCGTGCGCGTGTTCAATCTGGTCACACCCGCGTCGTCGGATTCGTGGAACTGCCTGTCCGAGATCGACGGACAGGAACTGATGGCGCAGCTTTTCTGCGATGTTATCATCCGCAATACGGGCAGCGACCGGGGTGACCATTTCTGGGACAGCGCTGAGATGAATCTTCTCAAGGCGCTTGTCCTGTTTGTCGAGCGCAGCTATCCACCGGAACGGCGAAACATTGGCGAAGCGTATCAGCTGCTTGTAAGCTGCTCGGAAAAGGAACTGAACGAACTGTTTGACGCGCTCCCGCTGGGGCATCCAGCCAGAGCGCCGTACAGCATCTTCCGGCAATCGTCGGAGAGCGTGCGCGGCGGCGTCATTATCGGTCTCGGCTCCCGGCTGCAGGTGTTCCAGAACGCAGATATTCGCGCCATCACCAGCCATGATGAGATCGATCTGGAGCTGCCGGGCAAGCAGCCGTGCGCTTATTACTGCATCACGAGCGATCAGGACAGTACCTTCGATTTCCTGTCTTCGCTGTTTCTATCATTCATCTTTATCAAGTTGGTACGATACGCCGACCAGAACTGTCCGGGCGGCTGTCTACCGGTTCCCGTTCATGTGCTTGGCGAGGAGCTTTGCGCCTGCGGCGTTATCCCAGATCTCAGCCGAAAGATCTCCGTGATCCGTTCCCGGAACATCAGTATGTCCTGTGTGTTCCAGAATCTCGCCGGTCTGCAAAACCGCTATCCCAACAACCAATGGCAGGAAATTCTAGGCAACTGCGACGTGCAGCTGTTTCTCGGTTGTACGGACGCACTGACGGCAGAGTTCATTTCCTCACGCTCCGGCGAGGCAAGTGTCGCCGTGACCAGTCAGGCCAAACAGCTTGGTACATGGCGCATTTCCAACTACACCCCGGAATACCGCGAAACGAGCGGTGTCGGCCGCAGGCGGCTGCTCACGATGGATGAAGTTTTGCGGCTGGACGTGGATAAGGCGCTTGTCATTATCCGTGGGCGCAATATTCTGGAGGTCGATAAATTTGACTACTCCAAGCACTATGAAGCAAAGAAGCTGCGCCCGGACAAAGCGGCGGCACATATCCCGCGCTGGCAAAGCGAAGCGCCGCCGGCACCGGATACCCCTGCGCCCCGCACGGCCCCAGCGCCTAAAAAGGATGCTCCTGCAAAAAAGCAGAAGATCATAACCACCAGCAAGGAATCCATTTTATCCAAACCAAAAAAGGAGGAATGACGCATGCCCAGAAAAAAGGAATTGCCTGCCCCGGACAGCGGCGAACAGGACGACCTGCTTTCTACCGAACTGCAGGAGTCTCCCGATGCGCCGCTCACCGAGCCGCAGGAGGAACCCATCCCCACAGAAAGCCCGCCCGATGAGGGCGCGCCGGAGGATGATGCGCCGTCGGAGGAATACACGGAATTTCTTCAGGCGCTGAACGAAGCTCCCGCGCAGGAAGAACCGCAGCCTGCCCCATCTGACGAAGCGGAATCGCCGCCGGCGGATGAGAAACCGGCGCTGACCATCCCCGCAGAAGAACCGTCCAATAAATCCACGCCCTCGGAATCTCCATCCGTGCCGCGCAATGACGCAGTTCTGACGATCACAGCCAGAACGCGCATCAAAAGCGAAGCCGAAGCCACCGACGAACTCTGGCATGAGATCCGCAACGCCTACCGGACGCGGCGGATCCTGACCGGCACGCTGGACGGCATTGAGCAGACGACAGGCGGCAAGACACTGGCGACAGTCAGTGTCCGCGGCTTCCGCATCGCTATCCCGATCCGTGAGATGCTTGTGCTGGAGGAACGTATGCCGTCCGGCAGAGCATATGCCGACTACATGAATCGGCTGAACCGCATTCTTGGCACGATGCTCGGCGCGGAGATCGACTTCATCGTCAAGGGCATTGACTCGACCACACACAGCGCCGTTGCCAGCCGCCGGGAAGCCATGCTCCGCAAACGGCAGACATTCTATCTCGGCAAAGATGTTTCCGGAAACCCCTACATCTATCCCGGCCGTCTGGTCGAGGCACGCGTGATCGCCGTCGCAGAGAAGGTGCTGCGCGTCGAAGCCTTTGGCATTGAATGTGCCATCTTTGCCCGTGACCTCTCCTGGCAGTGGGTGTCCGACGTCCGCGACCTTTACAGTGTCGGCGACCGGGTTCTGGTCCGCGTGCAGGAGATCAGCGGCGAGGATGCCGAGCATCTTTCCATCCGTGCGGATATCCGCAGTACGTTCTCTGAAACCAGCGTGGACAATTTGAAGAAGTGTCAGGTACAGAGCAAGTATGCCGGCAAGGTCACGGACCTTCGCGGCGGTGTGGTGTATATCCGTCTGAACAACGGCGTCAACGCCATCGCGCACACCTGCTACGATTCCAGGATGCCCGGCAAGAAGGACGACGTCAGCTTTGCGGTCACGCGGCTGGATGAAGAACACGGAATTGCCGTCGGCATTATCACGCGGATCATCAAGCGGAACCTGTAATCCGGCAGCGTTCTGCCTATGACCGATTTCATATTTCTTGCAGCGTCCACACTGGAACCGCTGCTGCGCCGTCTGAGGGTGCCTCCCTGACGGTACTAAACTGCAAAAGGAGTTTTCTCTATGAAAGACAAAGAAGAATACATTGACGCCCCTCGTGAAACACGCTCGAAGGACATTACCGTCTATGCGGTCATTTTCCTCGTCCTGCTGGTCGGCGCGGGCATTTTCCTCGCAGTCAGGCTGCTGCATAAGCCCGCAGATGCGGCGCTTGCAAGCAGCAAATCCGGCATCGTCTACGATTCCAGCGCCGTTGAGGGCGGATGGGATAATCTCAGCCCGGAAGAAATTGCGGAACGCCTGAATCAGAAGGTCGAGGAAGGCATGATCAATATTTCAATGAATACTGCGCCGTACTTTGAAAACGGCACGGCAGAGGGAAACTTGATGCTGGTCAACGAGAGCATCAATAATTATCCACAAAAGGTCCAGATTGTCCGCAATGACACGGGCGAACAGATTTACGAATCCGGCGCTATCGCCGTCGGCAGCAAAATTGAACGCGCGAAGCTGGATGTTGTTCTCCCCGCTGGTACATACGAATGTACCGCGTATTTTCACAACTTGGACCCCGAAACCGGTGAAATCATCGGCACGGCCGGGGCAATCATCAACATTACCATCAAAAACTGATTATCAAAAATAAGGAGATTTTAACTATGAAAAACACCAAGAAGATTATTTCCCTCGTTCTCGCAATTTGTATGCTCGCATCCCTCGCCATTTCCGCTTCCGCTGCCAACACCGTGGACGCTTCTGGCGGCACTGGCACTTCGTCTGTTACCCTGTCCAGCACCGCGGACGGCAGCATCGGCGGCGATCCCGCAGCGACTAAGATGTCCGTAGTCGTGCCGACTGTGTTGCCCATCGCCGTTGGTACGGACGGTTCCGTTGCGACCGCTTCCGACGCGAAGATCATTAACAACAGCTATGGCGCTGTCAAGGTCAATTCCGTGAGCATCGAAGCCGCACAGGGCTGGTCGCTGGCTGCGTTTGGCGACAAGGCCACGCTCGCCCATGAAAAGGTCAACTCCAACAAGTTCGGTTTCCAGCTCGCCATCGGCGGCGGTGCTGCTGCGGCGACTGATAACAAGAACGCCAGCAAGCAGACGCTTCTTGATACTGCCATTGAAGGCTGCTACATGAGCGGCGTGGGCGACACTTCTGCCAACTCTATCGGCATCACTTACGATGCCATCGTTACGCCCGTCAGTGAAGCAGTTGTCAATGCTTCTGTCGCGTCCGTGCTCTTTGTTATCGCGTGGGACGCAGTCTAATCTATTCACTATTGCAAAGGGGAACGCCAAAAGCGTTCCCCTTACCTGATTCAAGGAGGTATTCAAGTGCAGAAAAAACGAATCCTCGCATTATTCCTCGCGGCGGTATCCTGCTTATCGCTGGCAGTCAGCGCGTCGGCGGCAGGAACGACTACCCGCAAAGCAACAGATTTCAAGGACTATGACCGTACCGCATGGTATGCCGAAGCCGTGTCCGCAGCCGTGGATAACGGTCTGCTTTACGGCAAGAGCGCAACCGTCATCGACCCCAATGGAGACATGACCCGTGCGGAGATGGCAGCAATCATCAACAGGTCTTTCGGCTGCTATAAAACGGCAGATATTTCGCAGTACAAGGACGTTGCAAAATCCAAGTGGTACTACAAAGATGTAGCCCTCGCTGTCCAGATGGGGACGTATAACGGTCGCTCTGCTTCGGCAATGGCTCCCGACGCGCCCATCAGCAGGCAAGAAGCCATGACCGTTGTGGCAAGAGCGCTGGAACTGGACTACAACGCATATGCAAAAACGGACTTGTCCAAATTTGCAGATGAAAAGAACATTTCCAGCTGGGCACTGCCTTACGTCCGAGCGATGATTGGCGCCGACTATATTCACGGCAGAACCAAAGGGCTGGAACCGCTGGATAATATCACCCGCGCAGAATTTGCGCAGATTTTCCATAACATCATCGGCAGTTATATCACGGTAAAAGGAACCTACGACAAGGACATCAAAGGCAGTGTCCTGATCCGCACCAACGAAGTAATGCTCAAGGATATGACCGTGGACGGCGACCTCATCATCGGCTGCGGTGCAGCAGATGGCAAAATCACGCTCGATAATGTTACCGTCAAGGGCAGATTGCTTGTCTGGGGCGGCGGTACAAAAGCCGTGTACTGCAACGCTGGGACGAATATGCCCGCTGTTGTCGTAGCCCGCGTAGACGATGCGGTCAAAGTCATTTATGACAGAGATTCCACCCTCGCCGTGATTGACACGATCAAAACCAGAATCACCGAGCGCGCAAAGCAGAACAAAGAGACTGAGATCATCTTTTACGATGTCAGCGGACTGCGCGAAGCCCAAAAGCAACTCAACGCTATCGTCGCAGGAAGTCAGCTTTCTGTTGTTGCTCCGGCTCATCTGTATGCTATTGTCGGGGCAACCGACGTGAAGGCTGAGTTCACGAACAATAGCAAGAGCGATACCTACAAAATCGAGATTCGCCGCAACAAGGACAATGCACTGATTGCCGACGCTTTTGAGCTGGCTGCGGGCAAGAGCATTTCCGGTCTGACACTTCTGGAAGCGCCAGAGTTCGGCAATGTGGATTGTACGGTCATTGTGACTGCGTTCCGTGACGGCAAGGAAATCGGCACACTGAACACGGAATTGACACTCCATGTCGCGTATCTCTGGCCCAAGGAGGTGCAGTGATGAGTAAGAAAAAAGTTATCACTTTACTCCTGACACTGGCAATGATCCTATCACTGTCCGTGGGTGTGTCGGCGGCTGAAACGACCGAAGCAAAAGTGCCAATTACCCTTACGGTAGTCAATACCGTCACGCCGATTTCGTGTACGGTTCCGGCTTGCTTGCCGGTTTCACTGGTGGATGGCTATGTTGTGACAGCCAATAATGCCATGATTACCAACACCGCCAAAAACGGTGCGATTCGTGTGACCAAGGTGGATGTGCAGGCAGGAACGTTTGAAATCGGCAATTTTGACGATTTTACGGCAAGCAAGAACAGCATCGCACTTAGCATCAATGGTTGTAGCACGAAAGGCGCAGGCAGTCTGACGCTTGTGGACGGCGCGTTTCCGGCGATTGCCGCCGAGAAAAATCTCGCCATCCGCTACAAAGCAAAAGTTTCGGCCAGCGAAGCTGCGACGAACATCAACGCCGCTACAATCGTCTTTACCATTACTGCGATTACAGAGGAGGGGTAAAACATGAAAATGAGAAAATTTGCAGCTTTGATGCTCACCCTCTGCATGATGCTCTCCCTGAGCATTTCGGCGTTTGCGGCTAGTGATACGATCGCCAGCGGCACGATCCCGGACAGCAAAATCAAGTGGGAACTTGATTCTCATGGCTGGCTGACCATTTCCGGCAGCGGCGAAGCGCCGGTGTTCCAAAGCGCGGACGACCAGCCGTGGGGGGAATATCGGGAACAAATCACGGAAGTCTGGTACGACGATATGAGCACCTTGACAATCTCAGATCTGGCATATTGGTTTGAGGGATGCACGGCGTTGACCACCGCCGAATTGCCGCTGGCCCCGGTCATTGGCAACCACGCCTTTTATGGCTGCGACAATCTGAACACGATCACCATGTACTATGGCGAAACGGTTCTGAAAAGCATCGGTGAAGATGCGTTCTGGCGCGAGGCCGATGCTGGCGATACGCTCTATATCGCCTACATCATCGGCTATCCGGAAGCAACGGTGCCGTTCTATACCTATGATTGGGCGGCTTCCAACCGCAACAGCCGGTATTTTTATGATCTGTACGGTGTGTATCCCAATGCGGACACTGCAAACACGGCAGTCAATACCGCATCCGTGTCCGGCATCCAGAAAGCCCCCGGCATTTCGCTGACCGCTTCTACCGGCATTGTTGGCAACTGCCCAAGCTGCGGGAAATACTCGCTGCAAGGAACGTATGTATCGCAGTCCCATACCTCGCGCGGCCATGCCGAGTACTATGAGTGCTACCTCTGCCATTACACAAAAAATCTCGGCACTTATGTGTATAAAGACCACGGTTCTGGTTCGTATGGTTCGTGGACCTGCCCGGACTGCGGCAGTCACACCTGGGTGCTGGACTATGAGCAGGACGCAACGTGTACGCGAAACGGCTACCGGGAATATAGCTGCGATTGCGGTCAGAGCAAGCGCGAGACCATCTACGCAACCGGCCACAGCTATTCCTATGGAAGCTGGGAGGAATATTCCAGCAGTCAGCACCGGCGCGAAGCCTATTGCCGGAACTGCGGCGATTCGGATTACGAATACGCCAGCCACAGCATGAGCTACGGATCGTGGAGCAATTCTTCTTCCAATCAACATAGCAGAACGGCATCCTGCCGTACTTGTGGGTACTCCACAACGGAATACGGAAATCATAGCTATTCCACTGGCGCATGGAGCAAGTACAGTGATACGCAGCACCGACGTGCAAAAACCTGTACGTCCTGTAGCGCGTCTACCTATGATTATGCAGATCACAGCTATTCCTACGGTTCGTGGGTTTCGGACAGCGAAACGCAGCATAAGCGTACCAAGACGTGCTCGGCTTGCGGAGATTCTGGCTATGAATATGCAGACCACACCGATGCGAACGGCGATGGAAAGTGCGACGATTGCGGCGCAACGGTTTCGTTGACGGTCACATGGGACGCGGGCGGCAACGGCGGTACGATCAATGGAAAAGCATCGTTCAGTGAAACTGTCAAGCCGAATTCCGTGCCGACCGCGCCCAGCGCTTCTCCTGTGAAAACCGGATACACATTCAAGAACTGGTATACCGAAAAAACGGGCGGCAAGCTCTATAACACCGTCACGTCGATTACGACCAGCCAGACGTTCTATGCGCAATTCACTGCAAACACCTATACTGTGACATGGAACCTTGGCGACGGACGTTCGGAAACGACCGAGCAGACTTACGGTGAAAAACTCGTTCTCCCCACCGATCCGGAACGTAAAAACGCCGAATTTTTAGGCTGGTTTACGGAGAAAGACGGCGGTACAGAAGTTACGGCAAACACTGTTTTCAAGGAAACCGCCGCAACAACGTACTATGCGTACTGGGAAGTTACAGAGCTGTTTTCGGTGACAGTTCCGGCCACCTTGCCGCTCGTTGTGGATGAAACCGGCAAGGTCTATGTCGCCGCTGCTTCCATCGTCAACAATTCCACCGGTGATGTGAAAGTTTCTTCCGTCAGCGTCACCAGCAAAAATGGCTGGGAGTTTGTGCCGTATTCGACCAATATGGCAAAGGCCAAGGTGGATGCCAAGCAGGTCGGCTTCAAGATCAATTCTTCCGAAACCAGCAAGACCGGCGATTCTGAGGTCTTCACGCTGGCTGCGCCGTGGACGGTCAAAGAAGCGGACGCACTCTCCATCAACTATGATGCCGTCGTATCCGCCGTCTCTCAGCCCGTGACCGGTCAGGAGATCATGTCGGTCGTCTTTGTACTCGAATGGGCGTAAATGAAAACCGGCAGTCCGGACTGGACGAAGCCGTTCAGGTCGGCAGCACCGCCGCAAAGGTCGTGGAAGGCACCGCAAAAGCAGGTAAGATCACGGCCGCAGCTGCAAATGGGGCCGCCCTCGGCGGTCCCTACGGCGCGGCTGCCAGTGTCGCAATCGTGGCAGCCAAGCACGGGAAGAAGATTCTTCTTGCGCTGCTCGCCATCCTTGCGATCCCCCTGCTGTTCCTCATGATGCTCCCGACGCTGATTTTTGGCGGCACGGCGCAGACCACCGGCGACACGACCATTCTGAACGATCAGGCTGCAATCACCGAAAACATGAACGAGATCGCATTTGCAGTCAGCGACCTGCTCGGCAGCGGCATTGCCGACGCCGAGCAGCGGATCGCGGACGACTTTGCCGCATCCAGCGCCGATCAGTATGCGATCGTCAACCCGTATGAGAACGAGCGCATCAACAACGTCAATCTGTTCATCTCGCAATACTGTGCCTACCGCGATACGGACGTTGCTGCTATTTCTTTGGAGGATATGAAGCAGCTTCTGCGCTCTGGCATTGGTGAATTGTACGACTATACCTATGAGGACGAAACGCGCGAGATAGAAGAAACCGTTCTCAATGAAGACGGCGAAGAAGTCACGGAGCTTCGTGAAGTGACGGTGCGCGTCTACACGCTTACCTATCGCGGCGAAGCGTATTTTGCCGACTCCATTTTTCATCTAACTGCCGAGCAGAAAACGCTTGCGCAGAACTTTGCCGAGAATCTCAGTCTGTTTCTGGGCGACGGCCTGTTCCAGAATCTTTCCTCGTCTGAGAGCAGCTTCACGATCCCTGCGCTTGGAAACATCCGCTACACAGATGGCAGCACAGAGGTCGTCTATTACAATCAGCTCGATGAGCGCTATGCGAATAAGCCATACGGCACCGACAATATCGGCGGCTACGGCTGCGGACCGACTGCTATGGCAATGGTAGTGTCTTCTCTCACGGACGATCTGGTCGATCCCGTGGAGATGGCAAAGTGGTCATATGAGCACGGCTACTGGTGCAGCGGAAGCGGTTCGTATCACGCGCTCATCCCGGCGGCAGCCGAAGCGTGGGGGCTGCCGGTCTCCGGCTGCACCGCATCGGAGCCGCAGCGGATCACGGACGCGCTTTCCAGCGGCAAGCTGATCGTTGCCATCATGTCCGCCGGGCATTTTACCTCGTCCGGGCATTTCATCGTGCTGCGCGGCGTCCAAGATGAAAAGATCCTCGTTGCCGATCCAGCCAGCCGGACGCGGAGCGAACAGAGCTGGGAGCTGTCCATTATTCTGAATGAGGCCAGCAAAGCTGCCGGTTCCGGCGGGCCGTTCTGGATCATCGGCTGAAATCTGCACCCGATCAGCACTGCTGACCGGGTGCATTTTCATAATTTACAGAAAATTCACAGGTTTAAGTGGTCTTTTTGTCGTTTTGCGGTGCGTATTGTTATAGAAGGATTTGGAGGACAAACCTATGAGGACAACCATCCAACAGCTTGCAGAATTTCTGACCGCCTGCCGCGGAAACTGGCGAAATGCCTGTTTCATCTCCTGCGGTGTCTGCAAATGTCATTCGCCCTGTTCCGGTTATCTGATGAGCGCAGATGCCGACGGCAAGCCTGTTTTGATCCCCGCTGCCGAATATGAACGTCTCACCGGGCAGCGGATCGACCCAAGCGAATGCTGCGGCAACCTCTCCCGCAGCGCCTTTGAGGATATTTATGCGTTATATCTCAACTGGTGCTTGTCAGACGATGAAAGCTGCTGTTTACAGATACTCTCCCTTCTTCCTTCTGAATAGTACATAGGAGGATCTCAGCTTGAAAAAAGCCCACATTACCTGTCCATACTGCCACGCGCCGGCACAGCTTCGCCCGGCCAGCAGCATCTATGGCATCCACACAAAAGACCGTGCAGCGAAACTGTACGTCTGCTCCCGGTATCCCGCCTGCGACGCTTATGTACAGGCGCACAAGGCGACCGGACTTCCAATGGGGACTCTTGCCAACAAAGAGCTCCGGCAGAAGCGGATGCAGGCACATCGGACCTTCAACCAGCTTTGGGAGAAAGGTCTCATGCGCAAACAGGATGCTTACGCATGGCTGTGCGTCCGGCTCGGCATCCCGGAAGCGGACGCACATATTGCCAACTTCTCGGAGTATCGGTGTGACCAAGTTATATTGCTTTGCAAGGATTTTTTGAACGCACAAAGGAAGGTGAAACAAAATGGATCGAAGCAGCATCATGTTGACCGCTGAACAGCAGTTTCTCGTAGAAAACAGCCTTGAATTTGTCCACTGGACGATTGCAAATCTTATTCCCAAAAGCAACTGCCGTATGGAATATGACGATCTCTTTCAGGAGGGGTGCGTTGCGCTCTGCCATGCAGCGGCAAGCTACCATGGCGGCACATCGTTCAAGACCTATGCCATCACGGTCATCCGCAACCATCTGATCGACTGCTGCCGCAAGCAGGCAAGCTGGCGCAAATACATCTCAGAGCAGTCGCTGGACGACCCGGACGCAAGCCTCCCAACGCCGGTATGCACAGATCATGCGCACTTTTCCAATGTGGACACAAGTGCGGTACTTACCGTCTGTAAGAAACACTATCGCGGTGTCGCAAAACTCGGTATTGACGCGCTTGTTCTGAAAGCGAAGGGCTTTGACTGCAAGGACATTGCGGTTCTCTATCACACCAGTTCCAATAATGTCGGCGCATGGATCTCCCGCGCGGCAAAGAAGCTCCGCAGCGATCCGGATTTTCTGGACGCTTTCGACATCGCCTGTTGAAATTGTGAGCTGCTGCCTG
>ERZ825896.1041-NODE-1041-length-33077-cov-3.610381_pt1 | contig 33077 bp, 32 predicted proteins | sample MGYA00519858_ERZ825896 | MGnify/ENA primary metagenome ERZ825896 (study PRJEB31778, sample SAMEA3449214) | human gut metagenome | biome: human gut; feature: human-associated habitat; material: faeces | place: United Kingdom | collected 2010/2012 ...
TGGCGGGTGAGGCCCTCGCTCTTGCGCAGCTCCTCTTCCACCTTGATCTGGGTGGCGATGCCGGCGTGATCGGTGCCGGGGACCCACAGGGCGGCGTAGCCCTGCATCCGCTTAAATCGGGTCAGAATATCCTGCAAGGTGCAGTCCATGGCATGGCCCATGTGGAGCTGCCCGGTAACGTTAGGGGGCGGCATCACAATGGTAAAGGGCTTCTTCTCAGGGTCCCGATGGCCCTCAAAGCAGCCGTTTTTCTCCCACATCTCATAGATACGGGCCTCAACCTCCTGGGGCTCGTAGGTTTTGGAAAGTTCCTTCGGCATTGGGCTTTTCTCCTTTGTGAAACGTTATTTCGGATCGCTGACGGGGTAGACCTGAATACGGCCTGAACACCACTTTTCCAGGGCATCCTTGAATTTTTCCGGTTTTCCCTCAACGAAGTCAGATTTTTTCATAATATACCCCTCCCGCTTGGAAAGAAAGAGGAAAAAATATTTCGTATTCTCAAAGCAGGCATACACCTCATGATAGCGTGTGCGGAAGGTGTTGCCCTCCATGCGCTCCTCGATGCCGTCGCCGTCAAAGGTGTAGCTGATCTGTTTCTCTCCGTTGGTCCGCTTCCAGCGCCGCCAAGTGGACCAGGCCAGATATTTGTGGTGGTACACCCCGGGGATACAGAGTACGATGCCGGCGATGATGCCGCCGACGGCCCAGGCTCCGCCCGAACCGCTCACGGCCATACTGCAGCCGGTGACCAGGAACAAGGCGCCCAGAAAGAAGAAGGTAATGCGGGAGATCAGGTTTTTCCCCTTCTGGACCGTGAGGCCCACCACCCGCTGGAACTCCACGACGTCCTCCTTCTGGTAGACTGACTGAACGACAAACTTCACTGCGTCTCCTCCTTAAATATAATATGTATTTATTGTGCCATAAAAAACGCCCTGAACCGTCTCCGGTTCAGGGCGAACGTCAACGCATCCGCGGTACCACCTGAATTCGGACGCAATGCGCCCGCGCTCTTTTCCCTCTAACGCAGGGCGGCGCAGGCTCCTACTCCCATCTTCAGAGCCCGGACTCCGGGACCACCTTCCACACACTCCCGCGGAGACTCGCACCGGCCGTCTCCTCTCTGTACCGCAGAGTGAACGTACTCCTTCCCATCCTTGCCTTTCAATTTGTTCAGATGTTATTCAGTATAACAAACAGGCCGAAAAAGTCAAGAGCGGGTTTTACTGGAGCAGGCAGCCGGAAAGCCGCCCCCGGAGGCGGTTTCTGCTCAATCGGAGAGCAGCATCCGGTCGTTGTCCAGCTCTCTGCCCACGCCCTGGCGGAAGCGGAGGAGTAAGTCGTCCACGGTCATGGCCTCCCGCTCCTCGCCGCTGACGTCCAGCACAATCTGTCCGGCATTCATCATCAGGGTACGGTTGCCCAACTCCAGTGCCTGCTTCATATTGTGGGTGACCATGAGGCAGGTGATTGAATCCCGGGCGACAATCTCCCGGGTGAGGGCGATGACCTTTTCGGCAGTACCCGGATCCAGAGCGGCCGTATGTTCGTCCAGGAGAAGGAGCTCCGGAGGAACCATAGTAGCCATCAGCAGAGTGAGGGCCTGGCGCTGGCCGCCCGAGAGCAGGCCCACCGGCTGGCGCATCCGATCCTCCAGGCCCATCCCAAGAAGCTTGAGCTCCTCGGCAAAAAATGCCTTATCCTTTTTAGAGATCCGGCTGAAGGGCGCCTTTCCCCTGGCCGTACGCAGGTAAGCCAGGGCCAGGTTTTCCTCAATGGTCATGTGGGGTGCAGTACCCCGCAGAGGATCCTGGAACAGGCGGCCGATGCTCCGGCTGCGGCGGTGCTCCGGCGTGAAGGTGATATTCTTTCCGCCCAGGGTGATGCTCCCCTCGTCCACATAAAAGCTCCCCGCCACAGCGTTGAGGAGGGTGGACTTGCCCGCGCCGTTGGAGCCCACAATGGCGGCAAAGTCGCCGGGCTTCAGGTGAAGAGAGACGGCGTTGAGCGCCTTCTTCTCATTGACAGTCCCCGGATTAAAGGTCTTGGAAATCTGCTCCATGCGCAACATATCAGCGCCCTCCCTTCCGTCCGGCGGCCAACTTCCGCTTCTGAAAGGCCGCCCACTTCTTGAGGCTGGGCATGGCGATGGCCAGCCCAACGATAATTGCGGTGACCAGCTTGAGGCACTCGATGGGCACCACCCGTGTGGTGAGAACGATGGCATAGATAAAGCGGTAGACGATGCTGCCCACCATTACAGCGATGACGCCCCGGAACACGTGACCACGGCCCACGATGGTCTCGCCGATGATGAGGCAGGCCAGGCCAATGACCACTACGCCGGTTCCCCCGTTGATGTCGATGGTCTTCTGCATCTGGCCCACCGCCGCCCCGGACAGGGCGGTAAGGGCGTTGGACACGCACAGTCCCACTGTGACAGTGAAGGTGGGATTTACCGAGGAGGCCCGAACCATGTCCCGGTTGTCGCCGGTGGCCCGGATGGAGAGGCCCAGCCGGGTCCCCAGAAACCAGGTCAGCAGCAGCCCTGCCGCCACAGTGATGAGCGCGGCCAGAAGGGTATCGCTCCACTCCCCGCCAATTCCGCTCTCCCGGAAGAGGGAGAAGAGCGTCTCCTGCTTGAGAAGGCTCACGTTGGACTTCCAGCCCATGGCCATCAGGTTAATGGTGTAGAGACCTGTGTTGGTGACAATACCCGCCAGGATGGAGGGCACTCCCAGCCGGGTCTGGAGAAAAGCGGTGACAAAGCCGGCGCAGGCCCCGGCCGCCAGAGCGGCCGGAATGGCCAGGATGGGGTGGCCGTTGGCCGCCAGGGTCACCGACACGGCGGCGCCCAGGACAAAGCACCCGTCGGTGGTCAAATCCGCGATATCCAGCACCCGGTAGCTGAGGTAGAGCGCCATCGCCACCAGGGCATACAGGAAGCCCAGCTCCAGGGCGGTCTGGCTGATGAAGAGCATGTATACGGCCCCTTTCGCGCGCCAAGGCCCCCGGACCGTGTCCGGGGGTCGTCGGCACAAGTAAGTTTGATTAGTCCTCGGTAGTAGTAACCTCCACCAGCTCGCCCATGTCGGCAAACAGGCTGTAGTCCACTCCAAGGGTCTCGGCAGTCTCCGTATTCACGGTAATGATGCCGCCGGCTACCTTATAGAAGTCCTCCAGGCCGTCCATGCCCTCAGTCAGAGCCTGATAGGCCAAGTCGGCGGTATCGCGGCCCAGGTCGGTGTAGTTCACGCCGCAGGTGACGAAAGCGCCGTTGCGGACAAAGGAGTCGGCCCCGGTATAGTGGGGGATACCGGCGGCGGCCAGATCGTCGGCGATGGCCAGCTCGGCGGCCATGATGACATTGTCGGTGGGTGTAAAGACGGCGTCCACTCCGGCGGCGACGAGGGCGCTGGCGGCGGCGATAACCTCATCGTTGGTGTTGGCTGTCATCTCGGTGTAGGCGATCCCCTTTTCATCCAGATAGGCCTTGGCTTCGGCGATAGGGGTGGCCGAGTTGGTCTCAGACAGGGAGTAGAGCAGTCCCATGTTGTCCACGTCCGGGTTCTGGGCTGTCATCATGTCCAGAATAAATTCGGTGTTCAGCGCATCGCTGGTGCCGGTGAGGTAGTCGATACCGGTGAGCTCGTTGTAGGCGGGGTCGCTGACTGCGGCAAAGATCACGGGGGTCTGGCTCTCCTCGGCGGAGACCACCATTACCTGGGCGGCCAGAGTACCGATGGGGATGATGGCATCGTAGCCGTCAGCCACGGCCTGTGAGCCGATCTGGGTCAGCACGGTCTGATCGTTCTGGCCGCTGAAGAGCTCATAGGTGATCTCCACATTCTGCTCGGCGGCAATCTCATCCAGGCGGGCGGTGATGGCGAGCGCGATCTCATCCATGGAGGCATGATCCAGCTGCTTGACCACGGCGATCTTGTAGCTGGAGGCCACAGGCTCGGTACCGGCGGGCTCGGTATTGGCGGGAGGCGTACTGGCAGGGGCGTCACCGCCGGATCCGGCATTTCCATTGCCGCCGGAGCAGGCGGCCAGGGAGAGGGTGAGGGCCGCAGCGGCGGCCAGGGAGAACAGTTTCCTCAGGGTGTGCTTTTTCATTTGGGGTTCCTCCAAACTATGAATTTAGGCGGCAGATGGGTCTGTGGAAGATCAAAAAACGCTTTTGTCCCACATATGGGACAAAAGCGTTTTGCTTCTGCGATACCACCCAAATTGACGCTTGCGCGTCCACTCGCTTCACGCACCATCATGCGTGCCCGATGGATAACGGGTGGGGACCCGTCGGCATCTACTGAGAGGAACTTCCCCCGTTCAAGCCGCCCTCCGGAGGCCATTCGCCGGTCTCCTCAGGCCCCGATTCCACCATCCGGGGCTCTCTAAACATCGGAACGACCAGGTACTTCTCTCCGTCACAGGTTTATGTGGTTCAGTTGTTGTACTGCATTATACGCAGGAGTTCGTAAAATGTCAAGCACTTTTTTTCTTCCGCAGAAAAGAGAATTTCGTCTCGGAGCAGACTACGGCCACAAAGATGAGGGCAAATCCGGCCAGCAGCTGCCCGGTCACCGGATCGCCGTAGAAAAGCACCGAAAAGAGCACCCCGAAGACCGACTCCAAGGAGAGAATGACGGCGGCCGAGGAGGGATCGGACCAGACCTGGCCCACATTTTGAAAGAGCAGGGCCACCGTGGTAGCCATGACCACCAGATAGGCCATCTGGATGATGAGGTCGGAGCTGATCACCGATGTGGGAGGCAGCTCCTGGAACAGCGCGCCGCAGATCCAGGCATAGAGGGCGGCAAAGGCGAACTGGAAGACGGTGAGGAGATAAATGTCTTTCGCCGGCGAGACCTTGGCTACCGCCACGATATGGGCGGCATAGAAGAAAGCGCAGACCAGGGTCAGGCCGTCTCCCCAGGTGATGGTGAAGTCGTTGGTCAGGGAGACCAGCCCCACCCCCGCCACGCAGAGCACGGCGGCCAGAATATTGTAGCGGTCAGGGCGCTTTTTTACTGCGATCCAGTACAAAAAGGGCACCAGGACGCAGTATACCGCCGTTAAAAAGGCGTTCTTGGAGGGGGTAGTCCCCATCAGTCCGAAGGTCTGCACCGAGTAGGCCAGAAACAGAAAGGCCCCGATGACGGCGCCCCGCCACAGGTAATCCTTGGTAAAATGTCTCCGCCACTTTTTCCAGCACACCAGGGCGAGCAACACAGCGCCGCCGGTGAAACGGATGGCCAGCAGATAAAAGGTGGGGATAATATCCACGGCGCCCTTCATAATGAAAAAGGACGATCCCCAGATGATGGCGGCCGCAAAAAGCATGGGTTTTGCCAGGCGGCGCATTACGGTTTCGTTCACGGTTGTCACGGCTCCTTCGGTATGTTAAAATCGACTCAAACGAGGTGTCTTATGAAAAAGCTGGAACGGGAATTTTACAATCGGGACACGGTACAGGTGGCCCGGGATCTCTTGGGCAAGCGGCTGGTGCGGGTATGGGACGGGACGGCTCTGGTCTGCCGCATCACTGAGACAGAGGCCTATGTGGGCCGCTGCGATAAGGCCTGTCACGCCTACGGCTACAGGCGCACGCCTCGGACCGAGACGCTCTTTGCCCCGCCGGGGACAGCCTATATCTATCTTATCTACGGCATGTACCACTGCCTCAATTTCGTCACTGAGCCGGAGGGGGAGCCCTGCGCCGTGCTCATCCGGGGGCTGGAGGCCGTGGAGGGCGAAGCGCTCATCGCCCGGAACCGCTTTGGCGTATCTCCGGCCGAGATGACGGCTTACCAGAAAAAGCAGTTTCTCAACGGCCCCGGCAAGGTGTGCAGAGGATTGATGCTCACCCGAACGCAAAACGGCCTGGACCTCACCGGGGATGAGCTCTATGTGCTGGATGCCGGCGAGGCTCCAGATATCATCCATACCGGTAAGCGGATCGGCATTGATTACGCCGAAGAGGCAGCAGAATTTCCCTGGAGGTTCTATCTGTGAAATTATTTGATTTTGACGGCACCCTGGCCGACTCCAACGGGGTCTGGGAAGAGATCGACGTCCAATTTCTCTCCCGCCGGGGACTCACGCCCACCCGGGAGTACAGCGACCGGATGGGCCACTCCATCTTCCCCATCGCCGCCCGGATCACCAGAGACTATTACCGTCTGGACATGACCCCTGAGGCCATCATGACCGAGTGGCTGGAACTGGGCCGCGAGGCCTACGAGCGCCATATTCCGCTCAAGCCCGGCGCCGGGGAATTTCTGGCCCGGTGCGCTGCCCGCGGAGAGCGCATGGCACTGGTCACGGCCTGCGTCCCCCAGCTATGCCGCGCCGCTCTGGAGCGCCATGGGCTGACAAATTATTTTCAGGACGTGGTCTTTGTGGAGGAGTTGGGTGTGGAAAAGCGGGAGCCCCGGGCTTTCACCTTGGCCCTGGAGCGGCTGGGAGCCGCCCCGGGGGAATGTACGCTGTATGAGGACTCCCCCGCCGCCTGCGCTGCCGCCAAACAGGCGGGGCTGACCGTGGTGGGGGTATACGACCCCTTCTACGCTATGTATGAGGGGGAAATGCGCAAAATCTGCGACCAGTATATCGGCAGCTTTGCCGAGCTGTTGGCGGGACAGGAGGGCTGATCTCCCCCATCACCCCTCCCGGGTCATATACTGGGCCGCCGATTTGAGCATCAGCTTCTTGGTGCCTACATTGTCAAAGGCAATCTCCACCAGGGCGTCGCCCCCCATGGGGGTAAGCCCGGTGATCATGCCTCTTCCAAAGGCCTTATGAATCACCGAATCTCCTTTGCGGAACTCAGGCAGCGCGGCCTTGGCCGTCCCCTCCGCCGGCATGGGCGTCCGTCCAGCGCCGCGGCCCCCCTTCAGGGCGCTCCCGCCATAGCTGTTTCCATAGCTTCCATAGCTTCCATAGCCTCCGCCCAGCGAGTAACCCCTGTCCGGCCGCGGCCGGGCGGGACGCTCCAGCGTCCGCGGAGCGCTCTGCCAGCGCCCCTCCGAATCGCCGCTCTCCGACAGGAAGGTACGTCCCCCCCGCTCCACAAGCTCCGGGGGAATCTCACCCACAAAACGGGAGGGCCGGTTGGCGCTGGTGCGGCCGAAGAGCATCCGCTGGGAGGCGCAGGTCATATAGAGCTTTTCCTTGGCCCGGGTCATGGCTACATAGCACAGCCGGCGCTCCTCCTCCATCTCTTCAGGCTCTCCGATGGCGCGGATACCGGGAAAAATCCCCTCCTCCACGCCGACGACGAAAACCACTGGGAACTCCAGTCCCTTGGCCGAGTGCATGGTCATCATCACCACACAGTCCTCGCTGGGATCGTGGGCGTCCAGGTCGGTATAGAGTGCGATCTCGTCCAGGAAGCCGGAGAGGGACGGCTCCTCGTCGTTCTCCAGATAGCCGTTGATGGAGGTCAGCAGCTCCCGGACGTTCTCCAGCCGGGTGCGGTCCTCCACCGTGTTTTTGGCCTCCAGCATCACGGCATAGCCGGTGCGGGCTACCAGCTCCTCATAGAAGTCGGGCAGCTCCATCTCCCCGGAGAGCCGCCTCAGCTCGTCCACCAGCTCTGCAAACTGTCCCAGCTTGGCCGCCGCCTTCTGGAGATCCGGGTATTCCCGGGCCCGGCGCACCACCTCCCACAGAGAGCGCCCCTCCCGGGCGGCGATGGCCTGGGCCCGCTCGACCGTAGTAGCGCCGATCCCCCGGGGCGGGTTATTGATGATGCGGTTCAGGCGCAGGTCGTCATTGGGATTGTTGACCACGCAGAGATAGGCCAGCATATCCTTGACCTCAGCCCGGTCGAAGAAGCGGATGCCCCCGATGATACGGTAGGGCACGCCGTTTCTCTTAAAGGCCTGCTCCAACTGGTTGGACTGGGCGTTCATCCGGTAGAGTATGGCATGCTCCTTCCACCTCCGGCCCGCTGAAAAATCCGCGAGGATCTGAGCCGCCACATACTGGGCCTCGTCATGCTCGTTCATGGCGGTGTAGAGCTGGACCTTGTCCCCCGCGCCGCGGTCGGTCCACAGCTCCTTGCCCTTGCGCCCCTGATTGTTGCGGATAACCGCATTGGAGGCCTCCAGGATATTTTTGGTGGATCGGTAGTTCTGCTCCAGTCGGATGACCCTCGCGCCCCTGTACTGGTTCTCAAAAGAGAGTATATTTTCGATGGTGGCGCCCCGGAAGCGGTAGATAGACTGATCGTCGTCGCCCACCACGCAGAAATTCTCATAGCCGCCCGCCAGCAGGGAGGCCAGCTGGTACTGGAGATTGTTGGTGTCCTGGTACTCGTCTATGAGCACATAGCGGAACTTTTTCTGGTAGTATGCTCTTACATCGTCAAACTTCTGGAGCAGCCGGACCGTGTGCAGGATAATGTCGTCAAAATCCAGGGCGTTAGCCTCCCTCAGCCGGCGCTCGTACTCGGCATAGACCTTTGCAATCTTCACCAGGCGAAAATCCCCGGCCTTTTCGCACTCGGTCAGATAATCCGCCCCCAGCTTCATCGCGTCCTTGGCCCGTGAGATATAGCCCAGAATGGATTTGGGCGGAAAGGTCTTGTCATCCAGGCTGAAGTCCCTGAGGATATCCTTCACCACCCGCTCGGAGTCGGCTGTGTCATAGATGGTAAAGCCCTTGGCATAGCCCAGCCGCTCAATATCCCTGCGCAGTATGCGCACACAGGCGGAGTGGAACGTAGAGGCCCAGACGTCGTTGGCCTCAGGCCCCAGCATCCGCTCCAGGCGCTCCTTCAGCTCTCCGGCCGCCTTGTTGGTAAAGGTGATGGCAATGATGGACCATGGTACGGCGGGATCCAAGCGGCACAGCCGCTCCTGCTCCCCCTTCCGGGCCGGGTCAGGATCCTCCACATAGCGCTCCAGAAAAGCCAGGTCTGCGGCAGTGACCCAATCCGGGACCTCCTCGCTGTCCGAACCCCGGCCATATTTTATCAGGTTGGCGATACGGTGGATGAGCACGGTGGTCTTGCCGCTCCCCGCCCCGGCCAGCAGCAGCAGCGGCCCCTCCGTCGCCAGTACCGCCCGGCGCTGCTCCGGGTTCAAGTTCTGAAAGTCCAGTTCAATGGCCGCCCGGCGCGCCCGGCAGAAGCGCAGTTCCTCTTCTCGGTTCAGCATGGTCAATTCCTCTTCTCCCTTTTGAACGGGTGCCGCTGTGCCGCAGGCACAGCCTTCGCCCGGCCTCGTCCTTTGCCTCAGCTCCCGTCCGGCGGTGAGCCAAGCGGAGTTATTGTACCGTAAAAAACCAGGCTGGTCAATCGACAAACCGCCCAGCTTTTTGCTCTTCTCCGCCGCGCTCCTGCTGATTTCGTCCCCACAGGCAGCCGCCAGGACGGAGCTGAGAACATCTTCCACAGGAATTTTTCTCAATCTCACATTGACTTTCCGCACGCTATCCCCGATAATATTAGGAACAGACACGACCTGATTTGAAACGGATACAGGGGGAATCCACCTTGCAGCAGAAGCGCGCCGCCGACTACGGCGTTTCTGTGGGCACCCTGCCCAAGGGGCCCAGGAATAAGATCACCGACGTCAAGGGCGTCTCGGTAGGCCACTGTACGATAGACACCCAGCGCCACAAGACCGGAGTCACCGTCGTTATCCCCGGCACGCAGAACCCTTTTCACCACTTCGTCCCCGCCGCCGCCTGCGTCCTGAACGGCTACGGCAAGAGTACCGGGCTGATTCAGGTGGCCGAGCTGGGCACCTTGGAGGGGCCCATCGCTCTGACCAACACGCTCAACGTGGGCAAAGTCCAGGACGCACTGGTGGAATATCTGTGCTGGAGGGGCGAGTCCATCGGCCTGAAGCCCACCTCCGTCAATGCCGTGGTCCTGGAGTGCAACGACGGCAAGCTCAACGACATCCGCCACCGGGCGCTGGGACAGAGCGAGGTCTTTGCCGCTCTGGAGGCCGCCTCTCCCTGCTTTGCCGAGGGCGCCGTCGGCGCGGGCACCGGTATGGTGTGCCACGGGCTCAAGGGTGGAATTGGTTCCGCGTCCCGCCTTCTCTCCTTTGACGGCACCGTCTATACGTTGGGGGTGCTGGTGCTGACCAACCACGGGAAACTGATTGACCTGACCATCGGCGGCATGCCGGTGGGGGCCGATCTGGCTGCCCGCATCCGTCCTCCGGAGGAGCCCGACGCCGGGTCCTGCATTGCAGTGATCGCCACCGATCTGCCGCTGGACGCCCGGCAGCTGGGCCGGGTCGCCCGCCGGGCGTCAGTTGGCTTGGCCCGGCTGGGCTCCTATATCGGCCAGGGGAGCGGTGAAATTTTTTTGGCTTTCTCCACCGCCAACTCCTTCAACCCACAGGAGAAACGCGCCGTCCGGCCCGCCCAGGCTTTCCACGAGGACCTGCTGGATCTTCCCTTCCGTGCCGCGGCCGAGTGTACGGAGGAGGCTGTCCTGAACGCCCTCTTCACCGCCCATACTGTCACCGGGGCGGATGGGCGGACGGTCACCGCCCTTTCTGAGCTCTGGCCGCTGGTGAAATTTTGACCCATGTGCAGTGAGCGCCGCGTCCCAATGGGACGCGGCGCTCGTTTATTTTCAGGCTGCGGGGGTGCAGCCGCCCTGCCGTTTATGTCCGTTCCACCAGAGCTTTCAGCTCCTCAATCAGCTCCAGCGCCTTAAATTTGACCACGTAACCCCCGCTCTCCCCGGTAATCAGGGAGACCTGTTCGGGGTCAAAGCCCCCGGCCGAAGCGGTCTCCTCCGTGGTTTCCGTCACCGATCCCAGGCAGAGGGGCGGAAAGACTACGCACCACCAGTTGCGTCCATCTCCCTCTCCTATGGTCACCCGGAGCGCCCGGTAATTTCCCGCCGGGAGGGCAAAATCAGCATATTCCTTGGTGGGAAACCATACCCCGTCCTCCAAAGACGCAGTGACAGGGTAGGAATATCCGGCCTCTTCCACCGTCTCAGCTCCCGCCCGGGCCAGCTCGTCCAGATGCCCAGCCAGGATCTCCGCCGCCTCGTCGGGGGTAGCGCCTGCTGTAAACAGGTCTCCTGCCTGTTCCAGAATGCGATCCCGGACCTGCAGCTTGAGCGCCTGGTCTGCGGGCGAGTCGGAGTTGGCAATGACGTGGAGCCGGATCACCCTGTCGGCCAGGGCGGCCTGCTGTCCGTCCAGCCATACCCCCACGAGCGCGGCAACGGCCACCCCCAAAAGGAGTGCCAGCTCCCACCGGCGGAGCTTCTGATTCCTGATTGACATCATGTATCACCATCCAGCTATGTAGTGCCTACATTATGGACAGTGACACGGCTCTTTAAACATGGTATAATCTATTTTTCTAAGAAATGAGGGATTATCATGGGTCATTGGATTGACAACGCCGTGTTCTACCACATCTATCCCCTGGGCTTCTGCGGCGCACCGGAGTATAACACGGAATCTGCCGCCGTTTCCCGCCTGGACAAGCTTCTGGAGTGGATCCCACACCTGAGGTCCCTGGGAGTAAACGCCCTTTACCTGGGGCCGGTCTTTGCGTCCACCAAGCACGGATACGACACCAGGGACTATTTTCAGATTGATCGCCGGTTGGGGGATAACGCCTCCTTCCGGGCCCTGTGCGAAGCCCTCCACGCCGCCGGGATTCGGGTGGTGCTGGACGGGGTCTTCAACCACGTGGGCCGGGAGTTCTGGGCCTTCCGGGATGTGCAGGAGAGGGGACAGTCCTCTCCCTACTGCGCCTGGTTCCACAATCTGAACTTCGGCGGTCCCTCCCCTATGGGAGACCCCTTCTGGTACGAGAGCTGGGGCGGCCATTACGAACTGGTAAAGCTCAACCTGCACAATCCGGATGTGGTACGCCACCTGCTGGACGCCGTTGGTATGTGGGTGGACGAATTTCAAATTGACGGCCTGCGGCTGGACGCCGCCGACTGCGTGGATATGGGCTTCTTCCAGGCCCTGAAGGAGACCGTACGGGCCAAAAAGCCGGACTTCTGGCTGATGGGAGAAATTATCCACGGGGACTATGCCCGCTGGGCCAACCCCAATCTTCTGGACAGCGTCACCAACTACGAGTGCTGGAAGGGGCTGTGGTCCAGCCACAACGACAAAAACTATTTTGAAATTGCCCACTCCCTGAACCGTCAGTTCGGCCCCGGCGGGATCTACCGCAATATCCGCACCTGCAATTTTGCCGACAACCACGATGTAAACCGGCTCTCCAGCACGCTGAAAAATCCATCCCATCTCAAAAATGTCTATACCCTGCTCTACACCATGCCCGGCGTCCCCTCGGTGTACTACGGCAGTGAGTGGGCCCTGGAGGGCGTGCGGAGCCCCACCTCCGACACCGTGCTCCGTCCCTGTCTGGAGCTGTCCGAGATGCTGAGGCGGGATCAGTCCCTCTGCGCCCATCTGGCAAAGCTCGCCCAGCTGCGGCAGGCCCTGCCTCCCCTTCGGTACGGCGGCTATGAGAACGTCATGATCAAGAACGAACAGCTGGTTTTCCGCCGTGGTTCTGAGAATCAGCAGGTCTATGTGGCCATGAACCTGACGGAAGGAGAGGCCCATGTGGAGTTCCCCCACCGGGAGCCGGTGCTCTGGGACTGGCTGAACGGCATGGAGCGCTTCCCCAACGACGGCGGGCGAATCCGGATCCCCGTCCCCCCCTGTTCGGCCCGGGTATTGGCGGGAAACTCATAGGCATATCCGGGAACAAAGGCTTCCTCAGCCTGTTGGAGCGCAGCATAATCTCGTGCCGAGGCTGGCTGCCGTCCTCTTGGGCTCTCCCGGCCGCCATTAGGCCTTCCCCTTCGAAACAATTGCTTTTTTGATAAGCTGATTGCGCCCCGGCGAAGGGAATTCCCTTCGCCGGGGCGCAATGCTGCTACATAGTGTGAGTTAAAAAGGTCTCCCGGTAGGTCTCCTGGAGCGCGTTGAAAGCCAGTCGGGCGCACTCTCCGTCGGCAAAAAGGCCGAAAACGGTGGGGCCTGTGCCGCTCATGGCGGCCCCCAGGGCCCCGTACTGAATCAGGGCATTTTTGATGTCCATGATCTCAGCTCTCCGCCGCTCAGGGAGCACATCCTCAAATACGTTATACATCCGCCGGGCCACCCCCCCCAGGTCTCCCGCCTTCAGGGCGCTCAGAAGTCCGGCGGTGTCGGGCCGGCGGCGCAGGCGCACCCCGTCGGCCCGTGCAAAGAGCTCCGGCGTGGAGACAGACCAGCCCGGCTTGCACAGCACTGCAGGACAGGGAGGCAGCGGCGGCAGCGGAGTAAGGAGCTCCCCCCTTCCTTCCGCCAGAGCGGTTCCCCCCAGGACACAGTAGGGCACGTCAGATCCCACCCTCCGGCCAATTTCGGCCAGCCGGAGCGGGGTCAGCTTTGCTCCGGTAAGGACGTTCAGGGCCCGGAGAACTGCCGCTCCGTCGCTGCTTCCGCCCGCCAGGCCGGCGCACACTGGGATCTGCTTGTGAATGGAGACAGAGAGGCCTCCCAGCGGGATACCCGTCTCCTCCTGGAACCGGAGCGCAGCGGCCACGGCTAAATTTCTCTCGTCATTGGGAAGAAAACCCAGATCGGTATGCGCCCGTATCGCTCCTCCCCCCAGTTCCACGGCCACCTCGTCCGCCAGCTCCACCGTCTGCATCACCATGCGCAGTTCGTGGTAGCCGTCGGTCCGCTGTCCCAGCACGTCCAGGGTCAGATTGAGCTTGGCATACGCCTTTTCTCTCATAGGCGTCGGCACCTCCCGTGAAAAGCAGCGTGCGGCGCATTTCCGCACAGGCAGAGGGTCTCAGCGGATTTTTCTGGCCTCCAGATAGAACCGCTTGTCGTGGGCCTCGCCCATAGAGAAGGTCTTGCGGGGAAGCACCCCGTCGTGGATCACCGTGGGGAATAGCTGCTCCTTGCCCATGGCGGGCAGCAGGAATCCGACGTTGCCGTTCCGGCGGGCCAGCTCCCGGGTCACGTCCGCGCCGTGGATATAGTCGATGCGGCCCCCATGTTCTTTTACATAGGCATCCAGGAAGCTCTGAAGCGTCCCCACCTCCAGCTGGGCGGTGGGATGGGGCACGGTTACCGCTCCGGTCCCCCCTTCCCAGACATAGCGGAGGACATGCCCCTCTCCTTCGCCCCGGTATGCGCCGGGATAGGCGGCCAGCAGCGCCTCCAGCAGCGCCTCCGGTTCCGTGCGGAAGACCACTCTGTGAATGGGCTCAAACTCCAGGGAGGAATCGTGGAGATTGACCAGCTCGCACAGGGCGTACCGCGCGGGCAGGCCCTCCCACTGTTCCGGCGGGACCAGCTTCTTTTGACGCTCATAGCACTCCTTGGCGGTAGCCAGGGAGTGGTTGCCGTCTCCCACGGCAAAGAGGAGCACCGGCTTGTCCTCCGTGCCATATCGGGCGTTGAAGGAGGCGGGATCTGCCAGGGCGCGCAGCGCTCCCGCCACGGCGGACATCTGCTGCTCGGTGAGCTTCCAGCCCGCAATATGGCCCCCGCGCTCCATCAGATCGAAGTCGTAAAGGAGCTCCATCTCCTCCTTCCGGTCAGAGAGAGGCTCAATGACAGTCCGCTCCGGGTCGTCGGTGAGCAGCATGACATGGGGCAGCTCCAGAGGCGCATTCTTGCGTACCGCCACCCGCGGCGGGATCCGTGAGAGGACCGTCCCCTCCGTGGCCCGCACCTGCGCGGGGGAGCCTGGCTCGTAGTCATACTGCTCCAGATCCACCATGCCCACCAGTCCGCGGCGCACTCGGAGGTTATCCAGCCGCCGCTCCACGTAAATCAGGCAGCCGGGCAGCAGCTTGAAGCGGTCCTCCCTGAGGTACCGGGTCATGGTATTGTTGACCTCCACGATATCGGTCTCCACATTAGGGCCGTCCAGGCAGCTCTCGGGCAGAATAAGCCGCAGCGTGGATGGGGCGGCTCCCACATACTCCTCCACCCGCTGCCAGTATTCCGGCTGCGAGGTATACTGATCGCAGGCCACCACCGACCACTTGGTGTACTCACAGTTCCGGGGCAGGAGAATGTCCGCCGGGGAAAAGGCCAGTCCGTCAAATTGGTGTGTCATGTTCCTCACCTGTTTCACGATTCGTCCATCACAGCTTTGATGGCGGGCAGAAGCTCTCCAAAGCTCTCGAAGGCGGGCAATTCAGGGTGGTCCGCCTTGATTTGTTCCGTACTCTTAAAGAGAAAGCCGGCCTTGCTGGCCTGGATCATCCCCAGGTCATTGTAGCTGTCCCCGGCCGCGATGGTCTCATATCCGATGGACTGAAGCGCCTTCACCGTGGTAAGCTTGGACTTCTCGCAGCGCATCTTATAGCCGGTAATCGCGCCGTCCGGCGCCACCTCCAAGGTGTTGCAGAAGATGGTCGGCCAGCCCAGCTTCTCCATCAGAGGCTTGGCAAACTGCTCAAAGGTATCGCTGAGGATGATCACCTGGGTGAGGGACCGCAGCTCGTCCAGAAAGGCCCTTGCCCCCGGCAGGGGATCGATCTTTGCGATGGTGGCCTGAATCTCCTTCAGCCCCAGGCCGTGCTCCTTGAGGATATCCAGCCGGTACTGCATCAGTTTGTCATAGTCCGGTTCATCCCGGGTGGTCCGCTTCAGGGCGGGGATTCCGCTGGCTTCAGCAAAAGCGATCCAGATCTCGGGGACCAGCACCCCCTCCATATCCAGGCAGGTAATGTACATCAGTTCTCCTCCTCGCGCGCCTCAGCCGTTTTCCTCGGCTCTCGCCCGCTTTTTCTTCAGGTTGGTCAGGAAGTTGTCCATCCTCGTCAGGGCCTCGGCGATATCCTTCATAGAGGTGGCGTAGCAGCAGCGGACAAAGCCCTCTCCGCCCGGGCCGAAAGCCGATCCGGAAATGACGGCTACCCGCTCCTCCATGAGGAAGCGCTCACAGAACTCATCGGAGCTAAGCCCGGTCGGCCGGATATCGGGGAAGACATAGAACGCGCCCCTGGGCTCGAAGCAGGGCAGGCCGATGCGGCGCAGGCCCTCCACCAGATAGCGGCGGCGTCCGTCATACTCATCCCGCATCCGCTCGATATCCACGTCGCCGTTGCGCATGGCCTCGATGGCCGCATACTGGCTGGTGGTGGGGGCCGACATAATGCCAAACTGATGCAGCTTGAGCATCTGCTGAATCAGGGGGGCGGGTCCGCAGAGATAGCCCATGCGCCAGCCCGTCATGGCGTGGCTCTTGGAAAAGCCGTTGACCACCACGGTGCGCTCCTTCATACCGGCCAGGTTGGCTATGGAGACATGGTGCTGGCCGTAGGTGAGCTCAGCGTAAATTTCATCGGAGATCACCATGATGTCGGTTCCCCGCAGAACTTCGGCGATGGCCTCCAGGTCCTCTCTGGCCATAATGCCGCCGGTGGGATTGCACGGGAAGGGAAGGACCAGAATTTTTGTCTTAGGCGTAATGGCGCTTTTCAACTCCCCGGCGGTGAGGCGGAACTCATTCTCGGCCTTGAGCTGCAGATATACGGGGGTACCTCCGGCCATGGAGGCCAGAGGGCCGTAGCACACGAAGGAGGGGACGGGGACGATCACCTCGTCGCCGGGATTGAGCATGCAGCGCAGCGCCAGATCAATTCCCTCGCTGCCGCCGACCGTAACAATAATCTCATGGGCAAAATCGTAGTGCAGGTCGAAGCGGCGGGCCAGATAGGCGGCGATCTCCCGGCGCAGCTCAGCCATGCCGGCGTTGCCGGTGTACTTGGTAAAGCCCTTTTCCAGTGAGTAGATGCCCGCGTCCCGGATGTGCCAGGGCGTTACAAAGTCGGGCTCGCCAATCCCAAGCGAGATGGCGTCCTTCATCTCCTCCAAAATATCAAAAAAACGGCGGATACCGGAGGGCTTGACCTCCTGGATGCGCCGGGATAGAATCTGCTCGTAGTTCATACGAAAATCCACTCCCTCTCCTGCTTCTCCTGCTTGGTAAAGATCAGGTGCTTTTCTTTATATTTGCGCAGAATAAAGTGGGTGGCCGTCCCGGTTACGTCCTCGATGGTAGCCAGCCGCTGCCCTACAAACTCGGCCACCTCCTTGAGCGTACGGCCCGAAATAATCACGGTGAGATCAAAGGCTCCGGACATCAGATAGACGCTCTCCACCTCGTCGTACTGGTAGATGCGCTCGGCCACCCGGTCAAATCCCTCGCCCCGCTGAGGCGTCACCTTGACCTCGATGAGGGCGGTGACCGCCTCCCGCTCCGTGCGGTCCCAGTCCACAATCGCCTTGTAGCCCAGAACGATCTTTTCCTCCTCATACCGCTTGACGGCGGCCTTCACGTCCTCTACCTTCATATCGGCCATAGACGCCAGCTGTTCGGGCGTAAGGGTGCAGTCCTCCTCCAGAAGCTGCAGCAGCTTGGTCATATCCTCATCCTCCTTTTATTTATCGTCAAACACTTGGGACACTAAGCCCAATTTGTCCTCTTATTATATACGGGCCGGTTTGGAAATACAATAGTGCAATTTAAACTCAAAGGACTTGCACAATTCCAGCCAAAAGGACAATCTTTTCTTTTGTGAAGTTTTGTCTATTTGCCCGTGGAAATTACATGAGTGTGGTGCTATGATGATGAATAAGAACAATGCGCAGGAGGCGTCGGATATATGGAATATATGGATCTGGTTGGCAGAATCGTCGCCGCAGAGCAGAATGCCAGAGCGCTGGTACAGGAGGCCAAGGAGCAGGAGCAGAGTCTGGAGGCTGATCTCGAGCAGGAGATCTCCACCATGCGGGAGACCTATATGGAGCGTGCCCGCCACCGGGTGGAGGAGGTCAAGAAGACGGAAGTGGCCCTTGCCAAGGAAGATTTGGCGCGCTGGGATCGAAAAATGGAGCAGACCCTGGCTGCCGTAGAGTCGTCCTACGCCCGGCACAAGGACTTCTGGGTAGACGTACTCTTCCGCAAGATCGTAGGCGGCGCGTCGTGATCGGGGCCCTGATGACCTACGGGGCCCTCACCACCAAGGCCAAGGCCCTGTATGGCAAGCGTCTGCGTCTGGCCGACTTTGAGCACATGTCAGCGCTCAAGACCGTGAGCGATCTGCTGGAGTACCTGCGCACCCAGCCCGGGTGGTCCAAAGCGGTCTCCTCGCTGAGCGGCGGCTATATCGGCCGGGTGGAGCTGGAGGCCGCTCTGCGGGATCAAATCCGGGCCGAGTACGCCTCACTTCTCCATTTCGCGCCCCGGGAGGACAGGGCTCTGCTCTCCTTCCCCGCACGCCTGACCGAACAGAATCTGATCCTCACCGCCCTGCGGCGGCTGCGGTCCGGAGGGTACTATAAGGGCTCTCCGCTTCCCTCCAGCGTCTCTCTGCACCTCCAAGTGGATGAAAAAGCCCTGGCCGGCTGTCGGGATTATGAGGGTCTGGTAGCCGCAGCGGCAGGCAGTATCTATGAATCTATCCTGCGGTATCTGACCCCCAATGACGGCGGCCTGCCCGACTTTACCACCGCCGAGGCACTGCTTCGGGCCACCTATTTCGCCCATATGTACCGTCTGGTTCACAAGAACTACTCGGGCGAGACCAAACAGGTGCTCCTGCGGAGCCTTGGGGAGCAGGTGGATCTGCTCAACATCATTCACATTCTGCGCCTTAAGTCCTACTTTCCGGACGCGGACAACGACTTATATCTGACGGTTCTCTTCCCCTTCAACTACCGGCTGCGTCCAGCGTTCCTGCAGCAGCTCTGCGCTGCTCCCGATGCCCAGGCGGCCTTTGCCCTGCTGAAAGATTCCCCCTATGCTGATTGCTTTACCGACGTAGCTGTGGCTGAAGTGGAAGACTATTACCGCCGGGCTTTCTATTCCTTTAACCGCCGGCAGCTCTCGGCAGCCTCCCCCTCTATCTATACCGCTGTGGCCTATCTGAACGTCAAGGACAGCGAAATGCGCTGCCTCATCAACGTGGTGGAATCGGTCAAATACGGCGTTCCCTACGACGCCGAATTTGCAAAGCTGGTGGGTGCATGAAGTACAAACGATTTCATACAAAAGGAGATGACGCCCCTTGTCTGTAGTGCCCATGAAGCTGCTTACTGTGGCCGGGCCGCTGGAGCAGTTTGACGCGGTGGTAACCGCCTGCGTCATCAATCAGGAATTTCATCCAGAGAATGCCCTCCAGTTTATGCGGGAGGTCGGAGGGCTTCGTCCCTTCGACGCCTCCAATCCCTACACCGCTCTCCTGCGCCGGGCGGAGGACGCCGCCGATCAAGTGGGCGTTGCGCTGGAGTTTGTCCCCTTTGAGGGCGCTCCTGATCCGGCGGAAGCCGCTTCCTATTTTGACGATTTGGACCGCCGCATCGGGGACTTGGCCGCCAAAAAAGAAGAACAGGAGCACCGGGCCGAGATGGATCGGAATGCCGCCGCACAGTTGGAATACCTCCGAGGCATTCGTGAAGATTTGGACGCGCTCTGGAACATGTCTCTGGTCCGCTTTCGATATGGCTATCTGCCCCGTGAGACCTACGACAGCTTCGCCGCGTCTCTGAACCAGGAAGAGGATCTCTTCTTCTTCCCCACTGATCTGGGGCCGCGACGCGTGTATGGGGTCTATTTCGCCACCAAAACTGCTCTGCGCAGGGTGGACACGCTGTTCAATTCCCTCCATTTTGTGCGCATTCACCTGGAGGTGCAGCCCCACGGCACGGTGGAACAGGCCATTGCAGACCTCCGCTCCCAGGCCGTTGAGGCGGATGCCGCCGCGGCCTCTCTGGAGGAACAGCGCAGCGCGCTCCGGGAGGCCGAGCACGACAAGCTTCTCTCCCTTTACTCGGGATTGCGCTATCAGAACGACGCCTACGACCTGCGGCGGTATGCCGCCCGCAGCCGGGACACCTTCTATCTCATGGGCTGGGTCCCCAAGGATGCGGCTCCCGCCCTGATGGAGAAGCTCTCCGCGTTCTCCAACCTCTCCTGTGTGCTGGACGATGCCGGGGACGTCCCGGACGCAACTCCACCCACCAAGCTGAAAAACAGCTTTTTCGGCAGAATTTTTCATCCCTTTCTGGAGATGTACGGCCTGCCCGCCTACAATGAGATGGACCCCTCTGTCTTTATGGCCGTCACCTACTGCCTCTTTTTCGGCATCATGTTTGGCGATATCGGCCAGGGTTTGGGGCTGGCACTCATCGGCATTGTGCTCTCCAAATGGAAAAAGATGTGGCTGGGCAATATCATCGCCTGCTGCGGCCTGTCAGGAGCTGTCTTTGGCTGTGTGTACGGCAGTGTCTTTGGTTTCGAGGACCTTCTTCCCGGATTCAAAATCTTGGAGGACGGCCACGTGCTGATGCTTCTGATGGCCTCGCTGGCCCTGGGCGTAGTCATGCTGGCCTTTGTCATGGTGCTGAACATTGTCAATGGAATCCGTCAGCACAACTGGGAGAAAATCCTCTTCGGCCCCAATGGGGTGGCCGGCATGGTCTTCTATCTGGGGCTTATCCTGGCGGCGGTGTCTACACTGGTGCTGGGTGTGAACCTGCTGACGCCGGCCTATATCCTTCCCGTCCTCATCCTTCCCCTGGTGCTCATTCTCCTCAAGGAACCGCTTTCCAAGCTTCTCTCCGGAGACCCGGAATGGAAAGCGATCTCCATCGGCGATCTCCTGGGCGTCGGTTTCTTTGAGCTCTTTGAAACCTTACTCTCCTATCTGACCAATACCCTCTCTTTTCTGCGTATCGGCGCCTATGCCATCACCCACGTAGGCCTGATGCTGGTGGTCCATATGCTGGCCAATCTGGCAGGCGGAGTGGGCGGCCCTGTCGGCATCGCAATCCTGGTGCTGGGCAATATTTTTGTCATGGGCTTCGAGGGGCTGCTGGTCTGCATCCAGGTGCTCCGTCTGGAATTTTACGAGCTCTTCGGGCGTTTCTATGACGATGGCGGCGTCCCGTATGAGCCGAAAATCATAGATTACTCCGCCCGGAGCGGATCTTAACCAAACCATTTCAATGGAGGTCATTCTAAAATGAAGTATGCTGCTCTGTTTGCGGCCACCCTGGCCGTCTTCTCTCCCCTGTTCCTGATCGGTATCCGCAAGTATACCGGCCGGAAGGCCAAGCGTGCGCTGGGCGCCAATATCGCCTCTTTCTTCGGCTGCCTGGTGCTGGCCACTGTGCTGGGCTTTGGCGGCAGCGCCTCCGCTGCCGGACTTGCCGCCGATACGGCCGCCGCTGCCGGCGGCATTGCCGAAGGCCTTAAGTATGTAGGCGCCGCTTTGGCCGTGGGCCTCTCCGGTATCGGCGGCGGTGTGGCCGTGGCCTCTGCCGCCTCCGCCGCCCTGGGCGCCATCTCGGAAAACGACAAGGCCTTCGGCAAGGCGCTGATCTTTGTCGGCCTGGCCGAGGGCGTAGCCCTGTACGGTCTGATTGTAGCCCTGCTGCTGCTCTTTACCTAAGATGAAATACTTTGTGATTACCGACAGCACCGACACTCAGGTAGGCCTCCGGCTGGCGGGCATTGAGGGCGTAGTGGTCCGTGAGGAGGCCGAAGTCCGTCAGGCTGTCGAACTGGCCGCCAGGGATCCCGACATCGGCGTGCTTCTGATCACGGAAAAGCTGGCCGGCCTGTGCGCTGACCAGATAGCCCCCCTGAAGCTGACGGCTCAGCGGCCCCTGGTAGTGGAAATCCCTGACCGGCATAGCGCCGGCCGTTCATCCGACTCCATCACCCGGTACATCCGCGAGGCCATCGGTGTGAAGATTTGAGGTGTAATGCTATGCCTGAAATGAATCAAAAGCTGGACCGTTTTACCGCCGCTATTCTGGCTGAGGCCACCGCAGAGAAGTCCCGCACAGTCAGCCAGATGACACGCAGGCGGAAAGAGACGCTCGCTGCCGCCGAGGATCAGATTCTGCGGGAAAGTTACAACTACATTCACGACCAGGTCTCCCGCATCAAAGCCGAAGCGGGACGGCGGGTATCCAGCCGGATGCTGGACAACAAGCGCTCTGTTTACCTGCGCCGGGATCAGATTGCCCACGAGGTTTTTGACGCCGTGCGGGAGAAAATTGCCGTCTATACGGCTTCCGAGGCCTATGGACGCCGTCTGCGTGAACTGATGGTGGAGGCCTCGGGACGTTTGAGCGGCGCGGAGGATATGCGGGTTTACCTGCGCCCCGGTGATATGCACTATGCCGCCGACCTCTCTGACGCCGTCCCGGAGGTTCACCTCTCCTTCCTGGAGGGAGAGTTCCAGTTGGGGGGCCTGATTGTGGAGTCCCCCTCCCTGGGGCTGCGGTGCGACTCCTCCTTTGACAGCGCTTTGGAGGCCCTGGAGGGCCATTTTGCCGAGCTCTTTGGTCTCTCTCTTGCAGACGAACCGGAAGGAGGTGACCAGGCGTGAGTCAGAGCGAATATACCATTCACGGCGTCAATGGGCCCGTCGTCACCGTCACCGGCGGCAAGGGCCTCGCCATGATGGACATGGTCCATGTGGGAGACGAGGGGCTGATCGGCGAGGTGGTGAGCGTCGAGGGCGGCGTGACCACAGTCCAGGTATACGAGGACACCACCGGCCTTGCTCCCGGACAAAAGGTCGTGACGGAAGGCGCCCCCATGTCTATTCTGTTGGGCCCCGGCCTTCTCAAGCATATCTTTGACGGGATCGCCCGTCCCCTTAAGGTCATTGAGGATAAGAGCGGTCCCTTTATCAGCCGGGGCCTCAATCTTCCCGCTCTGGATCTGGAGCAGAAATGGGACGTAACGGTGGCCGTAAAAGAGGGCGACACCCTGAAGAGCGGCGAGCTGTATGCCTCCTGTCCCGAGACTACCCTCATCACCCACCGATGCCTGGTCCCCGCCGGTCTCTCCGGCACCGTAACCAAAGCCGTTCCCAACGGCTCCTACAACGTCACCGAGACCCTGGTGGAACTGACCGACGCGCGTGGAAAGGTCCACGAACTGAAGTTGAGCCAGCGCTGGCCTATCCGCACCTCCCGCCCCTTGGGGGAGCGTCTGCCCATTGACCGCCCGCTGATCACCGGTCAGAGAATCATTGACACGCTCTTCCCCATCGGCAAGGGCGGCGCCGCCGCTATCCCCGGCCCCTTCGGCGCCGGCAAGACCATGACCCAGCATCAGCTGGCCAAGTGGTCGGACGCCGATATCATCGTCTACCTGGGCTGCGGTGAGCGCGGCAACGAGATGACGCAGGCGTTGGAGGAGTTCTCTGAACTGCTGGATCCCAAGAGTAAACAGCCCCTGATGAACCGCACCATCCTGATTGCCAATACCTCCAACATGCCGGTGGCCGCCCGTGAGGCGTCGGTCTATACCGGTATGACCATGGCGGAGTACTACCGGGATATGGGCTATCATGTGGCGCTGATGGCAGATTCCACCTCCCGCTGGGCCGAGGCGCTGCGGGAGATCTCCGGCCGTCTGGAGGAGATGCCCGCCGAGGAGGGCTTCCCCGCCTATCTGGCCTCCCGGCTGGCGGAATTCTATGAGCGGGCCGGTTATATCAAAACCTTGGAGGGCAGAGAGGGAAGCGTCACCGTAATCGGCGCCGTATCCCCCCAGGGTGGCGACTTCTCCGAGCCCGTCACCCAGAACACCAAGCGCTATGTCCGCACCTTCTGGGGTTTGGATCGCGCCCTGGCCTATGCACGCCACTTTCCCTCCATCAATTGGCTCACCTCTTATTCCGAGTATGCCGCTGATCTGAAACCCTGGTATGACAAACATGTAAGCCCGCAGTTCGTGGTATGCCGGCAGCGGATCGCCTCTCTCCTCCAGGAGGAGTCCAAGCTGATGGAGATCGTCAAACTGATCGGCGCCGATATTCTTCCGGAAGACCAGAAGCTCGTCATTGAAAGCGCACGGCTCATCCGCGTGGGTTTCCTCCAGCAGAATGCCTATCACGATATCGACACCTATGTGCCGCTGGAAAAGCAGCTGAAGATGATGGAGCTGATTCTCCGGCTCCATGACGGCGCCCGGGCCCAGATCGAGCGCTCCATCCCGCTGTCCCAGCTCAAGGCCACCGGGATTTTTGATGTACTTGCCAAGATGAAGTATGAGGTTCCCAATGACCAGCCGGAGAAGTTCCAGGCGTATGAGAAGCAGATTGACGACGCCCTGAACGCCGTGGACGCAGCCAACCAGTAAAATGCGCCTTCCCCTGGCGGAAGGCAATCGAAGTCCCGAGGTGATTTTATGAGATTGGAATACATCGGCCTGTCCGAGCTGTCCGGATCGCTGATTGCGCTGCAGGGCGTGTCCGGCGTGTCCTTTGACGAGATGGCCGAGATCACACTGGAGGGCGGGGAGCGCCGGTACGGGCGGGTCATCCTGATAGATGGAGATCGCGTTATCCTCCAGGTATTCGAGGGTACCAGAGGCATTTCCCTGGAGAATGCCCGCACCCATTTTACGGGTAAGCCCATGGATATCGCCCTGTCTCGTGAGATGCTGGGCCGCATCTTTGACGGCGCCGGCCGTCCCATCGACGGACTGGGTGAGCTCTTCCCCGACGAGAGGCGCAATATCAACGGCTCAGCCATCAATCCGGTATCCCGCCAATATCCCCGGAGCTGTATCTATACCGGTATCTCGGCTATCGACGGCACTGCCACTCTCATCCGCGGGCAGAAGCTGCCGATCTTCTCCGGCTCCGGTATGAAGCACAACGAACTGGCTGCTCAAATCGTGCGTCAGGCCAAGGTGGCCGGTGAGGATGGAGAGTTCGCCATCGTCTTTGCCGCCATGGGCGTCAAGAACGACACCGCCGAGTTCTTCCGCCGCTCCTTTGAAGATGCGGGTGCGCTTCAGCGGGTCGTCATGTTCCTGAACTTGGCGTCCGACCCCATTATCGAGCGTATATTGACCCCCCGCTGCGCGCTCACTGCCGCCGAGTATCTCGCCTTTCAGCATGGCTACCATGTGCTGGTCATCATGACTGATATGACCTCCTACTGCGAGGCCCTGCGCGAGTTCTCCTCCTCCAAGGGCGAGATCCCCTCCCGCAAGGGCTTCCCCGCCTATCTCTACTCCGATCTGGCCTCCCTCTATGAGCGGGCCGGCATGATTCAGGGCAAGAGCGGTTCGGTGACCCAGGTTCCCATTCTCACCATGCCCAACGACGATATCACCCACCCCATCCCGGACCTGACCGGCTACATCACCGAGGGCCAGATCGTCCTGGACCGTGATATGGATCAGAAGGGCGTCTATCCCCCGGTCAATATCCTCTCCTCCCTGTCCCGCCTGATGAAGGACGGCATCGGCGAGGGCTTCACACGGGCCGACCATCCGGCCCTCTCCAACCAGCTCTTCGCCTCCTACTCCAAGGTGCAGGACGCCCGAAGCCTGGCCAGCGTCATCGGCGAGGATGAGCTCAGTGAGACCGACAAGCAGTATCTGGCCTTTGGCCGGGCCTTTGAGGAGCACTTTGTCAGCCAAAGCCTGCTGGAGGACCGGACGATGGAGCAGACCTTGGATATCGGCTGGAAGCTCCTGACGCTGCTGCCCAAGTCCGAGCTGGATCGGATTGACGCCAATACCATCGAGGCCCACTATGTGGAGGATGCCTGGAAGACGCTCGCCCCCACGGTAAAATCCTGATGCGGAAAGGAGGCCATTCGGCATGGCCGCAATTCTCCCTACCAAAGGCAACCTGATGGCCGCCAAACGCTCCCGCGCCCTGGCCTCCACCGGATACGAGCTGATGGACCGCAAGCGGAATATCCTCATCCGGGAAATGATGGGCCTGATGGACGCGGCCAAAGCGGTTCAGGAACAAATCGACACCGTCTTTACCGAGGCCTATGCCTCTCTTCAGCAGGCGAATATCCGTCTGGGCGTCTGCGATCGCATTGCGGAGGGGGTAGATATTGACGACACCCTGGAGCTCCAGTACCGGTCGGTTATGGGGGTGGAGATCCCCCATATTCCCGGCGACGTCCCTCCCGCCAGACCGGAGTACGGCTTCGTCCACACCAGCTCCGCCCTTGACGAGTGCTATATCAAGTTCCACAGGGTAAAAGAACTGGTGCGGCAGCTGGCCGAGGTGGAGACCTCCATCTATCGGCTGGCTGAGTCCATCAAAAAAACGCAGAAGCGGGCCAACGCGCTGAAAAATATCGTTATCCCCGGCTTTGATGAGACCATCCGGGTGATCACCGAGGCCCTTGAGGAAAAGGAGCGGGAGGAATTCGTCCGCCTGAAGGTCATCAAACGCACCCAGACATAAATGTATGCGGCCAGGATTTTATAAAGCCTGCCATCATGAATAAGCAGCTTGTTTTCCGCTTTTATTTTCACAGCCAAAATGGTCTCGCTTATAATTAAGATACAGGTGTCAGACAGATGACGGTCTGACACCTGTATCTATTTGACCGCTCCCTCTCAACAAAGAGGCCCGGCAGATTACCCGGAAACATGAATGTACATGCCAAAATAATCCTGAAAACAGGCAATGCTCAGAGCGGCCTCGCCGTTGGACAGTAAAACACCGGTCGAGACGTCAGCCTGTCCTTCTATTTGCTCCGATACCTCCTCTATCTCTTGAAAGCCATTCTGCTCCAAAGTTTCCAAGTAGTTCTCAGCATCGGTCTCATCCACCCCGGAGCACTCAATATAACAGTAATCCTGCTCCATATCAATCCAGCCGCCCATAACCGTCCCCGCATCCAACCTGGGTATATGCTCGGTATACTCATTTTCCGGCCATGCGCCGCTGTCCAATATGACAAGGGCGCCCGCAGAGGATGCAGGAACTGCCGCCGTATCCTCCGCATCGCTCCTCCCGCCGCCCGTACAGGCGGCCAGCCATATCACCAGGAAGAGCACGGCTGAGATTCCAAGCATCCTTTTCATTTCAGAGCCCCCCTCCGAGTTCTGAATAAACCTATCAGCTGAATCAGCCCGGCTGCAAGCAGGCCGCCGCTCAATACCGCAGCTATCGTTGGAGCGTCAATCATAAACGCCCCTTCAACCTGCATTGAAGTCATAGCGTCAGCCTGCCCGATCACATTGTCCGGCATCTTCATATTCTCTGCAGCGATACAAACCGCGAGCAGCAGGGCGGCAGCGGCCAATGTAAAAATTGTCTGCAGCAGGCGCCTTCTCTTCAGGCGTACCTTCCGGTCAACGCCTATCTGCTCTTCCACCCCCGCTGCAAAATCCGCCGGCGCGCCGAATCGCTCTATCACCTGCCGCTCCGTCTCCCCGTGTTCCAGCGCGGAATCAAACGCCTCATTCAAATCGCGTATGATCTCTCGCCTCCGTCTCCTTGGAACGAAAAGCGCCTTCCACACCTGCCTGATATATTGTTCCTTCATACGGCCGCCTCCGTCAACCCACACGCACGGATAAAGCCGTCTACACACACAGTATAGTTTTTCCAAAATGCAATCAGTTCCATCAGCGCCGCCTTCCCCTTCTCCGTCAGAGAATAATATTTTTTGGTGCCGCCATTGGCCGACGCGGGAGCGAGGCGGCACTGAATGAGTCCCGCCTCCTGCAGACGGTAGAGTATGGGATATACCGTCCCCTCTTTTGCGTATCCTAAAATGGAGGCCCCCTTCTCATTCAGTTCCGCAATGATTTCGTACCCATAGGTCTCCTTTCGGGCGATCAGGCACAAGAGTATCATTTCCAGCGCCCCTTTTTTAAATTGCTGCACATATTTGCTGTTCACACGACCCCTCCCCCAGCTTCCCTCTCTATTTAGTATTACTAAATAGTATAGCTAATTATAATACTGCCGGCACAGACTGTCAACCATTAACCAGAGCTGATTCCGGAAATCTTCCCGCCGGCACCAAAAAATCCCCCTTGCCGCTTATCTGTGCGGCAAGGGGGATGCGGCTCAAAACACAAGTTTACAGTAAGTGCGGCTCCCTCAGTATGGCTCCGGATTGTATTTCTTCTTGTTCCGCACAAGCTCTATCACAATATAGACTACAAAAAAGAACAGCATACGCCCAATGACGAGCAGAGGCGTCAAAAGGTAATCGATCGCTTTGAATACGGGATCCGCAGCGGCAAAGGGTATGGCGGCCAGTAAAACCGCCGCCGTCATGACAACCATATAGACAATTTTGTATTTGGCCGGCAGCACGCATTTTCCTATTGTCATGAGGAGTACTATAGCGGCAAACCCGCAAAAGGCGGCGGTAAGGATGATTTTGTCCGTTGTCTCCCACGCCGCAATCAGGCGCAAATGGGGTTCAAGCATTGCCTCTCCAGCCTGTGTCAGCTGGCCTTCTGTCAGCGGAAAAAGGCAATGTGCACTTAACAAAAACGACGAGCTGAGCAGTGTCAGTCCCGTAATCAGAATAAGGAGCGCCACTGCGGCGATCTTTACGCTCCGCGCAGCCCTCAGCCCACGGCTCTGTCCGTAGAGCATTCCGTCCAGATCGGTGCCGTATACCTGGCAAAGCCGTATGAGCATGTCGATATCCGGCCTTGTCCGGCCCGTCTCATAGCTGGACAGTGCCTGCCGGGTAACACCCAGCTTTTCTGCGGCCTGATCCTGTGTCATCCCGCTGTCCAGGCGCAGCTGACGAAGGTTATTGCTGATTGACATCTGTTCATCACCTCAAGTTCAATATAGTGTGATCCCCTGCAAAGAGTCAAGCTACAATCTGTTGCGGAGCCATTGGGAGTCATTTTCGCCGCCCATGTAAAAAGCGGATGCATACAGGAATCGTATGCATCCGCTTGAATATATTCTTTTTAAAACTCCGGCCCTTGGTTCTGGCCGGGACGCGGCCGCCCGTTGGGTGTGCCGTAAGGGTTCTGTCGGAAATCAGGCGAGCTGTAGCCCCCATGGACCACGAAGTCATAGAAGTTGGCAACCGTGGCCATCATATAGGGCTGAACCCACAGGCCAAGGATTCCAAAGGTAAAGCTGGAGAGAATCTGCCACCCCAGAAAGGAGAGATCCACCACAAAGAGCGTCCATTTCCATCCTCTCATGGCATTTTTGCTGGCAGTAATTGCCTCCAACGCCCCCATATTGGGATGGTCCAGCAGGAAATACGCGCCGAGCCGATAGCGGTAGGACATCACCACAACCAAAAGAAAGGCCACCCAGTAGAGCAGCGGCGCCAGCACTGCCAATACGCTGCTCTGAGTCACGATGGAGAGGATCAGCACCAAGAACATGGGGACCATTCCCAGCAGAGCCCACAGGAACAAAAAGACCATCTGGAGGATATACAGCAGCAAGACCCGGCCCATCATGGCAAAGCCGTCCAACAGGTTCCGGTAACCGGGCTGCTCATTTCGGGCCAAGCGCAGAGAGTACGAGGTATAGCCAAAGCCCACCACTGACATATAGAGGCTCAAAAGAATCGTCAGGCCGAGGAAGAGCCCGGGCATTGCGAGCATGGGGTGCAGCCGCATCATGACGTCCATGGAGTCGTATCCCATCGCAATATAGGCCGCCATCTGGGCGAACAGGGATCCAAAGCACAGGAATATGACCACGTACATCAACACTACGGTCATCAGGATATATACCAGAGTCACCAGCATAGGGTGAGGGTAGGCCCCCCGCATGCTGGCCTTGGCCCGCATTTTGGCCTCATAACGGCTAAAACCCATTCCATCTGCCTCGCTTTCTCTCTGTTTTAGTGCTGCTCTTTATCATAGCATATCAACAGATCGAATGCAAGGCTGGAAGCGTAACCGTAAATCGCACTGCTCCTTCCAAATTTTCCGCCGCACAGCGTCCTCCGTGACTTGCGGCAATCTGTCTGACCAGGGCCAAGCCGAGCCCTGCGCCCCCGCTGTCCCTGCCGCGGGCCCTGTCGCCCTTATAGAACGGATCCCAAATCCGGGGCAGGTCCTCCGCGGGGATGGGGTCGCCGTCGTTCTCCACCGTCAGGCGCAGTTCCCCGCCCAGTCGCTCCAGCCCTACGCGGATCTCTCCTCCACTGGCACAGTGCCGCAGGGCGTTAGAGAGCAGGTTGTCCGCCAGCCGCTCCAGCTCCGTCCGGTCCCCGGCCACGGTCCCCGGCGCCAGGTCCAGGGTGAGGCGGAGGCCCCGCTCCTCCGCCGGGAGGGAGAGCCGGTCGGCACAGGCGCGGACCGCGTCCGAGAGCTCCACTGGCGTGTCCGGGCGCCCCCACCTCCAGGCGGGACAGGTCCAGCAGCTCCCGCACCAGGGCGTCCATCCGGTCGGCCTCGTCCAGAACGATGTCCAGGTAGGCCTCTCGCTTCTCTGGGGCGATGTCCTCCCGCAGGCTCTCCGCGTGGGCCCGCAGCACCGCCAACGGGGTCTTCAGCTCGTGGGCCGCCGCGCTGGTAAAGTCCTGCTGGCGGCGCAACATTTGCTCCTGTATGCGGGCGACCGCCAATGCCAGCAGAAGGGCGGCGATAAGGGTAAGCACATAGGTGGGCCCCATCCCATATGTGGCCAGGTCAAAGCTCCGGCAGGCGTAGGCCGAGCACACGATTACATCGGTGCGGGCAACCGCGCCTCCCTCTGCCCTCACATCACTGCCCACCATAGCAGCACCGCTGGATTCGGATATCTCGCTGTGCTCTAAAAGTTCGTCCAGCGCCCGCTCCGCCCGGCGGTACTGCTTCAAAATCCGCTCGGGCAGGCGGCTTCGGTTGGGGTAGGTACCATTGGTCAGACAGGAAATCAGCATGGCGCTGTCAAAGCGGAGCGTCACCAGCTTCTCTCCCTGAAACAGATCGCTATGGCTCTCCACAGCCGCGATGGGACCGTCCTCAAAGTAAAAGACCAGCCGCTGCGGGTAGATGGCGTTCCCCTCTCGTATGCCGGTCACCTCACCGTAGAGGGCTCCGTTGACGGGATACTTCTCTCCGCCATGGAAAGCGTCCAGCCTCGGGTCCCCCTTCAGCAGATAGGCCAGCGCTATCTGCTCCTCATCGGTGAGGACGGGATCAAACAGGATGAAGTGGTCGTACGTACCCGTGCCGCTCAGAGCGATCGCCCCCATGGCCATCTGGCTCCGCGCCATCTCCGTGCCGGACCGGTATACCCGTGTCAACATGGCCCCTCCATAGTCTCCCAACTGATTAAAGGTCAGCCGCCAGGCCGCGATATGTCCCTTTTCCTCCCATGCCGCGCCCCCGGCCAGAATATCCTGGGTATCGTAGGCCGCACGCTGCCGGACTTCCTCGTTGGCATATCCCACGCTCTCCCTCATACGTGCCAGGTTGGAATAGGAGAGCACGCCGGCCATCAGCAGCCAGAAGGCCAGAAAGACGGCCGCACTGCGCACAAAAAGGCGCAAGACTGTCTTCTTCACTGCGCCTCCTCCTCCAGCTTGTACCCCGCTTTAAAGACGGTCCTGATCTGGCCCCCGGCCTCCCCCAGGGCGGATCTCAGGTTCTTTACCTGCACGTCCACCGCCCGCTCGCCTCCCTCGAAGTCCAGCCCCCACACCTTGTCCAGCAATTGGCTCCGGCTTAGAACCTGTCCCCGGTTACGCAGGAGGCAGAGGAGGAGGGCGTACTCCCGCGGGGATAAGTTTACCTCCTGATTCCCCACCGTTATCGTCCGGGACGCCGGATCAGCGGCGATAGCCCCGCAGCGCAGGATCCCCGTCCCGCCCCGAAAGCGGCGGATCAGCGCCTCGGTCCGCGCCAGCAGAACCGCAAGTGAAAAAGGCTTGGTCACATAGTCGTCACACCCCAGAGCATAGCCCCGGAGGATATCTTCCTCCCTCCCCAAAGCAGTGAGAAAGAGAATGGGCACCGTGCTCTCCTCCCGCACTGCCCGGCAGACTGCAAATCCATCCAGTCCCGGCATGAGCACATCCAGCAGAACGGCGTCATATTCGTGATCCCGCATCAGATCCACCGCCTCCGCCCCATTCCGCGCCAGGTCGCAATCCGTGCCATGTGCGGCGAAGTAATCCCGGATGATGTTCCGCATTCGCGCCTCGTCCTCTGCGATCAGGACATGATATCGAGCCATGACAGCTCCCTCCTCTCATGGACAGTATAGCGGGATGTTGTGTCGATCTTGTGTCCGGTCACGCCTCCCGCATCCAAAAACACCCCGAAGCGCATGCTTCGGGGTGTTTTCTTCCTATATCAGCCTCGTCCGGCGCCGCCTCCGCGGAAACCTCCGCCTCCGCCGCGGAAGCTTCCTCCGCCGCGGAAAGACCCGCCGCCAAAGGAACCGCCGCTAAAGCCTCCCCCCCGTCCGGCACCGCCGCCACGGAAGGAACCGCCGCCTCTGGGCGGGCGGTAGCTGCCGCCGCCGGGCCGCGGCCCTCTGGGCGGCCTGGGCGGCGGCGGCGGACGGTGCCGGTGAGGCCGCCCGAAGAGAAAGGGCCGGTAAAGATAGGGCGGCGGCGGCATCCCCGGCATCATATAGCGCCTGCGGTAGCGGCGGTAGCGCAGGCCGTCAAATGTGCAGACCGCGATGATCAGGACCACAACAACCAGAACAACCACCGCCGTGGCCACGGATCCCACCACTGTAGTGACAGCAGTACTGGGGCCGTGGGCCTCGGGGTAGTAAAAGTCCTTATCCGCTCCAGGCACAGACACAGCCCCTCCGCCCTCGCCGGAGGAGGAAACCCTGTAATAGCTCTCATACCAGCCATAAATGGCGTCAAAGAAATCCCGCGTCGCCTGGTCGTACTCCCCGGCGTCGTAGCCGTCATAGAAGCAGTCCTCCAGATAGCCCTCGATGGTGGATGCAGGCAGGGCCCGTTCCAGTCCGGCTCCCGCCATGGCCCGGACCTTATTCTCCCCCACGGCGTACACCAGCAGAAAGCCGTTGTCCAGCTCTTCGTCGCCAATGCCGCCCCAGTTCTCAGCTACGGCCATAGCATAATCGCCGCTGGTCATGCCGTCCATAAAGTCCACCGCCACCACCACGATCTCGCCGCCTGTGGCGCTGAGGAGCTTCTCATTCTGATCGATGATGTATTGCTCCGTGTCGTCGCTGAGCACACCGGCATAATCAGCCACGTAAAAGGAGGCTGTGGGCTCCACCACCGCCAAGCTCCGCAACGCCTTTACGGCGGCGGGCATCAACCAGACCAAGCATCTGATCCTGCTGGATGTCACCGTGCAGATGAGTATTCTCCTGC
>ERZ825896.1045-NODE-1045-length-33065-cov-10.166313_pt1 | contig 33065 bp, 35 predicted proteins | sample MGYA00519858_ERZ825896 | MGnify/ENA primary metagenome ERZ825896 (study PRJEB31778, sample SAMEA3449214) | human gut metagenome | biome: human gut; feature: human-associated habitat; material: faeces | place: United Kingdom | collected 2010/2012 ...
AGCGCAGGGCGGTCTGCGCGGCGGTTTTGCCGTACTTCTCGCCGATCTGGGTCAGCACAGGGTTCGTGAACATATCCTTGCGGCCCTCGGCAAACGGGCCCCAGGATTCGATCTGACAGCCATACTTTTTGAGGTATTCCTTCGCCGTTTTCTGCTGCTGGAACACATGCGTCTCGATCTGGTTGACGGCAGGCTTGATCTCTGCGAAATGCTGGATGTCGAGATACCGGTCCGGGCCGAAGTTGGAAACGCCGATCGCGCGGAGCCTGCCGGCCTTGTACAGTTCTTCCATCGCGCGGTAGGTGCCGTAGTAATCGCCGAACGGCTGATGGATGAGCAGCAGGTCGAGATAATCAGTGCGCAGCTTGCGCATGGATTCCTCGATGGATGCCCTGGCTTTTTCATAGCCCGCACTCGTGATCCAGACCTTGGTGGTCAGGAAAAACTCCTCGCGCGGCAGACCGCTTTCCGCCAGCGCGTCACCGACACCCGCCTCGTTGTAATAGGCCTGCGCCGTGTCGATGCTGCGATAGCCCACGTCGATGGCGTCCAGCACGCAGCGTTTGGTATCCTCTGCGGGCGTCTGGTAGACGCCGTAGCCCAGCTTCGGCATCCGGATGCCGTTATTCAAAGTTACATATTCCATACTTGTACCTCCTGGATCATGAAATGCAGGTTTTCTTCTGCTTCCTACTTTACAACGCCGGAGCCAGGAAGTACACTATCGATATCGCAATCTGCATTTCAAAATATGAAATGTAACAGGAGGCTGTCATGGTCGATCTGTATGAACTCAAGCAGCTCACGGCGTTCGCCGATCTCGGCACGCTCCACCGCGTGGCAGAAGAATTTCATCTCTCCACACCGCCCATTACACGCTCGATGCAGCATCTGGAGCAGTATTTCGGAGTGCCGCTCTTCACGCGGGGTAAGAACCGGATCGAGCTGAACGAGACCGGCAAGCTGGCCGTGGCGGCGGCGCGCAAACTGCTGCAGGAAGCGGAGCTGGCCGCCGCGCAGGTCCGCGCGTTTGACCAGCGGCAGCGGACCATCGTCATCCGCGCCTGCGCGCCCGCGCCCCTGTGGGAGCTGCTGCGGAAGCTGAACGCAGCGCAGCCGGAAAAGATGCTGGCCTCCGCCGTCTGCCAGAACAAAGATGTCCTTGCCGCGTGGGAAGACGGTTCGTGCGACGTCGCCGTCCTACCCTTCCCGTTCGCAGGGGCAACGCCCTTTTTGCAGGAGCAGCTGTTTGTCTGCGTCCCGCCGGAGCACGCGCTGGCAAAGCAGGCGTCTTTGACCTTTGCGGAGATCAACGGCTTCAATTTTCTCCTGCGCTCCGAGCTCGGCTTCTGGGACACGCTCTGCCGGGAGAAAATGCCCGCCTCCAAGTTCCTTGTACAGACCGACACTGCCGTATTCGACGAGCTGGTAAACGCCTCGTCTCTCCCCTGCTTCACCACGGATTACGGCCAGCGCCGCCTCCAGACCGCGTATCCCGGCCGGGTCAATATTCCACTGACGGACGCGGAGGCCAGCGTGACCTTTTTCCTCGCTTCCCGGTGCAAAACGCCCGGGCTTTGACGGGGTTTCCGGTTTTTCCGTCAGCCCGCTTTCCTTATACCGGGCTGACAGGCTTCAGGAATCCGGACTTTGCGCGCTGCTCGGTATCGTCCGATTCATCGTACGCGTCATAGGGCGCGCTGGGATCGTGCACGCGCTTGCCGAACGGTGAGCATAGCTTGTCCTTATTGGCAAAGGCGAAAGCAAAATCGTCTGTCCAGCCGGTATGGCCGGTGATGAAATACGGGCGCAGGCCGCGTGTCTGCAGCTTTGCCTCCAGCTCTGCCAGAGAGCGGACCGCCAGCTTGTTGTCCTCCGCCAGGGCGGAAATAAAGCTGTAGCCGCCGTCCGCGCCGAACCAGATGGTATCGCCGGTGAACAGATACTTGTCGTCGACCAGATACACCATATGCCCCCAGGTGTGACCCGGGACCAGGAAACATTCGACCCGGATGCCGTCAATATCCAGCACGTCACCGTCCTTGAGCAGCACCTTTTCGTTGCGGATGGTCACCTGCGGCAGCTTGTAGAGGTGATAGATCACCTTGCGGCGCACCTCGCCGGTCAGGTAGCGGTTTTCCGTCTCGCCGACATACAGGACTGCATCGCGGAACAGGCCCGGGCTGTCGGCCTCCACCGCGCCGACGTGGTCGGTATCCTGATGGGTGATGAAGATCTGCCGGATGCTTTTCGGATCGATACCGAGCCAGCCCATCTTCTCTTCGAGACGATCATAGTTGTATCCGGCGTCAAACATGAGGGTGGTATCGCCCTTGCGGTAGAAGAAGATATTCGCTACCCACTCGCGCACGCAGGCCACATGCTCGTCGATCCAGCCCGTCTGCAACGGCTTGAAGATCTCCTTGCCCCGGTACATTTTGCTCATTTCTTTTTTCTGAAATTCCGTCGCTTTTCTGGACATCTGCGGCTCCTCCTGTTCTTTTAGTTAGTCATCTCTAACCGTTTGCATTTGGAAAAGCTGCCCGTCGGCAGCCGCTTCGATCTGTTTTCAGTTTACCACGCCGCTTGCTGCTTTGCAAGCGTCTGACGCGCCAAACAGCAAGCAAAAATCAAAACGGCAGAGCGGCGGCAAGATCGCCGCCGCTTTGCCGATGCATAACCGGAAGCTGCAATCTCAGGCGTAATATTCTATTCTCGGGAGCCGAGCTTGCTGAAGGCCAGAATGATGCAGTCCACACCGAGCAGGACCAGATAGAAGCTCACAAGATACCGGGCGGACAGCCACGAGACCAGCGGATCGACCAGCATCAGACCGCCGAGGATCAGGCCAAGCACATTCATGATCAGCGTGAAATAATAGGTAAAGTCCCCGGCCCAGAGGCGTACCGTATGCAGGCCGGACAGGCGGCCGATGCAGTGCGCCAGAAACCACAGTGGGAACAGCAGGCTCATCACCCATTTCCCGGCGTTCGGATAAACGAGCAGCATCACGCCCGTCATCACGCTCAGTGCGCCCGAGATCAGGGAAACGATCGGGCCGAAGCCTGTGAAGCGCTCCACACGGACGTAGAGCAGGATATCCGCGATGCCCATCGTCACTGCGACGATGCCGTACATAACGATAAATCCCGTCAGCGCACGATCCGGCTGCGCAAAGGTGTAGCTGCCAAGCCCCAGCAGCAGGACTCCCTCAATGCATTCCATCCATCCGAATCCAGAACGTCGTCTCATTGTGCTTTGCCCTCCTGTCCCAGAATGCGCATAAATTCCTCACCGGTGATCGTTTCTTTTTCATAGAGGTACTTCGCCAGCTCGTCCAGCTTTTCGCGGTTTTCCAGCAGGATATTCTTCGCTTTCTGATGCTGCGCCTTGACCAGCTCCACGACCTTCGCATCGATGCGGTTCTGCGTGTCGGCAGAGCAGGACAGTGACGTATCGCCGCCGAGGTACTGATTCGTGACCGTCTCCATGGCGACCATATCAAATTCCTCGCTCATACCGTAGCGGGTGATCATGGCTCTGGCCAGCTTGGTGGCCTGTTCAATGTCATTGGACGCGCCGGTCGTGATCTCGCCGAAGACGACTTCTTCCGCGGCTCTGCCGCCGGTGAAGGTCGCGATTTTGTTCTCGATCTCCTCCTTGGTCATGAGGTTCTTATCGGCGGTATCGACCTGCATGGTATAGCCCAGCGCGCCGGAGGTACGCGGAATGATGGTGATCTTCTGCACAGGTGCCGAGTGCGTCTGCAAAGCTGCGACAAGGGCATGGCCGATCTCATGGTACGAAACGACCTGCTTTTCATGGTCGGACAGCACGGCGTTTTTCTTCTGATAGCCCGCAATGACGACTTCGATACTTTCTTCCAGGTCAGCTTCCGTCACGACGGTGCGGTGATTGCGCACGGCGCGCAGCGCGGCCTCATTGATCATGTTGGCAAGCTCCGCGCCGGACGCGCCGGAGGCCATGCGCGCGATGGTATGGAAATCCACATCGTCGGCAGTCTTGATTTTTTTCGCGTGAACTTTTAAGATGGCTTCGCGGCCCGCAAGGTCAGGCAGCTCGACGGGCACACGGCGGTCAAAGCGGCCGGGTCGCGTCAGTGCCGGGTCGAGCGATTCGGGCCGGTTCGTCGCGGCGAGGATGATGACACCGTTGTTGCCCTCAAAGCCATCCATTTCGGTGAGTAACTGGTTGAGCGTCTGCTCGCGTTCGTCGTTGGAGGAAAGCTGATTGTCACGCTTTTTGCCGATAGCGTCGATCTCGTCGATGAAGACGATGCAGGGTGCCTTTTCCTTGGCCTGCTTGAAGAGGTCGCGCACCTTGCTTGCGCCCATGCCGACGAACATCTCGACAAACTCCGAGCCAGACATGGAGAAGAACGGCACGTTTGCCTCACCTGCAACAGCCTTTGCAAGCATCGTCTTGCCGGTTCCCGGAGGGCCAACGAGCAGCACGCCCTTCGGCATCGATGCGCCGACGTCGGTGTATTTCTGCGGGTTATGGAGGTAGTCCACGATCTCGGCAAGAGATTCCTTTGCCTCGTCCTCACCGGCCACATCCTCAAAATGGATGCCCTGTGTGGACTGGACGTAGACCTTCGCGCCGGATTTTCCGGTGCCGCCGAACATCAGGGAGTTCTTGCCGCCGGCGCTTTCTACCAGCTTCTTTCCCATGTACTGGCCGATGGCAATGAAGATTACCAGCGGCAGGACCGCCGTCAACACGAAGCTCAGCACGGGCGACATCGTCTTCTGGATCTCCTTTGTGAACGTCGCGCCGGAATCATACAGGCGCTGCGTCAGCGTCGGATCGTCCATCGCGCCGGTCGTGTAGACCTGCTGCTTGTCCTTGTCGGTAAAGAGGATCTCGTCGTCCTCGACCTCGACTTCTCCGATGTTCTTTTCCTCGATCATGCGCATGAACGTCCCGTAGTCCACCTCAGTCACCTGATTTTTCATCAGCAGTGGGGACACGATCAGATTAAACAGCAGCACGATCAGCAGGATGATGCTGTAGTAGTAGATCAGCGGTTTTTTCGGGGATTTTACTTCCTTCATTTTGAAGCCTCCTTATCTTTCGTTTTCAGCCGGTTTCTGCGCTGCTTCCTCGCAGCTCATCTGCAGGTCGATCGCCGACAGCGCGGCGAGCAGCGCATGCCGCATGGCCTGAGCGGCAAAATCGATGGCATATTCGCCGTACAGGCTCGCCGCTTCCGCCTGATCTGCGATGCGGTCGTTCCCTTCCTCATGCAGATATCCCGGCAGCTCATCGTGCAGGATATGCCGGACCTTCTGGTCATAGTCGAGCTGCGCAGCCGACAGCGCGGAAACCGCGGGAGAACGGCAGTCTGCAATGCTCTGCTCCAGCAGCGATTCGGTCCCCCGGCATTCCGCTTCAAGCTGCCGGATCGTCCGCCGGATCTCGTCATGGCTTTCATACTGAGCCACGCGAAGACGGCTGAGGATCCGGCCGTATTGACCTTCTATCTCATGGAGCTTTCCTGCAAATATCCCATTGTTTTCACACAAGATCCATAAAGCCTCCTTCTTGATCAGATCACCCTATTTATAACAGGGATCCCGGCGCAGCGCCATTCGCAAAACAGCGTTTGTGTATAGACAGATCCCCCGATGTGTAAAGCCCTTTTACACATCGGGGGATCTGTCTATCTATCCGTCTATGCGCGGACCGGCTCCGTTTCTCCGATCTGCCCCTGCAGGAGGCGGTACATCTGACGGGCCATTGTTTCCCGGTCGACCGCCTTTTTCTTGTCGCAGCATTCCAGCAGCAGCCCGACAATGCCGTACGTGCAGAAATTCAATGCAATGTCCAGATCCTCATACGGGATCCGCGGTAGTTTTCCCTTCGCGGAGATCAGCTCCTGCAAATAGCTCCGGACGCAGCGCGCCATCATCCGCTCCACCTGTTCCCGCTTCTGGGAGCGAAACAGCTTCTGCATAAACGGCGCGGCATTTTCCGAAGCCGCAATAAAATCGTTCAGGACGATCTCCGGGTCGTCCTCCTGCAGGCTCCGGTCCAGCAGCTGTTCAAAGGCCTGCTCCATCGACCACTCGATGACCTCCAGCAGGTCCTGGAAATGATAATAAAACGCCTGCCTGGAGATCCCGCATGCCTCCACGATGTCTTTTACCGTGATCTTGTCGATATTCTTTTCGTCCGACAGCTTTACAAACGTTTCGGCGATCAGATTTTTCACATTTACCGGCATCGGCGAACCTCCCTTGCGCGATAGAATGATTTTATCACACCGGGATACTCCCTGTCCAGCAGGGATTCCGTCCGACCGGGCAAAGTGCAGTTCGAATACAAAACGGATACAAAAAACCGGTTTATTCCGATGGAATAAACCGGTTTTTGGAGCTGCTGGGCAGATTCGAACTGCCGACCTCGTCATTACCAATGACGCGCTCTACCGACTGAGCTACAGCAGCAGGTTGTCTTTCTCAAGAGCGCTCCGTTATTATAGCATAAAGTCGGGATTTGTCAAGTGTTGTTTTCAATTTTTTCGCCGGGCGATCTTCCGGGGCAAATGCCGCCTGCCCTGCGGGGTGCGGGAAATCGGTGCAAATGTTCACAATTCCTTTTCTCCTCGTTCATAGTTCGGACATGATTGTCCTGTATATTCAGAATTAAGGATTCACCCAATCCTCTCTTTCTTCTCTTTTTCTTTTCTTTCTTCAAACAAAAGCCCGCGGCTCATGCCGCGGGCTTTTGTTTGCTCATTATTGTTATTTCGTGTAGTCGAACTCAAAATCGTAGATGCTGACCGTATCACCGTCTTCGATCCCCTGCTCTTCCAGGCGGTCAAAGAGGCCGCTCTTGCGCAGCTGGCGGTCAAAGTACATGCGGGACTCGTAATCATCGAAGTTGATATCGTTCAAGAGCTTCTGGAGCCACTGTCCGGACACGACCCACAGATCGTCATAGCGCTCGATCCTGAGGTCGCTCGCGTCTCCAGCCTCCGCCAGAGGCTTGACATACTCCGGCTCATAGATCGTCACAGGCGGCAGCGCCGCGAGCTTGCCCGCGATCGTCTTCATGAGCTCGCGCGTGCCCTGCGTGGTGGCCGCGGAGATCACGTAGAATTCGTAGCCCTGCGCCTCGACGTGCGCCTTCAGCCGCTCGAGATTGTCGCTGTCCGGCGGCAGAAGATCCGCCTTGTTGGCCGCGACGATCATGGGACGCGCGGCAAGATCCGGAGAATACTGACGGAGCTCCTCGTTGATCTTCTCAAAATCATCGACGGGGTCGCGGTCTTCACTGCCGGAGACGTCGACGATATGCACGAGCAGCCGGCAGCGGTCGATATGCCGCAGGAAGTCGTGACCGAGGCCAACGCCGTCGGCCGCGCCCTCAATGATGCCGGGGATATCGGCCATGACGAAGGATACGCCGTCGGCGACGTAGATGACGCCGAGGTTCGGATAGAGCGTGGTAAAATGATAGTTTGCGATCTTCGGGTGCGCGTTGGATGTGACGGACAGGAGCGTCGATTTGCCGACGTTCGGGAAGCCGACAAGGCCAACGTCGGCCAGCAGCTTGAGCTCCAGAATGACGTCATGCTCCTCGCCCGGAAGACCAGCCTTGGCAAAGCGCGGCACCTGGCGGGTGGGCGTGGCGAAGTGCTGGTTGCCCCAGCCGCCGCGGCCGCCCTTGCAGAGGACGAAATCGTCGGAATCGGACATATCCTTGATGATCTCATTCGTCTCCAGATCGCGCACGACGGTACCTCTGGGGACCTTGATGATGAGGTTTTCGCCGTTTTTGCCGCGGCAGCGCTTGCCCTGCCCGTTTTCGCCGTTCGGCGCGGTATATTTGCGCTTGTAGCGGAAGTCCATCAGCGTCGACAGATTATCGTCGACACGCAAAACGATGGAGCCGCCGTTGCCGCCGTCGCCGCCGTCCGGGCCGCCCGCGGCCACGTATTTTTCCCGGTGAAAGGCCACTGCGCCGTTGCCGCCCGCGCCGGCCTTGACCGAAATGCGTACTTTATCAATAAACATGAGGTTCCTCCTCTGTCAGTAAGGTTTTCGTAGTCTTTGTCCAGATTTCCGGATAGTTCTCCTGATAATAGTGCGCGCGGTCGGAATCCGGGGCTTTCCAGATCTCCTTTTTCCGAATTTCTTCGGAGATGGCCTTTTGCAGCCAGGCACGCTTCTTTGCGAATTTCTCCGGATCGGACGCAAAATGCGCATAATCGAGCAGCAGGATGTTTCCTGCCGCCTGTTCCTGCAAAAACGCCTCATAGGCGTCCGGGATATACTCCGCGCCAATAATGCGGACGGGCTGCGCGGACACGAACTCGTTCAGAATTTCTGTCTTCTTGTAATCACCGTCTTCGCAGATATAGAGCCAGCCGGATCTTCCGGCGTAGATCTTTTTCAGCGCATCGGGGAAAGGATCGTCAAAGTACAGCTTCCCCTGCCGGGTATAGCCGTATGCGTATTCATAATTCCGGATGAGGTAGAACAGCGCCATGGCGCGCAGGGACGTCAGGCAGACCTGCGTGGGCTTGTCAAAATACGGAGACTTCCTCGGTTCGAGAACTTGCAGGCCGCCTGCCGGAGAAGCGTGATAGTAGGTCATGCTGCCGCACCTTTCAAGAAAAAACCCCGAACGGGAGTCGTTCGGGGTTTTCACAACAAAATTACTGTTCTGCGTAGACGGAGCACATCTTGCGGTCCTTGCCCATACGCTCGAACTTGACCTTGCCGTCGATCAGAGCGAACAGGGTGTCGTCCTTGCCGATACCGACGTTGTTGCCCGGATGAATGTGCGTGCCTCTCTGACGAACGAGGATGTTGCCAGCCAGAACGAACTGACCGTCAGCGCGCTTCGCGCCGAGTCTCTTCGATTCAGAATCACGGCCGTTCTTGGTGGAGCCGCCGCCTTTCTTGTGTGCGAAGAACTGGAAACTCATGTTAAGCATCGTTTTGCACCTCCAAAACTTCGATATAATCAGGATAGTCATCCCGCAGACTGCACAATGTGAGCATCATGCCGGAGAGGACCGCCTGTACGGCCTCTTCGCTTTCACAGGTCGCGGGAAGGGTCAAGGTGATCCGGGCCTCATCTTCGTTCACCCTGGTCTTTGCGTGCTCGCCCAGCACATCATTGATGGTACACTCGGCAAGCTTGACGGCTGTGGAGACGGCCGCGCACACGATGTCGCTGCCTTCCTCTGCATAGCCGCTGTGGCCCGAACAGCAGAATCCGGTGATTCTGCCCTCGTGATCGAAAAATTCGACGCGTGTCATAGCTTACAGCGCGATCTTCTCGATCTGCACCTTGGTGTACGGCTGTCTGTGGCCCTGGAGGGACTTGGAGTCCTTCTTGGAGCGGTACTTGAAGACGCGGATCTTCTTGCCCTTGCCATTCTTCAGAACCTTAGCCTCAACCTTAGCACCTGCAACTGTGGGCGTGCCGAACTTGGAGTCAGCGCCGTCAACAACTGCCAGAACCTGATCGAAGGTCACGGTTTCTTCAGCCTCCGCCGCGAGCTTCTCGATGTAGATCACATCGCCCTCCTTGACGTTGTACTGCTTACCGCCGGTAACGATAATAGCCTGCATATTCGTTTGCACCTACCTTTTCTTTGTAGACTCGCTCTTGAGGTGTGCCGGAGCAGCTTCTGACCTCTTTAATGCGGCTTAAAAATTATACCAGAGAAGTTTTGGCTTGTCAAATGATTTTTTGCAGAAAATCTAAGATTTTTGCGGCTTTTCCGCCCGGTCAGTCCAGATGGACGACCGGGCTGCAGATGGACTCCATGCACTGGGCCGTCTCCATGCTGAAATTCCCGCGTCAGGCCAGATCTGCCAGCGAGAGCATGCCGGTCAGATGCCCGTTCTGCGTGACGGGCAGGCGGCGCAGCTGCGCGCGGGACATCAGCCGCGCCGCGCGCGCGGTATCGTCCGAGGCCTCGACGGCCAGGACGCCGGTTGACATAATTTCTCGCACCGGTACAGCCTCTGCGTCCTTCCCCGCTGCGACGCAGCGGAGGACGACGTCCCGGTCGGTCACCATACCGCACAGGCGTCCGTCCGGCGTCTGCACCGGCAGAATGCCGAGGTTATACCGGCTCATCAGCCGGGCCGCCACGCTGACCGGCTCCTGCGTGCCGACGCTGATCACGTGCTTTGTCATACAGTCTTTGACTTTCATCGGTTTCCTCCCCTTTACAAAAGCCCCGGCAGCCAACGCTGCCGGGGCTTCGCGTTTATGGAGATTGTAACCGGATCCGGGCGGGATCAAACCACTTATTTGCCCTGCAGCTTGCGGTCGATGGCTTCCGCGGCCTTCTTGCCTGCGCCCATGGCCAGGATGACGGTCGCAGCGCCCGTGACGGCGTCGCCGCCGGCGAAGACGTTCTCGCGGGTGGACATCTCGTTCTCGTCGACGATGATGCCGCACTTCTTGTTGGTCTCCAGGCCGGGGGTGGTGGAGCGGATCAGCGGGTTCGGGGACGTGCCAAGGGACATGATGACCATGTCGACGTCAAGGACAAATTCGCTGCCCTCCACGGGGATCGGGCGGCGGCGGCCGGACGCGTCAGGCTCGCCGAGCTCCATCTTGATGCACTTCATGCCGCAGACACGGCCATCCTCGCCGCCGATGATCTCGGTCGGGTTGGTGAGGGTCATGAACTCGATGCCCTCTTCCTTGGCGTGGTGCTGCTCTTCGAGTCTTGCGGGCATTTCGGCCTCGCCGCGGCGGTAGACGATGTACACCTTCTCGGTGCCCATGCGCTTGGCGCAGCGGGCGGCGTCCATGGCGACGTTGCCGCCGCCGACGATTGCGGCCGCCTTGGAGTGCAGGATCGGCGTGTCGCTTTCTTCGAGATAAGCCTTCATGAGGTTGATACGGGTCAGATATTCATTTGCCGAGCAGACGCCCTTGAGCGACTCGCCGGGGATGTGCATGAACATCGGCAGGCCCGCGCCGGAGCCGACGAAGACAGCCTTGAAGCCCATCTCGAACAGATCGTCGATGGACAGGACCTTGCCGATGACCATATCGGTCATGACCTCGACGCCCTGCGCCTTCAGCTTTTCGACCTCGTTGGCAACGATGGCCTTCGGCAGACGGAACTCGGGGATGCCGTAGACCAGAACGCCGCCGGCGGTGTGCAGCGCCTCAAACAGGGACACCTGATAGCCCTTCTTGGCAAGCAGAGACGCGCAGGTCAGGCCGGACGGGCCGGAGCCGACGACCGCGACCTTCAGGCCGTTGGACTCGGCCTTCTTCGGCATGGCGTTGACGTTCTCACGGTACCAGTCGGCGACGAAGCGCTCAAGACGGCCGATGGCGACCGGCTCGCCCTTGTTGCCGCGGACACACTTGGACTCGCACTGCGTCTCCTGCGGACATACACGGCCGGACAGGGCGGGCAGCGAGTTGGTATCGGTGATGATCTCATAGGCCTTTTCGAAGTTGCCTTCGGCGACCTCATGGATGAACTCGGGAATATGAATATTGACCGGGCAGCCCTCGACACAGTGCGGCTTCTTGCACTGCAGGCAGCGCTTGGCCTCATTGATGGCCATTTCGGCGGTATAGCCCAGGGTGACTTCCTTGAAATTCTTGTTGCGGACGTTCGGGTCCTGCTCCGGCATCGGAGTCTTGGTAGCCTGCATATTAGCCATGATTATTCCCTCCCCTTACTTGATGAGCTCTTCGCCCATCTTCTGGATGCGGCAGATATGGGTCTTGCGCTCTTCTGCTTCTCTGTCACGATAGACGCTGTTGCGGCTCATGAGTTCGTCATAATCGACCTTGTGGCCGTCAAAGTCCGGGCCGTCGACGCAGGCGAATTTGACCTCGCCGCCGACCGTGACACGACAGCCGCCGCACATGCCGGTGCCGTCGACCATGATGGGGTTCAGCGAAACAACGGTCTTGACGCCGAAGGGTTCGGTGGTCTTGGAGACGAATTTCATCATCGGGATCGGGCCGATGGCGAGCACTTCGTCATAGTGGATGCCGGACTCGAGCAGCTGCTGCAACTTGACGGTAACAAAGCCGTGCTCGCCGTAGGAGCCGTCGTCGGTCATGAGATACAGATGGTCGCAGGCCTGTTTGAACTCGTCTTCGAGAATGACGATGTCCTTGTTGCGGAAGCCGACGATGACGTCGGTCTCGACACCCGCCTCTTTAAAGGCCTTTGCAGACGGATATGCGATCGCGCAGCCGACGCCGCCGCCGACGACACAGACGCGCTTCTTGCCTTCCACGTCCGTCGGCTTGCCGAGCGGACCGACAAAGTCCTGGATATAGTCGCCCTCGTTCAGACTGCCGAGCATCTCGGTGGACAGGCCGACCTTCTGGAAGATGATCGCGACCGTGCCCTTTTCGCGGTCATAGCCGGCGATGGTCAGCGGCACGCGCTCCGACTTCTCATCGACACGGAAAATGATGAACTGTCCGGCCTTCGCCTTGCGGGCGACGAACGGAGCCTCGATCTCCATGTAGGTGACTGCGGAGTTCAGTTCCTTTTTGCACACGATTTTGTACATAGTTGTTCATCCCTTCAAATCATCAGTAATATTCTTGCTTGCTCTGATAATCCAACATTTTTAGTATATCACAGACACGGTTCCTTTGTAAACCAGAAAATCGATAAAAAAATACCGATTCATTCCATGTTCTGAATCAACTTATTCCACTTTTGATATGCCTCATGTGAATTCAGAATGAATTACGATATTGTCGGACGTGACCTGGTCCCAGGAAAAGCGGCTTGCCAGCTCGGCAGCAGAAACGGGCACCGCTTCCGGCTGCAGACCTGCCAGATACGCCAGCTGTCCGAGCAGCTCCTGCGGCGAAAGACGCTGCCGCAGCGCGCCGAGGTCCAGATCCTTTTCCCGCTTGCTCAGCCGCCGCCCGTCCGGCGCAGTCAAGAGCGGCACGTGGTAATAGGCCGGATGCGCAAAGCCGAGCGTTTCCTGCAGCCAGAGCTGCCGCGGCGTAGAAGACAGCAGATCCCGGCCGCGCACGATCTCGGTGACGCCGCCGTCGGCATCGTCGGTCACGACGGCCAGCTGGTAGGCGTACACGCCGTCGGAGCGGCGGATGATAAAATCACCGCAGTCGCGTGCCAGATCCTCCTGCCACAGGCCCTGCAGGCCGTCGTGCACCGTGATCCGCTCGTCCGGGACCCGCACGCGCCAGGCAGGCGCGCGCGTCTTTACCGCGCGCTGCTCCGGCGTCAGGTCCCGGCAGGTCCCGGCGTAGACGACCGTACCGTCCGACGCGTGCGGCGCGGAGGCCGCGTGCAGCTCCGCCCGGGAGCAGTAGCAGGGATAGACCAGCCCAAGCGCCGCGAGCTTGTCAAACTCCGCGCGGTAGGCCTCCGTCCGGCGCGACTGGGGTGTCTGCTCTGCATCCCAGTCCAGCCCGAGCCAGTCCAGATCGCGCTTGAGCGTCTCGGCGTATTCCGGCCGGCAGCGGTCCGGATCCAGATCCTCGATGCGCAGCAGCATCCGCCCGCCCCGGCTGCGCACCGACAGCCACGCGAGCAGCGCGGAAAAAACGTTTCCCAGGTGCATCCTGCCGCTGGGACTCGGTGCAAAGCGTCCGGTCAGCATCGTGGTCTCCTTTCTGTCATGACGAACGGCAGGGTCTCCCCTGCCGTTCGGGCTCAGATCTGATAGATCCGGCTGTATTCCTCATAGTAGCGCGCAAAGGTATCGGATTTCATTTCCTTCACGCTGTTGAGATATTCGTGCGTGTCGAACGAGTCGGACTCGAGCTCGATCATTGCAACAGCAATATTGGAGCAATGGTCGGCGACACGCTCGTAGTTGGTCAGAAGATCGTTGAAGACGAAGCCCTGGCCGAGCGTACACAGGCCCTTCTGCAGGCGGTCGACATGGTGGAGCTTCAGCTCGTCACAGAGGTTGTCGATCAGCTCCTCGAGCGGCTCGACGCGGGCCGCCAGCTGCAGATCGTTATTGACAAAGGAACGGATGGCCGTGGACAGGATCTCTGTCAGCGCAGCCTCCACGACCTCGAGCTCATGCGCAGCGGCGTCGGAGAAGGAGAGGTTTTTCTCGTGCAGCTCCTTCGCGCCCTCGGCGATGTTCAGCGCGTGGTCGGAGATGCGTTCAAAGTCGGAGAGCGTGTGCAGGAACTTGGAGACCTCGGCGTTCTGCCGGACCGTCATCTCCCGTTCCGTCACCTTAACCAGATACGTGCCGAGCTTATCCTCATAACGGTCGACGGATTTTTCCAGATCCTCGACCAGCTTATAGCGCTCGTTGGAGAAGCCATGCAGCAGGGCAACGGCCTCGACAAAGTTCCGCTTGGCCTCCTCGGCCATGGCGTTGATGGTCAGGCGGCTCTGCTCGATGGCCAGCGCCGGGTGCTGGATGAAGCGTTCTTCGAGCCGGACGGCCTCGGGCTCGACCGGCTTTTGCTGCGGCTTGTCCGGGACGAGAAGGTCGACGACCTTCTCGATCTGGCGCGTGAACGGCAGCAGCGCGACGACCTTGATGAGGCGGAAGACCGTATTGGCAAAAGCGATCGAGACGCTCGTCATGATGCGGTCTGCGAATGGGAAGCGGATGAGCGCGTCAAGACAGTAGTAGATCGCGGCAAAGAAGATCACGCCCGTGACCTCAGCGACCAGATAGACCATGGCCGTGCGCTTGCCGTCGACCGAAGCGCCGATGGCGGAGAGCAGGACCGGCATGGCCGCGCCGATGGCGATGCCCATGATGATCGGCAGCGCGATGGAAAAATCGATGATGCCCGTCGAGGCCAGCGCCTGCAGAATGCCGACGGCCGCGGAGGCCGACTGCAGCACGCAGGTAAAGAGCGTACCGAAAAGGATGCCGAGGAAGGGATTGGAGAACGAGGTCAGGATGCGGATAAAGGTCGGATCCTCGCGCAGCGGCGACACGGCCGCGGACATCGTGGACATGCCGAACATCAGGACCGCGAAGCCCATCAGGATATCGCCGATGTGCTTTTTGGCAGGGTCTTTGCTCGCCATGCGCAGCACGATACCGATCACGGAGATCACGCCTGTGAGCGTCGCCGTTGAAAACAGGTCCATCCAGCCGCCGGTGGAGCCGATATCCGAAAGACAGATGATCCAGCCCGTAATGGACGTGCCAAGAATGGCGCCGAGCACGATGGAGATCGACTGCCGCACCTTCATCATCCCGGAGTTGACGAAGCCGACCACCATGACCGACGTCGCCGAGGACGACTGGATCACGGCCGTCACGCCCGTGCCGAGCAGGAAGCCCTTGACCGGGCTGCCGGTCAGCCGGTATAGAATCAGCTCCAGCTTATTGCCCGCCACCTGCTTCAGTCCGTCGCCCATCAGTGCCATGCCGAACAGGAACAGCGCGATGCCGCTGAACAGAGAGATCACATTCGAAATACCCACGCCTAACATCCTCTCGTTGTATTAATTGTATGTTAAATGCCGAATCTTAAATGTATCGTAGGTTTTATCTTAAATTCATGTTAAATCTTGCTTTTTGTTTACATTTCACGTAAACTTAACAAAAAGAGGCACGACGATTTTACATTCCCATTCTATTGTATGTCCAAAAGGAGTGAAACAGATGATTTATTTACTGGAAGACGACGACTCCATCCGCAAGCTCGTCCTCTACGGGCTGGACAGCCAGGGCTTTCAGGCCAAGGGCTTCGCGCTTCCGTCGGAATTCTGGCGGGCGATGGACGCCGAGATGCCGGAGCTCGTTCTGCTCGATATCATGCTGCCGGAGGAGGATGGACTGTCCATCCTGCGCAAGCTCCGCGCCCGGCCCGCGACCAAGCGGCTGCCCATCATCATGCTGACCGCGAAAAATTCGGAGTATGACCGCGTCATCGGTCTCGACCACGGGGCGGACGATTTTGTTTCCAAGCCCTTCTCCATGCTCGAGCTCATCGCGCGCATCCGCGCGGTTCTGCGCCGGGCAGAGCCCGCACAGGCGAGCGGCGATTTTTCGCTCGGGCTGCTCTTTGTCTCCCCGGACCGCCACGAGGTCAAGGTCGGCGGCAAGGATGTGACGCTGACGAACAAGGAATTCGAGCTTCTGTGCCTGCTGCTGCGGAACAAGGGCATCGTCCTCACCCGCGCAACGCTGATGGACCGGGTCTGGGGCTTTGAATCCGAGCGCGAGAACCGCACGCTCGACGTGCACATCCGCACGCTGCGCGTCAAGCTCGGCGAGGCCGGCAGCTATATCGAGACCGTGCGCGGCATCGGCTATAAGATCGGAGGCGAAAACGCATGACCGCAAAGATCTTCCGCAATGCATTCCTGATTGGCTTTACCGTTCTGCTCGCGTGCATCCTGCTGTTCTTCTTTATCATGTATTCCAATTATCAGGCGCAGGCATTCGACAATCTGGCGATCGAGGCGGAGCATATCTCCGAGGGCATGCAGATCTGCGGCGGTGAGTCGTATCTTTCCGCCGTGCAGTCCGGCGAGCGCATCACCTGGATCGCGGCAGACGGCTCGGTCCTCTATGACAATATGGCGGACTCCAGCACGATGGAAAACCATCTCCAGCGGCCGGAGGTCGCCGAAGCCTTTGAGACCGGCAGCGGCCGCTCTGACCGGTATTCCTCCACGATCCTGGAGAAAAACAACTATTATGCTCTTCTGCTGAAGGACGGGACGGTCCTGCGTGTGGCGGGAAAGCAGACGAGCCTCGCAGCCATGGCGCTGATGCTGGTGCAGCCGTCTTTGTGGATCGTCGTGCTCGTGCTGGTTTTGTGCGGCCTGCTTGCCATGCGGCTGGCGCGGCAGATCGTCCGGCCCATCAACGCCATCAATCCCGATAATCCGAACGCGACCCCGACCTATCCGGAGCTGCAGCCGCTCATCACCCGCCTGCAGGAGCAGAACCGCACCATCCGCACCCAGCTGAGCGAGCTTTCCACCCGCCAGCGCGAGTTTGACGCCATCACGGAAAACATGCGCGAGGGCTTCCTCATCGTCGACAACAAGTGCAGCATCCTTTCGAGCAACCGCAGCGCGCTGCGCCTGCTCGGCATCGATGACGCGCAGAAGCCGGAAAACCTGCATCAGGCAGTCTGCTCCGGCAAGCTGCTCGATCTGGTCGACAACGCGCTCGCCGGTACGCGCGGCGACGAGGAGATCACCGTCGGCGGCGGGACCTGGCAGCTGTTTGCCAACCCGGTCATCACAGCCGGGCATGTGACCGGCGCGATCATCATCTTCATGGACGTGACCGAACGTGAGCAGCGCGAGGCGCTGCGCCGGGAATTCTCGGCCAACGTGTCGCACGAGCTCAAGACGCCGCTGACCTCCATCACGGGCTTTGCCGAGCTGATGAAGGAGGGCATGGTGCCCAAGGAAAAGATGCAGGAGTTCTCCGGCGATATCTATCGCGAGTCCCGGCGGCTGATCGACCTTGTCGACGATATCATCCAGCTGTCGCGGCTGGATGAGGGCACGGCGAACTTCTCCAAATCGCCGGTCGACCTGTACACGCTGTCCGGCCAGGTGATCGAGAGCCTGCGGCCGGTCGCGCAGAAACAGGATATCACGCTGACTCTGTCCGGCCAGCACGCCGTGATCGAAGGTGTTGAGCAGCTGCTGCAGGAGATGATCTACAACCTCTGCGACAACGCGATCAAGTATAACATTTCCGGCGGCAGCGTCACCGTTTCCGTCTGGCAGAATGGCCAGACCGTCACGCTCTCCGTCGTGGATACCGGCATCGGCATCCCGTATGCCGACCAGAGCCGCGTCTTCGAGCGCTTCTACCGCGTCGACAAGAGCCACTCCAAGGAAGTCGGCGGCACAGGCCTCGGCCTGTCCATCGTGAAGCACGCTGCGCAGTACCACGGCGCAAAGCTCGAGCTCAAGAGCGACCCCGGCCGCGGCACAGCCATCGCCGTCAACTTTACTGTCCCGGTATAATAATCTGTTCATTCTGATCGGGCCGCTGCCATGGCAGCGGCCCTTGTTCGTACATTTTCCCGATCCTGACTGATTTCCCCATTTTCCGCTTGCATCGGCGTGGTTTATCCGGTAGAATACCGGTATCTGATCAATTTGGAGGATATTTATGCACGAACTGACCTCTGCTGCCGTCGCGCTGATGGTCTGCGTGGCCGCCGGCTCGTACCTGGCTGGCTGCTGCAACGGCGCGATCATTACCTCGTTTCTGTTTTATCACGACGATATCCGCAAGCACGGCAGCCATAACGCGGGGCTGACCAACTTCTACCGGGTGTACGGCGGCAAGTTTGCCGTCTGCGTCATTCTGATTGACATGCTCAAGGCGTTCGTCGCGGTCAAGCTCGGCTCGATCGTCTTCGGCGAATATCTGGGGCTGCGGCTGGAGGGCGAGTACTTTTCCGCGCTCTTCTGCGTGATCGGGCACATCTTTCCTGCCTTTTATTCATTCAAGGGCGGCAAGGGCATTCTCTGCAGCGGCACGCTTTTGCTGCTGCTCGACTGGCGCATCGCCGCTGTCGGCTGGGGGCTGTTTCTGCTGCTCTGGCTGACGACGAGATATGTCTCGCTCGGCTCTGTGACGGGTGCGTTCAGCTTCCCGGTCACGACGCTGCTCTTTTTCCGCGGCAACTGGACGGTCTTTGCCCTCTCGCTCGCCATCGCGGCGCTGGTCATCTGGGCGCACCGCTCCAACATCGGCCGGCTGCTGCACGGCACGGAATCCCGCTTCCAGTGGCACACCAACGGCCCCGGCCGCAGCTGAGGAATGAGGCCCGCATGATCATTGATTTCCATACCCATACCTTCCCGGATCCGATCGCAGACGCCGCGATCGACCGTCTTTCCCGCCAGGCGAACATCACCGCCTACACCTGCGGCACCGCCGCGGGGCTTCTGCTGGCCGAACGCGCCGCGGGCGTCGACCGTTCGATCATCCTCCCCGTCGCTACAAAGCCGGAGCAGGTCCATCACATCAACGACTATGCCGCCGCGCACAACGAACACGCGTTCGTCACAAATATGTTCTCCTTTGGCTGCATCCATCCGGATTACGAAGACTGGAAGCAGGAGCTCGACCGCCTCGCCGCGGCCAACATGCGCGGCGTCAAGATCCACCCAGCCTATCAGCAGACCGATTTGGACGACCCCAAATACCTGCGCATTCTCGAGCGCGCCGGTACGCTCGGTCTCATCGTGGTCACGCACGCAGGCTATGACATCGGCTTCCCCGGCTGTGCCTGCTGCACGCCGGAAAAGGCGCGCAGCGCACTGCGGCAGGTCGGTCCGGTGAAGCTCGTGCTGGCGCACATGGGCGGCTGGCGCTGCTGGGAGCAGGTGCTGGAGCTGCTGGCGGATACGTCTGCCCTGCTCGATACGTCCTTCTCCCTCGGCTCGCTCACCCCGCAGGACGAAGCGCTGCCGCTGGACCGGCAGATGCTTTCAGACGAAGCTTTCGTGTCCCTTGTCCGGGCCTTCGGTGCAGAGCGGATCCTGTTCGGCAGCGACTGCCCCTGGGGAAGCCCGCAGAACGATCTGCAGCACATCCGCCGCCTTCCCCTCACCGACGAAGAAAAAGCCGCCATCCTCGGCGGCAACGCCAAACGCCTCCTCGGCATCTGACCCGGCGATCCTCAATTGTTCACTTGAGAACAGATCTTTTCCATATACAGCAGGAGCCGCCCAGGATGGGCGGCTCCTGTTTTGTTTTAGCGGATGGTCTCGCTGCTGTTGAGGACGGGGGCGCTGTAGAGGAAGAGGACGTCCTGGGTATCGAAGGTCAGCCAGGTGCCGAGGCGCTCGGGCTGGAGGTATCGGATATCCACGAGCGTGATCTTCGCATAGGCTCCGGCGAGCAGCGGCGCGAGGCTGCTGGCGAACGAATCGCGGAAGACGACGAGTTCCCGGTCCGTCTTTGCTGCCGGGTTCGTGATGGTCAGAAGCGCTTTGGAGCCGGAAAGGAAGACCGCATACGCGTCCTCCCCTGCCAGCTGCTGCAGATCATAGACGGGCAGCTCGCTGCCGGTCTCATAGTCATAGACCGTGCAGCCGCGCAGCGTGTCGTTCGTCAGATACCGCAGCGGCTCCGGCTCCAGCGGCAGCGCCGACTGCCCGCAGTAGACGCCGTAGAAGGGCTGATCGGCCGTTATGGTCTCATAGTCCTCCGTCAGCGTCACGCCGAGGGCTTTGGCCAGCGTCCGGGCGACCGGCAGCAGCGCCTCCTGCCGCCAGTGCAGGTCGGTATGGTAATAGCTGTCCAGCGACAGCGCGGGGGTCAGGTCGATCATGGACGCATACGGCATGCTCTGTGCCAGCAGCGCGGATAGGTCTGCCGGATCATAGGCCGGGTAGCCGTTCTGCCGGGCCAGGAAGGCGTTTTTATCCGGGATGACGGCCGCGTAGACCTTCGCATCGGTCCCGGCCAGATAGCGGTCATAGACGAGCTGGAACCGGTCGGCTGCGTGCTGCACAGAGGCTTCGTCGATGGACGGGTCGAGCTTCGCCGCATAGCTGTCGGCCACATAGATGCCGTTGTTGTCCTTTTCCCGCAGCACGTCCAGGAGCGTCACGGCTTTGAGCCGCCGGAAGCTGTCCCGCAGCGGGAACTGGTCGAGCGTGTAGGTCTCAAATTTCGTCATGAACTCGCCGCGCAGGACCGACGAGAGCGTCAGCTCCGGCTTCTGCGCGAGCTTCCGCCGCTCGCTGACGGAGACGGCGTCATCCGGCTTGCAAAGCCCCCAGATCAGAAACCCGAGCAGGAAGGCCGCCGATAGGCAGACAACGGCGAGGTTTTTTCGTTTTTCCATCGCGGGCCCTCCTAAAACCGGAAATACAGGAACGGATTGAACGAGCCGTCGACCAGAAACGCCGTACACACGGCCAGCAGCAGGCAGAGACCCACCGGCTCCAGCACGGCGAGCACTGCCCGTCCGGCCGTTTTCTGCTGCGCGGCCGTGATCAGCCGCCGCGGCAGCGGCGTCGCGCCGACCGCGGCGCTCAGGAGCAGCACCGCGCCGCTTCTGAGCGCGTACAGGCTCTCCTGCCCGGCGAGCGGCAGTCCCCCGCCGCCGAACATCGCGCAGACAGACGCGGCCGCGCTGCGGACGCTGTCCGCGTCAAAGAGCACGAAGCCGAGCGTGACGAACAGCAGCACATAGATGTGGTTGAGCACGCGGAGCTTTTTCAGCCCGCGCAGCAAAAACAGCTTTTCTGCCGTCAGCAGCGCCGCATACAGAAGTCCCCACAGAACGAACGTCCAGTCCGCCCCGTGCCACAGGCCTGTCGCCAGCCAGACGAGAAGAATGTTCAGCAGCTGCCGTCCTTTCCCCTTCCGGTTGCCGCCCAGCGGGATATAGAGATAATCCCGGAACCAGCTGCCAAGGGAAATATGCCACCGCCGCCAGAATTCCGTGATGCTGCCGCCGCAGTAGGGATAGCGGAAGTTTTCCGGAAAGTGAAAGCCGAGGATGCGGCCGAGACCGATGGCCATATCGCTGTAGCCGGAAAAATCGTAATAGATCTGCAGCGTGAACGCGGCCGCGCCCAGCCAGAAATACAGCACTGACTGCTCCTGCGAGGCGCGGAAGCCGGACACCAGCTCGCCAAGCAGATTGGCAAACAAGATCTTCTTTGCCAGCCCCAGCACGAAGCGCCGCGTCCCGGCCGCCGCGTCCGAAAGCGTGTGGGTACGGCTGCGCAGCTCCGGCGCGATATCGGAATAGCGGACGATCGGTCCGGCGATGAGCTGCGGGAACATGGCGATATACGCTGCCAGATCGATCAGGTTCCGCTGTGCCGGGACCGTCCCGCGGTACACGTCGACGGTATAGCTCAGGATCTGGAAGGTATAGAAGCTGATGCCGACCGGCAGCGCGAGCGAAAGCAGCGGGACAGACAGGCCCGTCAGCGCGTTGAGATTCCGGATCATAAAATCGGCGTACTTGAAATACGCCAGCGTCCCCAGACTCAGCAGCACCGACAGCGCCAGATAAAGCCCGGCCCGCCGCTTTCCGCGGCTTTTTTCGATCAGCAGGCCGAAGACATAGCCCTGCGCGATCGCCGCCAGCATCACGAGCAGATACCGCGGCTCGCCCCAGCCGTAAAACAACAGGCTGGCGAGCAGCAGCACACCGTTTTTCAGCGTTCCCGGCACTAGAAAATAGACGAGCAGAACGCACGGCAGAAAATAAAACAGAAACGGAACGCTTGAAAACAGCATGGCAGCCCCTTACTTCAAAGTTGTTATGCGATCGGGTCGTCAGAGACGATCTGCGTGCCGGGATAGGCAGTCTGCAGCTTGTCGCGGAAGGTATCGACCAGATCCTCTGCGCCGAAGACGGAGATCAGATAGCCGTCCAGGCTGGCGACGACCAGCTTGTCCGGGAAGCCGCACATCCATTGCGTGTTCATCACATAGGTCTTGACCTCTCCGGCTGCCGCGTCCAGCTGGCCGGCATCCTTCAGATGCAGAACGCCGCAGGTGAACGTGTTGCCGTTCATCATGTGGAACAGCGAGGCTGCGTCATCCGCTTCCTCAATCACGGAGGCCGGGAGCGTCAGCAGATATTCGATCTCCGACGGCTTCTCGAGCGAGACCTTGCCGGGCTTGCCGTCGGTCATGTTCTCTTCGGAATAATCGCCGCCCGCAGCCGGGAATTTTTCGTCTTCGGAATAGCTTGCCCAGACAGTATCCAGAATCGTCAGCGCGTCCGGAATGTCAGACGCCGTCTCCTGTCCGCCGCTTTTCGCGGCGCAGGCCGTCAGAGAAACTGCCGTCATCACGGCAAGCAGCATTGCGATCCATTTTTTCATACGTATGATCCTCCTGGAAAATATTCTGCGCGGTCATCCGCGCTGTCTTTACAGACGCAGCGCCGCCGTTGCGGTTGCAGCCGATTTGTAAACAGTTTGTAAACGAGCGGCGCATACGCATTGTGACAGCATAGCACAGTTTCCCACGCTTGGCAAGCTCTCTTTTTCTTGACACGCGGCCGCCGCCCGGGTATGATGGGTGCATCAAAGTACAAGGAGGCTTTCCATGCGTGACGTACAGCTGGGGCAGGTCTACCGCCATTTCAAGGGAGATTATTATCTGGTGGAGGCGCTTGCCCGTGATTCCGAGACGAACGAGCCCTGCGTGATCTACCGCAAGCTTTACGGCGACGGCGGCCTCTGGGTCCGGCCGCTGGATATGTTCCTGAGCCCGGTCGACCGCGAAAAATACCCGGACGCCGGACAGACCTACCGCTTCGAGCTCCAGACGATCCCCAGCCGGGCCGGGCACTGAGGAACACACCCATCAATACATGCAAAAAAGACGCAGGAATTTGATTCCTGCGTCTTTTTGATCGTGCCATATAGCCGCAAAGGTGCAGCTGTCAATAAAAAAGCCGTCGTGAACCTGTGCAGTTCACGACGACAATGGTGGACCTGAAGAGACTCGAACTCTCGACCTCTCGGATGCGAACCGAACACTCTCCCAAGCGGGCCGGTTTTAGCTCACTTCAAACAGATAAAATGTTTGAAAGATGCTAAAACCGGCCCGCTTTCTTTGTTTTTGATGGAGATTCGTGCCACAGTAAAACTCGCTGCAATTTTTATCTCTGTATGCGAACGCAGCGGCAGCCATGCGGTGCATATCCACCAAAATAGCGGCTGAATGCGAACCGGGTGCGTATCGCCGCGTTCGCATTTTAGATCAAAACCAATTCAAACGCAGTTTCGTTCAAAATAGAGTTAATAAGTTCCCTTGGCTGCAATGGCATCCTCAATAAGTGATGAGATGTTCTCCGCAATATCATCGTATACACACTTGCTTGTCAAATATGGAGGGTCATAACAGGTCACATATTTTGAAAGCCGTTCATTTTCCTTTCCAATATAAATCTGGTAAAATGGATTGCTGCCTTTTGTTGTCTGATTTCCGTCTACGTCTTTCAGTCCATGTACATATATTCCTACTTCCTCTGTTTGTAATTATCCATTTGTATTTTCTGCGGTATAGTTTCTCTGTTTTCAAAAACGTTGCATCAAGATACCAAAAGCAACCAGTCAAGACAAAGCAGACTATACACAAAAGCTTAATATTCGTTTTTTGTGGCGTCAATGCCAGTAATGCTGCCACCATCGAAATAGTCCATCCCTTTACAATGAAAGAGTATTGGGCCATTCGACTAATACAATTTTGAACAAGGTCGATTTCTTTCATAAGTGTATCAGTGTGTTGAGCTTCTACTGTGTTGTTCATCTAATGCCCCCTCGCTTCTATTCATATCTAAATTATACAACATTTTCTTAGAAATTCAATATATTATAGGCATATTAAACAACTCAAATGAGGTGAACTTCAAAATGACACATACAATCGCCATTGCCAACCAGAAAGGTGGCGTGGGTAAGACAACGACGTGCGCGAATCTCGGTATCGGTCTGGCGCAGGCTGGCAAGCGCGTCTTGCTGGTGGATGCTGACCCACAGGGGTCGCTGACACTGAGCCTTGGATTTCCTACGCCGGACAAACTGCCGGTCACGCTTGCAACCGTCATGGGCAAGACGCTCATGGACGAGTCAATGCCCTCGAAAGAGGGCATTTTGCATCATGCGGAGGGGGTGAACCTCATGCCCGCAAATATCGAGCTGTCCGGTCTGGAGGTTTCGCTGGTGAACGCCATGTCGCGGGAAAAGATTCTCAAACAATATCTGGACACCGTAAAACGCGAGTATGATTACATTCTCATCGACTGTATGCCGTCGCTGGGGATGCTCACGATCAATGCGCTTGCGGCAGCGGACAGCGTTCTCATTCCCGTGCAGGCGCAGTATCTTCCCGCCAAGGGTCTGGAGCAGCTTTTGCAGACTGTTGCCAAAGTGCGGCGGCAGATCAACCCCAAGCTGCGCATCGACGGGATTCTGCTGACGATGGTAGACAGCCGAACAAATTACGCCCGCGAGGTCAGTGCGCTGCTGCGCGACACCTACGGCAGCAAGCTGAAAGTGTTCGCGTCGGATATTCCGCAGTCCGTCCGGGCAGCGGAGATCAGCGCCGAGGGCAAGAGCATCTACGCACACGACCCCAACGGCAAGGTCGCGGCGGCGTACCGAGAACTGACCAAGGAGGTGATGAAAGTTGAAAAGCTCCGCCAAAAGCATAAATCTGACCTCGCTCGATGATCTGTTCTCCACGGAGGAAAGCCGCGCGGAAGAATCCTGCGAAAAAGTTGTGCGGATTCCGCTTGCCGAGCTGCATCCCTTTCCGAACCATCCGTTTCATGTGCGCGACGATGAGGCGATGCAGAATACTGTGGACAGCATCAAGGAATATGGCGTTCTGACACCCGGCATCGTCCGTCCGCGCGAGGATGGCGGCTATGAGATCGTCGCCGGACACCGGCGCAAGCACGGCAGCGAGCTTGCAGGACTCTCAGATATGCCGTGCATCGTCCGGGAAATGGACAACGATACGGCGACGATCCTCATGGTGGACAGCAACATTCAGAGAGAAGATATTCTCCCCAGTGAACGTGCGCAGGCGTACAAAATGAAGATGGAGGCACTCAAACGACAAGGCGCACGATCTGATCTAACTTCGCCGCAAGTTGCGTCGAAGTTCCGTGCAGACGACGAAGTGGCAAAAGCAGCCGGTGTAAGCGGCGATACGGTGCGCCGCTTTGTGCGCCTGACCGAGCTGCAACCGGAATTGCAGCAAATGGTGGATGCGAAGAAAATTGCCATGACGCCCGCCGTCGAACTGTCCTACCTCAAACCGGAGGAACAGCAAATGCTCCTGACCGCCATCGACAGCGAACAGGCCACGCCGTCGCTGTCACAGGCGCAGCGGATGAAAAAGCTCTCGCAGGCAGGCAAGCTCAACGACGATACGATGCTGGATATTATGATGGAGCAGAAGAAACCGGAGAAATGTGAACTCACATTCTCCGGTGATGTTTTGCGCAAATACTTCCCGCGCTCCTATACGCCCCAGCGGATGCAGGAAACTATTATTAAGCTGCTGGAGGCGTGGGTAAAAAAGCGGCAGCGCGATCAGGAACGATAAGGATGCTGGACTTACGATGTCCGGCTATTTTTATACCCATTTTTCAGTACGGAGGTCTTTTATGAACAAGAAAGAACAGCTTAAACGGCTTATTTGCGCTCTTTACCGTCAGGATGAGCCGGAGGATTACACAGATGAGTGTATGGAAGATATGCTTGACAATATTGATTTTGAAGTGCTGCTGCAAGCGGTCGCGCACAGCGCAAAGACCGTGTACGCCTATGAAGCCTGCGGCGTGCAGGATTGCAGCTTCAACTATCGCAGCGCGCCGCTGTTCCCGCAAAAAGCGGTGCGGCTCTATGAGGACATTGTGAAATTTGTCACCGAGGCGGTGATCTGCGCGCGGACAATGGAGGTCTGGCTGCTGGAGGATCTGACGCTTGCCATCGTTTCCAACTATTCCGTGCTGTCCGGCGGAGAGTTTACAACGGAATACCGAACCGTAAAGGCATGGGAGTTTCAAAAAGGACTTCTCTGCATCGAGCCAGATACGCTTACGGAGAAACTCATGGAGCTGTGCGCGCCGTTTTACTCGCACTACGACCAGACCTACTATGAGCTGTGACCGCTTTTTTCTAAGACACCAAAGATACCGAAAAAGGAGCTGATACTGTGGCTGTTTTCCGCGTGGAGCGCACACGGGATTATACCGTGATGAGCAACCACCATCTGAAAAACAAGGATTTGTCCTTAAAGGCAAAAGGTCTGCTGTCGCAGATGCTCTCGCTGCCGGAGAAATGGGATTATACGCTTGCCGGACTTTCCGCCATCAACCGCGAGAGCAAGGACGCGATCCGCTCTGCTGTCAATGAGCTGGAAAAGGCCGGATATATCCGCCGCCGTCAGACGGTAGACAGCCGGGGCAAGTTCAGCGGCAACGAGTACATCATCTATGAGCAGCCGCAGCCGTTATCGGCTTCTCCGTCGTCGGGTTTTCCGACAACGGGGAATCCGTCAACGGAAAAACCGTTGTCGGAAAATCCAACGCAATTAAAGATAGATCAAGTAAATATCCAAGAAGAAAATACGCAAGGATCAAATACTCATTCCATTCTTTCCGGCACGCCGGATGTGAAGCGAAGCGAAATGAACCGAAGTGAGATCGAGCAGTACAGAGCCTTAATTGAAGAAAATATCGACTATGATATTCTCTTGGAGGAAATGCCATACGAACAGGAACGCTTGGAAGAAATCGTCGGTCTGATGACCGATACCGTCTGTTCCTCCCGCAGCCATATCCGCGTCGCTGGCAGCGATTTCCCGGCAGAGGTCGTGAAGTCCCGGCTTCTGAAGCTCAATGCGGAGCATATCCGCTTTGTCTTTGACTGCCTCAAAAAGAACACCACCGAGATCCGCAATATCCGGCAATACCTGCTGACCGCGCTTTACAATGCGGCGGTCAGTATCAACAGCCACTATGCCGCACAAGTAAATCACGATCTGTACGGATAAGCCTGCAAAGCTCAGTTTCTTTGCAGGCTTTTTCTATACCCCAAGAAAGGAGAACGTATGACGCTGCGCTATCTTCTGCGCCGTCTGGTTGTTCCGCCGTAGCGGACGCCGGACCCACAAAGACAACAATTACGCCGCAGACGCGGCAGAACGGAGAATTTTATGAACAAAGCAAATAAATCTCAGAAAACAGATAACAAGACTGCCAAAATCGCAGGCATCCTCGTCCTGCTGGCGGTCGTGATCCTCGTCATTCTGCTGCTCCTGCGCGGCTGCGGCAGCAAGGGCGCGGAGCTTCCCGCACAGCCGGAAACCGGCACGGGCATTTCCTACGATTCCGCCGCCGTGGTCGGCGGCTGGGATGAGGCCGACATGGATAAGATCGTCGAGGGTCTGAATGAACAGGTAGAGGCTGGGATGATTAACATTTCCATGAACACCTCTCCTGTGTTCTCGGATGGCACTTCCGAGGGCAATCTGATGATCGTCAACGAGGGCGTCAACCGCTATCTGCAGATTGTGGAGATCACGCGCAACGACACCGGCGAAACGATCTACAAATCTGGCGCAATTCCCGTCGGCAGCAAAATCGAAAAAGCCAAGCTCAGTGCCGACCTCGACGCCGGTACTTACGAATGTACCGCATTTTTCTATAACGTCGATCCCGACACCGGCGACTACCTTGGCTGCGCCGGTGCGATCATCACCATTACCGTTCTGGACTAAATTTCAAAGGAGTTTTTAACATGAAAAAATTTCTCGCACTCGTTCTTTCTCTCTGCATGGTATTTTCTCTCGCGGCGGTCGCATCCGCTGCGGAAATTGACGCGGACGGCGGCTCCGGCAGCACGCCGGTCTATCTGAGTTCGACGGCGGACGGCAGCATCGGCGGCGATCCCGCACCGACTGCCATGTCTGTCACCATCCCCACCGGGTTGCCGATGGCAATGTCGCAGAGCGGCGATGTGACCACCGCAGACAACTGCCAGATCGTCAACCATTCCTACGGCGCAGTTCGTGTCCGCAGCGTGAGCATTTCCGCCGTGGACGGCTGGAAGCTGACCGCCTTTGGCGATAAGAGCAGCCTTGCACACGAAAAGGTGGATTCTGACAAGCTCGGCTTCGCGCTCTCCATTGGCGGCGGCGCACAGGTACAGACCGACGCTTCCGATGCCGCTTCTCAGGCACTCTTGACCGCGCCCATGACCGGCTGCTATCTGTCCGGCGTCGGTGACGCAAGCGGCAATGCGGTAGACGTTGCCTATGCCGCGATTGTTACGCCGCTGTCGCAGGCGGTCACGAACGCAACCGTTGCAAACGTTGTGTTTGTGGTCGAGTGGGATACCTGATCTATCGGATTTATGAAAGGAGCTTTTGAATGATGGCTATGAAACGGAATTGCAGCAAACTCATTTCTCTCTGCCTCGCGCTTTGCATGATGCTGTCGCTGGCGGTCTGCGCCAGCGCAGCGGAGATCGACACCTCCGGCGGCTCCGGCACAACGCCGGTGAGCCTGACCACCACGAACGGCGGCATTGGCGGCGGTGACGACGGCGATATTACGCCGACCAAACTGAATGTTACCGTTCCCACCACGCTGCCCCTCGCCATGTCCGACGAGGGTACGGTTGTCACCGCGACGGACTGCAAGATCACAAACTTCTCCTATGGCGCGGTGCGCGTGAAATCCGTCACGATCTCGGCGGCGGCAAACTGGCATCTTACCAAGTTCGGTGACAAATCTCTGCTGGCGGCTGAAAAGGTAGACTCCAACAAGCTCGGTTTTGCACTCGCCATTGGCGGCGGCAAGCAGGTTCAGACCGCGACCAACGAGCAGACGCAGGCGCTCATCACCGCGCCGGTGGACGGCTGCTACATGACGGGTGTTGGCGATCTGACCGGCAACACGGCAAAGATCGACTATGCTGCCATCGTCACGCCGCTTTCCAACACGATGAAGAATGCGACGGTTGCAAACGTCGTGTTTGTGATCGAGTGGGATACCGTGGCGTAATTTCTGCAAGTACACGCGGCGGGCAGCAAATGCCGCCCGCCGCAGCAAGGAGCTTTTATGAAACGAAACAGAATCCCGGCATTGCTGCTGGCAATCCTTCTGACACTCTCGCTCAGCGTAAGCGCCTTTGCCGCAGGTTCGACCACGGCGACTGTGCCGGTCACGCTGACCGTGGACAATCAGTATCGGGCAGTCAATGTCACCGTGCCGTCCTCGCTGCCGGTCTACGTTACCAACGGCACGGTCATCACGGCGGACAACGCCAAGATCACAAACAATTCCAAGACCGGCGCGGTGCAGGTGACGGCGATCTCCGTGACGGATGGGGCGTACAAGGTCGGCAGCTATGACAGCTTCTCCGGCAGCAAGACGATTGCGCTCAAAATCAACTCCTGCGTCACAAAGGGCGCGGGTAAGATGAGCATTACCAAGGATGCGTTCCCCAAGATCGGCGCGGCACAGAATCTTCCGCTGACCTACTTTGCCAAGGTATCCGGCGACGCGCCGAACAGCAAGGACGTGCAGGCGGCAAATGTAGTCTTTACCATCTCCATCGTCGGATAAGGAGGCTGCCATGACGCATTTCAAGGCAAGAAACCTGACAGCTCTGCTGCTGGTGCTGATCCTGCTGGTATCCATGTTCAGCACCACCGCACTGGCGGCAGAGGATGAATACGTCACGGATTTTGAAGCAGAATCGGAAATCATCATCGAGGAAGAACCCACCGAAGAACTCCCGGAAGCAGAAGAATCCAGCGAAGAAGTTTCAGAAATTGAAGAATCCTCGGAAGTTTCAGACGCACCCACCTCCGGCACGATTCCGGGCAGCAATATCCAGTGGGAGCTGACGGATGACGGAACGCTGCTCATCTCCGGCAGCGGCGGCTGCGCTGCCTTTTCCAGTGCGGCAGATCAGCCGTGGGCGGCGGTGCGGGAACAGATCACGTCGGTCTTTTTTGAAGATCCCAGCCTGCTCTCCATCTATGACCTTGCCTATTGGTTTGATGGCTGCGTTTCGCTTGCAACGGCAGAAATCCCCTACACCACGCCGGTTATTGGTACGCACGCCTTTTATGGCTGCGTATCGCTGACGACCATTATGACGTACTATGGAGATTCTGTTCTGACGGAGATCGGCACGGATGCGTTTTATCTGCCGTATGACAGCGGCAGCACTCTCTATATCGGCTATCTGATCGGCTACCCGGAATCCACGGTTCCGCTGCACACCTATGACTGGACCGGCTCAAACCGCTCGTCACTGTACTTTATGGACGTGTATAGCACCAACGCGCTAACCTCCGTTGTGGGCGCTTGCCCATCCTGCGGAAAGCAGTCTTTGCAGGGAACTTATGTTGCGCAGTCGCACACTTCCAGAGGTCATGCCGAATATTACGAGTGTTACTTATGTCATTACACAAAATATTTAGGCAGTTATGTGTATAAAAATCATGGCTCTGGCTCTTACGGCTCGTGGACTTGCCCCTCCTGCGGCAGCCATTCGTGGGTGCTGGATTACGAAAGTGACGCGACCTGCACACGCAACGGTTATCGGGAGTATAGCTGTGATTGTGGACAGTCCAAGCGTGAAACAGTCTACGCAACCGGTCACAATTACAGTTACGGCTCTTGGGAGCAGTATTCGTCCAGCCAGCACCGACGTGAGAATTACTGCCGGTACTGCGGCGCAACGGACTATGACTATGCTTCGCACAGTTACAGCTATGGAAGCTGGAGCAGCGCGGGCAGCAGCCAGCATAGCCGCTCCATGACGTGCCGGTATTGCGGGTACAGTGATACACAGTATGCCAGCCACAGTCTGAGTTACGGAAGCTGGAGCAGCTATTCGGACACGCAGCATCGCAGAACCGGGAGCTGTACGACTTGCTCATATAGCACGACGGACTACGGCGCGCATACGTTCAGCTACGGCAGTTGGACGGATCATTCCTCCACGCAGCACCGGCGTACCAAACGCTGCACAAGCTGCGCATACAGCGGCTATGACTATGCCGATCATGTTGACAGCAACGGCGATGGCGTGTGTGATGGCTGCGGGCGTGAAATGAGCCGCTTTTCCGTCACCGTTCCGGCAAGCCTGACGGTCACGGTGTCGGAGCATGGCGTTGTCTACACGGCAACTGGCGCGGGGATCGTCAACAATTCCAGCAGCGCGGTGCAGGTGTCCGGCGTGACGCTGCGCGCGGAAAATGGCTGGACAATCGTGCCGTATGCAACAAATATGGCTGAGCAAAAGGTTGACTCCAAGCGCATTGGCTTTGCGTTGAGTGGGATACAGACTGCCGCCACTGGCAAGAGCGAACTGCTCACCGCCTCGTCCATGACAATAAGCGCCGGTGCAACGCTGCCGCTATCGTATGACGCGGTTGTTTCCGCCAGCTCTGCGGCGATCAACGAACAGGTATTGACCATCGTATTTGTGGTCGGGTGGGCGTAATGCCCACCTGCCATCATCGGGAGGTGATCTGATTGCAGGAGGAAGTGGAACACAAAACAATTTCTCTTATGATTTCCGCGACAAAGCTCTCCGGACGGGTTCTGAAAGCAGCAATTACCAAGCTCTTGGCGCAGTTGCAGGCAGAAAAGCAGCACCGGCAGCAAAAAGGGCCCGTGGTGCATCATGGAAAGCAGACGGTCAAGCAGCTCACTGGACAGGATCAAGGCAGCAGCACGATGGAAACAACAAATCTTCGCGTCCGTTCCTTTGATCGGGTTGCGCGGAAATACGGTGTGGATTATGCCATTCACCGGGATAAAAGCGTATCGCCGCCGAAATATGTGATTTTCTTCAAAGGCCGTGACAGCGAAGCCATCAACGCAGCATTCACCGAGTATTCTGCCGGTCAGATTCAGCGTGAATCCAAGCCGCGTTCCTCCGTCCTGGCGCGCTTGCAGCAGTTCAAGGCGCTTGTTCCGAGCATCGGTAAAGAGCGCGTGCGGGAAAAGCAGCAGGAGCAAACGAGATGAATATGCGGCTAAAAAAGTGGATTCTCCCGAATCTTCCCTACGTCGGGATCGCACTGTTTGCGACAAAGCTTGGTCAGGCCATACGCATTGCGCCCGGCGCGGATTTTTCCGGCAAGGTGCTGCACATGATGGATGGGATGCACGCTGCGTTTTCCACGGCTGTGCCCAGTTTCCATCCGCTCGATCTCTGCGTTGGAGTTCTGGTCGCGGCTGCAATTCGGCTGACTGTCTACGTCAAGGGCAAAAATGCGAAGAAATTTCGCAAAAATACCGAGTACGGTTCTGCCCGCTGGAGTGCATAATTTTAAGTGTAAATGACACATACATGGACGCACAGGAGGTTATGCACATGACTGATTATAGCAAAATTACAGCCCTTTACTCCCGCCTTTCCGTGGGCGACGAGGACAGGGACGGCGGCGAGAGCAACAGCATACAGAACCAAAAAATATTTTTGGAGAACTATGCCAGAGGGCAGCACCTAACCAATATCCGGCACTACATCGACGATGACGAAAGCGGCAGGTTTTTTGACCGTTCCGCCTACTCCCGCATGATGGACGATG
>ERZ825896.1063-NODE-1063-length-32673-cov-7.645073_pt1 | contig 32673 bp, 41 predicted proteins | sample MGYA00519858_ERZ825896 | MGnify/ENA primary metagenome ERZ825896 (study PRJEB31778, sample SAMEA3449214) | human gut metagenome | biome: human gut; feature: human-associated habitat; material: faeces | place: United Kingdom | collected 2010/2012 ...
CTTTTACTATATCATGCCCCGGTCTTAAATATAAATGATATGTATTTGATAATATAATTTGTGCCTTTACGTCATTTTTTAATTCTTCTGGAGACATTGCTTTTACTGTTGCTAAAGTCCCTACTGGCATAAAAATTGGAGTTTGTATATCTCCATGTGGAGTATGTACCACTCCTCTTCTCGCTCCTGAATTTTTGTCTACGTGTAATAGTTCATATGTTATTGCTGGCATAAAATTCTCCTTTCAATTTTTCTTATTTGAGGCATTTTCGCTAAAATTTCGAAACTGGGACGGTTCCTTTTTAAAAAAGGAACCGTCCCCATTTTAAAATCTTACTTCTTTGCAAGTTCCCTTAATCCTGCTTTTATAATATCCTCTAAACTCATATTTTCCTTATCAATCTTATCCATCGTTTTTTCAATTTCTCTGCTTGTATATCCTAATACTTGAAGAGCAGTAAATGCTTCTTCTTCTTTGCTATCTTTTTCTATTGCTTTTCGAATTTCTAGCTTTTTGTCACCTGAATTTGCTGCTATTGATAATTCTTCTATTTGCTGTTCTTTCTTTAATTTATCTTTAAGTTCAAGTACAATTCTTTGGGCTGTTTTAGGTCCTATACCTGGAAGTTTTTTTAGTGTGTTTATATCATTTGATATTATTGATATTGCAAAATCTGATGGTTCAATTACTCCTAGCATATTTATTGCTGTTTTGGCTCCTACTCCACTTACAGATATTAATAATTCAAATAATCTTAATTCTTCTGGTGTATTAAATCCAAATATGCTTATATCATCTTCCATTACTCTGTAATATGTATGAACTTTTACAATATCTCCTATTTTTCCAATGTTTTCCATTGCAATTTCAGACATAAATACTTTGTATCCCAAGCCACCTACATCAATAACTACATAGCCTCTTGCTTTTGTGGCTAATTCTCCTTTTATATATGCTAACATTTTTCCTCCGTTTTTTCTATTATCCTACCATTTTATTTCTTTAATTCTATTTATTGCTTCAATTGAATTTTCTTGTGTTCCAAATGCTGTTAATCTGAAATATCCTTCTCCTGATGGTCCAAATCCGCTTCCTGGTGTTCCTACAACATTGGCTTCTTCTAATAATTTATCGAAAAAGTCCCAAGATTTCATATTATTTGGTGTTTTAAGCCAAATATAAGGTGAATTAACTCCTCCAAAAACCTCAAATCCTGCTTCTTTTAATCCATCTTTTATTATTTTAGCATTATCTTGATAATATTTGATATTTTCTAAAATTTGTTTTCTTCCTTCTTCTGAGTATGTAGCTTCTGCCGCTCTTTGAACCACATAAGAAACTCCATTGAATTTTGTTGTTGTTCTTCTATTCCATAATTTATTTAAATAAACTTTTTCTCCATCTTTTGTATATCCAAATACAGTTTTTGGAACTACTGCATATGCACATCTTACTCCTGTAAATCCTGCTGTTTTTGAGAAGCTTCTAAATTCTATTGCAACATCTTTTGCTCCTTCTATTTCGTAGATGCTATGTGGTACATTTTCTTCTGTTATAAATACCTCATATGCAGCATCAAATAGAATTATTGCTTTGTTTTCTTTTGCATAATCTACAAATTTTTTTAGATCTTCTTTTCTTAAAACTGTTCCTGTTGGATTATTTGGAAAACATAAATAAATCATGTCTACTGGTTCTTTTGGAAGTTCAGGCACAAAATTATTTTCTTTTGTAACTGGCATATATACTATATTTTCATACATTCCATTTTCTTTGTTATAGTTTCCACTTCTTCCAGACATTACGTTTGTATCTAGGTAAACAGGATATACTGGGTCTGTTATTGCTACTTTATTTTTTCTGCAAAAAATATCAACAATATTTCCACAGTCACATTTTGCTCCGTCTGATACAAATATTTCATCAGCTTCTATTCCTAATCCCTTAAAGTCGTTTTCCATAATTGCATTTCTTAAAAAGTCATATCCCTGTTCTGGTCCATATCCTCTAAATGTTTCAGCATTTGCTAGCTCGTCTGTTGCTTTATGCATTGCTTCTATTACTGCTGGAACTATTGGTTTTGTTACATCTCCAATTCCAAGCTTTATAACCTTTTTATCTGGATTATTTTTTTGAAATTCTGCTACTTTTTTTGCTACTGTTGAAAATAAGTAGCTATCTTGTAAATTTAAAAAGTTTTCGTTTATATTTATCATAGTTACCTCCTTTTTTTCTCATTTGGACCGTTTCTTTTTGCAAAAAGAAATGATTTTTTCGTAAAAAGAAACGGTCCCAACGGAAAAAATTATCTATTCTGATTTCTTGCATAGTCGATTTCTCTTGATTTGCCCATTATTCTAAATTTTTCCAAGCTCATTTTTATTCCCTTAAAAAATCTAATAATAGGGTTTTCTTTCTTATATAAAACAATACTAAATGTTTCTTTTTTCTCTGCTTCTAATTCTAAATCTGTAAATCTTTGTTCTTTAATTGGAATTATATCTGCTAACATATTACTTAAATCTTTGTTTTCTCCAATTATACTTATTTGCATTAGTTCTTTTAATTCATTACTCATTTTTTTATTTTCCTTTCGTTTCTTACCAATCGATTTTTCCTTCAAATACTGTTGTTGCAGGTCCTGTCATATACACGTGATTATCATTTTTATTCCATTCAATTTTTAGGTCTCCTCCTAATAAATGTACAGTTACAACTCTTTTTGTATATCCATTTAGTATTGCTGAAACAGTTACCGCACAAGCACCTGTTCCACAAGCCAATGTTTCTCCTGCTCCTCTTTCCCATACTCTCATTTTTAAGGTTTTGTCATCTATTACATTTATAAATTCTATATTTGCTTTTTTAGGGAATGCTTTATTTACTTCTAATTTTGCTCCATATTTGCAAATATCGAATTTATTTACATCTTCTTTTATAAATGTTACTGCATGTGGATTCCCCATTGATACACAAGTGAAAGTAAAATCATTATCTTCGGCTTCTAATTTTAAGCTCTTTACTGGATTTTCGTTTGATATTACAGGTATTTTTTCTGGTTCTAATATTGGCTCACCCATATCTACTCTTGCTGTTTCAATTTTTCCATTTTTTGCTGTCATCACAAGTGTTTTTATTCCTGCTAGTGTTTCTACTGTTATGGTTTCTTTTTTTGTCAGTCCTTTGTCATATACAAATTTTCCAACACATCTTATTCCATTTCCGCACATTTCTGCTTCTGAGCCATCTTGGTTAAACATTTGCATTCTGAAATCTGCTTTTTCTGATGGACATATTAGAATTAATCCATCTGAACCTATTCCGAAGTGTCTATCACTTACAAATTTTGCAAGCTCGCTTCTATTTTCTATTTTTTGATTTATTGCATCCATATATACATAGTCATTTCCTAGTCCGTGCATTTTGGTAAATTGTAACATTTTCATCACCTCTTTGTTTGATGGTATTATTATATTCTAAAGATTTAAAAATAGCAAGGTTTGAAAATAATTTTTTTCATTTTTCACATAAAAAAGAACCTAAATTATTAAATTTTTTTAATAACTTAGATTCGGCTTTTTTATTTGTTTTATTATTTATCTTAAAATCCCATCTGTCTAATAAATTTTTTACCTTTTTTCATAATTTTCTTACTATCTTTTCCCATTGTTTCACTATACATCCACATTATTCCTGCAGAAACCAAAGTTCCGACCATAACACCTTTTGCAAATTTCATCGTTAATCCCTCCTTTTTAAATTTCTTTTGTTATTATTCGTTTTTTTATAATTTATATACTCTTTTTTTAATGAATATATTTCATTAATTGCCACAATTATCAAAAATATCCCAAAATATTTTCTAAGTTCATTTATAGGAAGATTTACCGATAATTTTGCTCCTATTACTGCTCCTATAATTCCAAAAATTATCACAAATTTTGAGACTTCATAATTTATTTTTTTATTTCTAATATTAATCACAATTGCCGTAACACAGGTTGGAATAAAAAATACTAAATTAGCTCCTTGGCTAATGTGTTGGTCTATTCCGGAAAAAGCAGTTAATAAGTAAATTAATACAGTTCCTCCTCCGCATACCAATACTGCTTATAAATCCAGATATTATACCAAATAAAATCTCCATAGCCTTACCTTTCATAATTTTTATACAATTCCAATCATATATAATGCCACATATATTAAAAATATTGCAAATGATATTTTTAGTATATATGTTGGAATTTTGCTTATTACTTTAGAGCCAATGTAACTTCCTATAATTCCTCCTATAGCACATAAAAAGCCTAGTCTCCAGTCTATATATTTGTTTTTTGCATAGAAAAAGCTGGTTGTTAGTACCATTGGTAATATACACATTATTGATGTTGCTCTTGCTTCTACTGTATCTAGTTCTAGTAAATATGTAAATGCTGGTACTAGTATTAAGCCTCCTCCTGTTGAGAATAGTCCAGAAATAAAGCCTGCTAGTAAACCTATTATTATTTTTTTAATTTTTTGTTTTTTGTTCATATTTTTATTATGTACATTTACACAAAAAAAACACCTAAAAAATAGGTGTTTTTTAATTTTTCTGTTTTTTCAAAATACTTTCCTCAAATATTTTATCTTGTTCCTTGCTATGTTCAATAATTTGTAAAATTCTTTTTTCATCTACTGTTCTAAATTCTTTTTTATCTGGTAATATTTCCTTATTAATTTCATCAAAATGCAAAGTTGGTAAATTTAATTCTAAATCTTTTATGACATTGTCTATTTTTAGACTATAAGACATTACAAACATTTTTTGTCTTGCAATACATGATAATATCATTGCATGGAATCTTGCACATATCATATATTCCATCTTACTATATATTTCTAAAAACTTTTCTATATCACCATCATATTTAATATATTTTACATTTTCACAATTAGCAAATTCTTTCGAAATTTTTTCAACAATTAGCTCGTCTCCCTCATGTTCACAGAAAGAATATAAATATACATCATTCCCCTCTGACACATATTTTTTTATTGTATTCACTAAAAATTCATGATATTCTGTAGCTAAATGACTAATCTTTTCTCTTTCTTCAATATTTATAACCGAAATACCTATGCTATTTTTTATTTTTTCTTGCCTTTTCAAATTATAACTGAATATGAAATCTGGAGCATATCTAATATTTTCTATATCTTTAAATAATTCATATGAATACCTATCTCTAAAACATATATCTGTGCATGTTTTAAAGTTTTTTATAGATAAATCAAAATATTCTTGTGTCTGATATGGTCCATAATTCGAACTTATATAACAAAAAGGTATATTTTTTTCCTTGCACCTTTCCACAAAATCTAAAAATTTGTGTGATAGATTATACACTTTTCCGCCTTCCATAAATATTGATCCACCTATATATACATATCCATCATATTCCTCTACATTCATTTTATACAGTTCTTCATCTGTATCTTCCCCAATTAATATATGTAAATTATTATTTTTAGCTAATTGTTCTACAAATTTTTCATCATTTATTTTTATATAAAAATCTATTTGAGAATATTTTTCTAATAACATTTTAATAAAAATATCATCACCTAGATTTTTTCGTGCATATGCCATTATAAATATTTTCATTTTTATATTCCCTTTTTATTTAATCATTATTTATTTTGTTTTTTAATTCTTTCCATATTTCATTTGTTCTTATGTAATCATTGTAATGCTGTTCTACATCTTTGTCATATTTTTTTAATTCTTCTAGTAATACAGAAAAACAGTTATCATTAAATATTTCATTTAATTTTGGTACAATTTCCTGTAGCTTTCCAATCATAGCATCTATTTCTGCTCTATATGTTTCTCTATTCTTTATATATAACAATAATGGTTTATACTTTATCCATCCTAATGTTGCTTTTAAAAATCTACTTTTTATATTTTCTTCTTTTACATTTATTTTTCTTAAACTTTTTGGATATGTCCCTTCCATTATTCCTTTGTATTTTAAGAAGCCATCATGAAAGTGATATACTGGTATTTTTATTATTTTTGAATCTCCTAATAGTGTAGAGAAAAAAGTATCTTCTCCTCTTGCTAAAGGAGGATTATAAAATGCAGGTATTTTTTCTCGGTTATTTAAATTTAAACATAATGTCGAACCAGCTACCCATTTTCCAATTCCATCTGATTTTATTTCATATTCGCCTTTTCCTCTTGCAATTTCGCTATTAGCATAAGTTACTCCATTGTTATTATTCATTTTTTCTCTTATTGATTCCCATGATATAATATCATTACTTATTACTTCTATAAATTCTTTCATATCTTTTTCTGTGAATTTTTCAGTATAATCTATATATGGAATTGGTGAAATATATCCACAATGATATCCTATTGTTACATCTGCATTTTCTTTTTTCATAAATTCTAAATGTTTTAATATGTTGTCTTGTTTTAGCCATACATTTTTTCCATTTTCTTTTAAAACAGCTACTGGATATTCATCGTCATCCCAAAATAATAAGTAATCCATTTTATATTTTATTGCATAATACATTATTGTATTTCTACCTTTGGCATGTCCATGACCTAAGAAAAATTCTACATCTTCATTTTTTATTTCTTTTCTCGCTGATAATTTTTTTATTTGTTCTTTTATATCTTCTGGCGTTATATATTTTATTTTTATATTCTCATATACTGGCGCTTTTATATTATAAAATTCTTCTCTAGGTGTCTGTTGGTATGATGAATCAAATAGTATAAATATTGTTATTTTTACTTTCTCACTAAATCTACCTACTTGCTCTAGCATATCTTTGTAATAATTGTTTACTATATCACATACATTGGCTCTTCCTGTAACCAATCCTATTCCAAAATTAATTTCCTTTTCCATATTATACCTACCTATCATATTCTCCTATTATACCAAATTTATTGCATTTTGTAAATATTTGTCGACATAAAGTTTTTGAATATTTTTAGCTCTATAAAAAAAGAGACCTAATGTCTCTTTTTACTTATGTATCTCAAAAACATCCTTGCTTTCACCACAAACTGGGCAAACCCAATTATCTGGTAAATCCTCAAAATTAGTTCCAGGTGCAATACCTGCCTTTTCATTTCCTGTTTTAGGGTTATAAATATATTTACAAACCCCACATTCATATTTTTCGCCTTTTTCGCTTTTTTCTGTTAAAAAGTTTCTATATCCTAAGAATAATGCTGCTATTACCATAAGCAAAAATGATAATGCTTTCCAAATTCCACTTTCTAATAATATTATTGCAAAAAGTCCTAAAGCGGCACTCATTGCATACATTACTAAAACTGCTTGTTTTTGTGAAAATCCTTTTGCTAATAATCTATGATGTAAATGTCCTTTATCTGCTTTAAATATTGCTTTTATTGATTTTCCTTTTACCATTCTTCTAATTATTGCCCAAACGACATCAAATATTGGAAGTCCAAGTACTAGCATAGGAAGTGCTATTACAACAGCTGTATATGTTTTTGCGACTCCTAAAATTGATACTATTGAAAGTATGTATCCTAAAAAGTTTGAACCTGTGTCACCTATAAATGTTTTTGCAGGTGAAAAATTAAATGGTAAGAATCCAACTAGTGCTCCTATTAATGATGTTATCATTAATATTGCTATCATTGGAGAATAGTTTAATGCAAATATTATTAATAGTGATATACAAGATATTAATGCTATTCCAGATGATAATCCATCTAGTCCATCTATTAAGTTTATTGCATTTGTAATTCCTATTATCCAAATTACGGTTACTATCATAGATATTTCATTTGCTAGTTCTGTATTTTGTATAAATGGAATATCTGCTGCACTTATTCTTATTCCAAAACCTACTGCAACAACTGCTGCTAGAACTTGTCCAAATAATTTTTGCAATGGTTTTAATGTTTTTGTGTCATCTATTACACCTGTTATTGTAATTATTATTACTCCAAGTCCCACTCCTATTAATTTTTTCAAGTACATATTTTCATCAAATAAATTTATACTTCCTTCTATATTCATTACAGATATTAAATATATTAGCGATATTGCAAATCCTGTAATTACTGCTAAGCCTCCAAGTTTTGGTATTGATTTTTTTCTCATTCTTCTGTCATCTTTTGGAATGTCTATTGCTCCTATTTTTTCCGCTATTTTTATAGAATATGGTGTTGCCATAAATGATACTATAAATGCTAATAGGAACGATATTGCTATATTTCCCCACATAGCTTTTTCCTCCTATTTCATATTTTCTTTTTCTATTTTGTTTATCATTTCTATTCTTTCCCCGTATCTTCCACCTTTGAATTCTGTTCCAAGCCACATTCTGATTATTTTTATTGCTTCTTCTATTGATGTATTTTTTCCACTTATTGTTATTACATTTATATCATCATCTGCTTTTGCAAATTTTGATTCATCTTCATTTATTACAAGTCCTGCTCTTATTCCTTTGAACTTGTTTGCAACTATTGTCATTCCACAACCTGATTTACATAGTAATATTCCTTTATCACATTCTTTATTTTGGATTGATTCAGCAACCTTTTTTGCATATATTGGATAATCTGTTCTTTCTTCTGAATCTGTTCCAAAATCTTTATATTCTATTCCTATTTCACTTAAATATTTTTTTATTTCTTCTTTTAATTTGTACCCTCCGTGGTCGCTTCCTATTGCTATCATATTTTTTTCCTCCTTTGGATTATTCTTGTTTTACTATAGCATAATTTGCTTAAGAATTCAATACAATGGAGGAAAAATGTTGAAATGTTAATTATTTTATAATCGAATTATAATATCCTACTGTTTTTTCATAATTATCCTTTACTTCTTGCTCTGTTAGTCCTCTGTTATAAAGTCTTAGGGCATATGTGTTCATTTTAGTGTAAAACCACCAACCACCTTTAGTCATTTGGCTTCTTCCTACATTAAAATACGTTAAATTATTAAAATTGTTATCTACAAAATATTTCCAACTTTTTTTATTGTATCTACCATCATATACCTTTTGTCCATTTTTATAACATATAGCTCTATAGTAATCTGGTTCATCAACAGAATAATCTTTCGTGCAATCCAAAGTTACTGTATAATATACCTCTTCATTTGGCACATATACATTTTTATAATGAATATTATGTGAATCCACTGTATCCTCACTAAAATCAGATACATAACCTCCCCATCCAGCATTCCACTTTAATGATTTCCAATTTTTATTTATTTCTATTCCAAACCTAAAATCAGCAGCTGCATCTTCGATTCCGTTATTATAACAAAAAATTCCAGTATATGTATATAACGATGTGTCAATTGGATTTTTTTGATAGTCCCAAGCCTTTCCATTATTTATTATTCCATAAAATTCAAATGTATAACCATTTTCAGCTAATGTTTGCTTTTGCTTAGAATCATCATATTTTATTTTTATATAATCATCATCACCATCAAAATTAAAAGATTTATTAGTTATTCCACTATTTTCATCCCAGTTAAAGTTTATTAGCTCAACATTACTTCCTAATTGTTCTTGTATAGATTCTTTGCTTCCATTTTCAATCATAGTTGAATCTAAATTAAATATTAAATTATCTTTTATAGCTAAATTTTTATTATAATTCAAATTTGCATATTCATTATCTTCTAGTTTAACAATCTCTCCGCTATTATAATTTACAAGCCAATCTTCCTTAGCCTTTCCATAATCTGGTATTTCTGTCCCTTTTTGAATATAAATCCAACCAGTTCCATATGTTTTATCTGTTTTGGCAACATAAATTATATTCCATTTATTACCATTTTCGATACTTTTATCATATAAAGGTGTCCCAATATTTGGAACCTTATTTTCCATTTGAGCTTCTAAAATTTTCAGTTGTAGTGACTCTTTTTCACTGGCAAATTCTGTTTTTTCTTTTGCCTCAATAGTTTTCTTTAAAATCCCATTATTTCCCGTAAGCATTGAAATTGTAACACCGTGCTAAAATTAATAACACTATTATAGTTACAACTAAAGCAATTAAGGTAATTCCATTATTTTTTTCTTTTGATTTTCTCATAAATATTCCTCCTTAAATTTCTTAAAAGTATTCTACCCCATATGGAGTATTTTGTCAACTCCGTATGGGGTATTTATATATAATAATTTCGAGGTGATTATTTATGAAAACAAGATTAAAAGAACTTAGAGAAGACCACGATTTAACGCAAGAAGCCTGTGCTAAATTAGCATTTATTTCTAAAAATTCTTATATAAGGTATGAAAATGGAGATAGAACTCCACCTTTAGATACAATTAAAACACTAGCAAAATTTTATAATACATCTATAGATTATATTGCATATTTAACAGACAATAAAACTCCGTATCCCAAATCATCCTTGACTAAAAATTTCCCTTGTGCTAATATATAAAAAGTTTTAAAAATTTAGGAGGAAAGCCAAATGAACTTTTTTATAGATTTTGATCACACATTATACAACACTCCTTTGCTTACAGAAGATATGTTAAAAGCCTTGGCTTCATACATTTCAAAAGAATCAAATAAAGATTATAATAATATATTTGAAAACCTTAAAGATAAATTTAAAAGAGGAACAAATAATATTTATGATATATATAAATTGATTGAATATTTTGCAAATCAATATAATTACAACATAGAAGATGCAACAAAAATTGTAAATGAAGTAATTTCAAATGGAAAGCAATATCTGTTTTCTGATAGCATTCCATTTTTAAAAGCTTTAAAAGCACAAAATCATAAAGTATACATATTATCATATAATGAAAATGAGGTATATTTCCAAACTGTAAAAATTGCAGGTTCTGGTTTACTCACATTTGTTGATGGCATTTTTCCAACAACATCTATAAAAGGTGACATACCTCTTGACTTTTCAAAATGTATATTTATTGATGATAAGCCAAAAGATTTAATATCAATTTACCAACATCAACCTTTTAAAATTTTTAGAATTAGAAGAAAAAACGATACATATTCCGAAATAGAAACTAATCTTCCTATTTCCGAATTTGCAAGTTTAGATGAACTACAACAAAATTTATAAGATAAATATACATAGCAATTTATGGAGGAATGAAATATGCAAAGAAAAAAAATAGTACTTTTAGGTGGAGGTACAGGGGCCTCTACTATCTTAAGAGGTTTAAAATATTTCCCTGTTGATATAACAGCTGTAATTACTGTTTCAGATAATGGACGTAGTACTGGACGACTTCGTAAAGAATTTTATACACCTGCTGTTGGAGACATACGTCACGTATTAAGTAACTTATCTACTCTTCCCAGTGAAGTAAAAGATATTATGGAATATAGAATGTCTACATATAGTGACTTAAATGGTCATTCTATGGGAAATTTAATTTTAACATCACTTTATAAAAAAACTGGTAGTTTAAAAACAAGCATTGAGTATTTTAGTAAACTTTTACGAGTTGAACATACTGTTCTTCCACTTTCAGAAGATTATTTAACTTTAATGGGAGAAACTGTTGATGGTGAAATTATTGAAGGTGAAGACGAAATTACACACGCACATAAAAAATATAAACGTATTTTTTATAAAGAAGAGCCAACTATCTTTCCTGAAGTTTTTGATGCAATAGCAGATGCTGATTTAATTATTTTAAGTATGGGAAGTCTTTATACAAGTTTGCTTCCACATCTTATTTGTAAAGATGTTGTTGAAGCAATAAATAAATCTAAAGCAAAAGTTATGTATGTTTGTAATGCTATGACTCAACCTGGTGAAACTGATAATTTTGGAGTTAGTGACCATCTAAAAACTTTAGAAAAATATTTAGGTCCTAATACCGTAGATTGTGTTATTGTAAGCAATACCGTTCTTCCTCAAGAAATTCTTGATAAATATTCTAGAGAAGAAGAAAAGGATTTAGTTAAAATTGATTATGAAAATATGAAAGATGCAAGTTATGAAGTTTTAGAAGATGATTTACTTGTAACTGATGATGGAACAATTAAACATGATAGCTTAAAATTAAGTTCGATGATTTTTTCTTATTTAATGAGAAAAAATTAAAAAAGCTCTTGTCAAACCCACTATTTTGTGCTAAAATAGTGGGTGTTATAAATTACAAGTACTAAAGGAGGTGCCTTAAATGCCAAACATAAAATCAGCTAAAAAAAGAGTTAAAATAATCGAAAAGAAAACATTAAGAAATAATATGATTAAATCAGGATATAAATCAGCTGTAAGAAAATTCGAAGAAGCTATCGAAGCTGGAAAAATAGATGAAGCTAAAGTTCTATTTTCACAAGCTACAAAGAAAATCGATCAAGCTTGCACAAAAGGTGTTTTAGTTAAAAATACTGCAGCTAGAAAAAAATCTAATTTAGCTAAGAAATTAAATGCAGCTATGGCTTAATTATAAATTGATTAATCGGCCGTATATTAATTAGTTAATTTATAAATTTAAAAGATTATGCATAGTTTTTTAAAAGGAAATCACTTAGGTGGTTTCTTTTTTTATATAAAAATAAGATGGATTTTTTCTTCCATCTCATTTTTCACCCTACCTCTAAAATATTTTTTAATTACATAACTATTTGAAGTAATATTACAAGTACAACCCCAGGTACTCCAAAAATACCAACAATTAAAGAAGTTAGCCATGTAATATTAAGTGCAAAACCAAAACTTGCACCTACTAAATTAATTAAAAATAAAACCACTCCTCCTACAAAGGCATTAATCATAAGTTTAATTATAATTTTTACTGGTGCTGCTATAATTTTTAAAACTATGTATAAAACAATTAGTGCAACTAAAAAGCTTAAATATTCCATTTTTATTTATCTCCTTTTCATTAAAATTTCTTACTTTTCATAATTCCCGGCACATACAAAAGTCTATATAAACTTTTATTTAATTTATCCTTCATAAAACTATCATCAAATTTATTATTTGTCAAATAACTAAATAAAATATAATGTTTAATAGCATATAATCTCTTACTAAATAGCACCCCACTCATATCTTTAGATAAAATTTCCTTAAAATACATATAATATCCAAAAGGAGATTCCTTAAAGGTCTTGCTTATGTTTTTAGTATATCCTCCATCAATATAGCTTCCCTGTTCTATAACATCATTTACAGCAATTACTTTGTATTTTTCATCCATTTCATAATACATTCTAGCTTCTGTTATAAACTTTTCGTTATGTTCCAATTTATGAAAAAACTCTTTTCTTATTTTACCATTAAAAACAATTATTTTTTCTCCTTGAACATCTTCCTTAAAATACAAATCAAACATGGATGTTATTTGTCCTTGCCTTTTAAATTCGTTTCCACTTATTTTTCCATCATTTTCTTTTTTTAAAAATACCATCGCATATAAATTTTCATTTTCTAATAATTTATTTGCATTTTTTTCAATTTTCTGGAATGCATCTGGTACAAAATAATCGTCTGAATCGCAATCTACAATTAGGTTTCCTGTTGCTAATTTAACAGCTTCATTTATAGCTGACATTTTGCCATTATTTTTTTGATAATAATATATAATTGGTATAACATTTTCATCTTTAAATTTTTTTACAAATGTTTTTGTCTCATCAGTTGAACCGTCATCTACTATTATCCACTCACAATTTTGATTGTACTTTAAATTTTCTTTTATGCTATCATATAATTTTTGGAGATATTTTCCTCTATTATATGTTGCAGTTAATATGCTTAGTTTCATTTTTTCTCCTTTTTTCGGATTAGGGACGGTTCTTTTTCGGAAAAAGAACCGTCCCCAATCCGAAATTATAAAATTCCTTTTATTTCATTTAATAAAAATTCATTATCAAAACTACCTTCGCTATCATCAAAGACAACATTTTTCAAAATAACCTGTTTCAATCCCTCATAAATTGCATCTTCCGTATTTTGTAAAATTAGTTTTGGTAGATAGCCTTTTACCGCTTCTTTTGCCGCAGTGTCTGTGATAATTATTTTTTTGTTTAAAATCTTTGCTTCATCAATAACCATTCCATAACCCTCAAATTTTGAAAGCAACGCAAAATAATCTGCTCTTTTTATATATGGATACGGATTTTCTCTTTTTCCCATAAGTTTAAATGTATCTTCTACTTTTAGCTCTTTTATTTGATTTTGTAGATTTTCCTTTTCAGGTCCATCTCCTATTACATAAATATTATGCATAATTCCATCATCTATAAGTCTTTTATGAACATTTATTAACCTATCAATCGCCTTTTGTTCTACAAGCCTTGCAACTGTGATGATAGATGGTATATTTTTATCTATATATTCTTGTCCAATTTCTGCTTTAGATTTTTCTATTATTCTGTCTTTATCTATATAATTATATATTACTTCTTCTTTTTGACCTAAATTAGGAATATCACTATATATCCTATTAAATGAGTTCTCATTATCTTTACTTACAAATATTATTTTATCATATTTGCTATAAATTTTTTTATCAACTTTAAGTTTTAATTTTGCTTTAAAATTATCTCCAAAAACTTTTGCTATATCATTATGAACCCATACAATTTTCTTATTTGATTTACCATATTTAAAAATTCTTGTAATTGGCCCCTCCAGAAAGGCTATTTCAACATCAAATTTTCCTTGGATATATTTTTTGTATATAAATTTTCCACTTATTAATACTTTTATGGGGATAATTTTCTTCTTGATTTTGCTCATTTCCTCATAAGGATTATCATATAGTCGTATTATTTTTATTTTATTTGATAATTCTTTTTCGAATGCTCCTTTTCCATATAAGGTAAATATTGTTATATCATATTCATCTTGTAATTTATTTACTATATCTACTAAAACTCGCTCTGCTCCACCTATTCCTAGGCTAGTTATTCCAAATACTATTTTTTTCATTTTCTTCCTTTCTTGCCTTTTGTTCATTTTGGGATCAAAAAGAACCAACCCCAATGGTCCCACTTGTACATAAAATTATTACCATTGTCATGCTTGATAAATTGAAAAATACATATCCTGAAAAACACGATAAACCAACAGCTAATAACATGCCAAATAAATTCATAACTGTCTCAATCTTTATTTCTTTTCTATTTTTCACTGCCTGCCAAATAGCTCCTCCAATTATTACTGCAAATGGTCCAAAGTATAGAATAAATCCTATTACTCCAAAATTGCAAATAAAAGCTGGTAACTCCATTTCCATTACTAATTCACCAGTTTGATTTTTATATCCATTTCCAAATAATATTAATAATGGATTTTTTTGCTCTTTAACCAAAATTATATTATAAATAAGCTGTTGCTTTCTTAAATTTACATTTGATAGATTTGTTTTTTTAGCATAGTCACAGAATTTTACTATCGCTCTTTTTTCTGCTTCTGACATATAATTTTCTTCTATAGTGCCACTTTGTATTTTTTTATAAATGTTTAATATATCCCCTGTAACAAATCTTGCTTCCCCAGTTTCCTCATCTACATTTGTTATTTCATTTTGCTTTAATAGTTTTCTTCTTTCTATTGTTTGTGAACCAAGTATTGTGATCAATATAATTGCAATTATTATAAATACAGAAACTATAATTATTTGTTTTTTGCTAAATTTTACGTTATCTCGAATATTTATTATAAACTTTCCTAGTATAAATGTTGCTACAATTAGTGCAAATCCAAATAGTCCTGTTCTCATTCCAGATAACATAGTAAGATATATTCCAGTAAATATTATTAATATTAATTTTTTCCAATCTTTTAGCTTAAAGTCTCCAAATATTATACATAATCCTAATAGTAAAACTGTACATAAGCTGTTTCCAGATTCGAAATAGCCTTTATATCCAATTTCCTCTAAATATGTATGTGATGATGTTTTGGTTATTATCGAAAAATATAATGATATTATGTATATCGCTACACTTATTAATACTGATTTTTGAAGTTTTCCTTTATCTTTTATAACAGTAAAAAACAAATACAAATTCATTATCATCATTCCATAATTTATCAAATACTGCATTTCATTTGTTATATTTCCATAAGAACTTCCATTGTGTAATTTTTGAAATATTATTAAATGGATTGCCGAATATATTAAATATGCAAGTCCTGCTAATATTTTTTTGCCTTTGTTCTTCTCCTTAAAAAATAAAATTACAAATACAATACAAGGTATTAATGGCCTTAATAAGGTTGTTGGAGATATTGATGTATCAAAATAACTTCTAAATAAAAAACTTATTATATCAAGTAACGGACAAAATATTACAAATAAACACATTAAATTTTCAAGAGTAAGTTTTTCCTTTATTTTCATCTATTGCCCTCCTTTACAGTAAGTGTAGAAAAAAGCAATAAATTTTGAAGGTTATTTTGTTATTACTTTTTATATATAGATTTTTTAAACTTCTCTTTTTGAGTATAGGATTTTTTCTCCAACTTGGGAATTTCGAATTTATGTTGTTCCAGGTTTCTTTTAATGCTTTTTTTCTATCAGTTTTATTGCTTATTTTGCACATTCTTTTTAATGAACTACATAATAAAAATCTGATATATATATATTCCAATTCATCTTTATATTCATCATAAAAACCTTGTATCTTATAATATGTAATTACATTTTCAAGCACTGTAAAAATTTCTGTTGTTCTAATATTTTGTGTATTTGCAATTGAATTTTTCCTTTGTACATAATGTACAAAACATTTTTTTACAAAAGAGACTTTTTCTAAATATGGAACTAATTTATAAAAAAATTCCACATCTTCATATCTTAGTCCTACTGGAAATTTTATTCCAGTTTTCTCTATTAACTCTCTTTTTATTAATTTATTCCAAGCAACTACACGTGCTTTTTCTATCATTGCTTTTTTGGATTTATATATAGTGCCTATATCTTCTTTTCTTTTATCTGGATATTCCCAAATAAAATCACATTCTACCATATCTGCATTTTCTTTTTGGGCCATCTCGTACATTTCTCCATACATTGTGCTTTCCACATAATCATCTGAATCTAAAAATGCTATATATTCTCCTGTAGCATAAGGCATACCATAATTTCTTGCATCTGATAATCCACCATTTTCTTTTTCTAAATATTTTATAGATGGATATTTTTTTAAATATTTTTCTATTTTTTCCTTTGATGTATCTTTTGAACCGTCATTTACAATTATTATTTCTATATCCTTTAGAGTTTGATTTATAACAGAATCTAGACATTTTTCTATATAATTTTCCACATTATATACTGGTATTATTAAACTAACTTTTGGCATATTTTCTCCTTATTTTTCTAAATATTCAAGTGCTCTATCAGCTAATTTTCCGTATTTTAATTTTTTGTCTTTTATTTTTTCTCCTAGTTCTGGCACAATTCCAAAGTTTGCATTCATAGGTTGGAATTTATCATTTTCAGTTGATATATATTTGGCTAATGCTCCTATCATTGTATATTCAGAAAATTCTTTTTTTGTATCATTATTGTATTTATGTGCAGCATTTATTCCTGCAACTAGACCTGAAGATATTGATTCCACATATCCTTCTACTCCTGTTATTTGTCCTGCAAAATATATATTTGGAGATTTTTTTAGGTTATATGTATTATCTAATAAGTAACTAGAATTTATGTACGTATTTCGGTGCATTACTCCATATTTTATAAATTCCGCATTTTCTAGGCCTGGTATCATGCTAAATACTCTTTTTTGTTCTCCATATTTTAGATTTGTTTGGAAGCCTACTAAATTATATAAGCTCGCCGCACCATTGTCTTGTCTTAATTGCACTACTGCATAAGGTCTTTTTCCATATCTTGGGTCATCAAATCCTACTGGTTTTAATGGCCCAAATCTTAATGTATCTATTCCTCTTTTTGCCATTATTTCTACTGGCATACAACCTTCAAATATTTCTCTTTTCTCAAAATCGTGAAGTGTTACTACTTCTGCATTTATTAGTTCTTGTACAAATTTTTCGTATTCTTCTTTGTTCATTGGAAGGTTTATATAGCTTGCATCTTGCGATTTTAATCTTTCTTGCCATTTATCTATTGTTTCTTCTTTTTTCTTTTCTTGCTCATATCTATTTCCGTAAAATGCTATGTTAAAATCTATGCTTTCTTTTGTTACTATTGGAGCTGCTGCATCATAAAATGCGAGTTTTTCTTGGTCTGTTAGTTCTTGAATTTCTTTTGATAGACTTTCCGATGTTAGTGGCCCTGTTGCGATTATTACTATTCCATTTTTGGTTACGTCTTTTAAGTGAATTTCTTCTCCTATTTCTTTATTTATTACTTCTATAAGTGGATTTTTCTTTATTTCTTCTGTTACAATTTCAGAAAATTTTTCTCTATCTACTGCTAGTGCTTGCCCTGCTGGTACTGCTGTTTTGTCTGCTATTTTTATTAGTAAAGAGTCTAGTTTTCTTAGCTCTTCTTTTAGTAAACCACAAGCATTTGTATGTAAGTTTGATTTAAAAGAATTACTACATACTATTTCTGCTAAATTTTCATTAGAATGTGCTGGTGAGTATTTTTGTGGTTTCATTTCATATAGTTTTACTTTTATTCCTCTTTTTGCTATTTGGTAGGCCGATTCTGTTCCTGCTAGGCCACCTCCTATTATTGTTATATATTCGTTCATTTTTGTTGTCTCCTTTTGGGGTATATTATATAGTATTTTTGGGGGATTTTCAATCCCTAAAAAGTTAACTTTACAAAATAGGTAAAAATCATTTTACAAAATGGGTAAATATCTATTACTGATATGCTAAAATCCAAAGATGGTGACTTTTTTGTTTCGGATTGGCTAAGGAATAGAAATACTATTGAGTTTTTAGGTATTTGGGAAGAAATTCATAACCCTAATTCTAATTATAGAATACATACTGATGCTATTAAAAATAATTTAATACCTAAGGAATTAACTAAAAATCAAATAAACTTTGTTTATGCAAAAGAAGCAGATGTATTAAATAGGGCTTTATTTGGTATGACAGCAAAAAAATGGCGTACTAAAAATCCTAATTTAGATGGAAATATAAGAGATTATGCAACAATGAATTAATTAATATGTTTAGCAAATTTAGAAAATTTGAATTATGTTTTTATAAATGAAGGATTAAAACAATCTGAAAGACTTGAAAAATTAAATAAAATAGCTATATCACAAATGCAAATTTTAAACAATACTGATATAAAATACTTGAAATAAGGTGGTCATAATTTGTGACCACTTCGTTTTAAATTCTTTTTTGTTAATTATTTATATTTTTTGTTCTATAATCATAAAAAAAAACTTACGAAATAACAAAATTTTGTAAGTTTTAAAATTTGGAGCCTTAACTATGCACGTTTACGAAATTAAGACTATAAGATTTGATTAAATCTCTCTGGTAAATTAATTGTATCATTTGTTTTTATTTTTTTCAATGGAATTATACAAAATCTTTATTACATATGATATAATTCTTATAGTGAGGTGCGTTATGAAAAATAAAAAAATAATGGTATTAGTAATCATATTTGCTATAGTAATAATATCTATCTTTAGTTTTAATTTATTAAAATCAAATAAATATTCAAATGATACTATTGGGAGTTTAGCATATAATTATACAAAAAATGAAGAAATAGTTTATTTATTAGAGGACGGAAAATATATTCCGTATATTGTTTTACACAATAATTATAGCAATAACTCTGACACATTATTGTTAAGAAAAAATGTTATAGGAAATGATGAATATTACACCGGTTATAATGGTTCAATTATGACTGAAAAAATATATAAAAGTCATTTAGAAATGAGTAATTTTGAGAATTACGAAAATACAGCAGTAGATAATTTTTTATTAAATGTATTTCCTCAAAAGTTTGAGCAAAACTTTTTAAATATAATTAACAATACAAAGTTAAGTCTTTCTTTATATAATAATGGAGATTATAATAATTCTGCAATCAATAGAAAATTTTTCATTTTATCATTTTTAGAATTAAATACTACTGATACTTGGGAAAATCAGTCAGCTAATAAAACTCGATTAAAATATTTTGAAAATGATAACAAGCGTGTGGCTAAAAATGACGCTGGTATAACAGTTGTTTATTGGACAAGAACATATGCGTGGAGTGGTTTTGGTGCTGTTGGATTAAACGGTAGTATTATAACAGAAACTAGCTCAGAAGCTAAATATGGTGTTAGGCCTGCATTAACTATTAATAGTAATACCAAAATCAAAAAGGTTTATAACCAAGATTATAATAAAGAAATTTGGATTTTAGATATATAAGTTCACAAGACAAAGACAATGCTAGCTGGCACTGTCTTTATCATTTTTAATAGGTATATATTTTTTTAGTGTAGTTTTTTGTAATTTTAAATATTCAATTTTAGTTCCAATTGCTCGTTCATCTTCAAAGTATCCAAGATAATGAAATTTATTTTTTACTTTAATTAAGCATTCAATGTTTTCTTCTAGTGCTTTAGCAATGTTCTCAATAACATATTCATCTTTTTTAGGCTTAGGTTCTTCTTTAACTTCTGGAACTTTAATCTTATATCCTATAATTAAATTTCTAATATATTCAGATTGAGATAAGTTTAGTCTTGAAAAATCTCTTTTAAAAATAAATTTTTCATCATCACTAAAAAACACATTTACTTTATTATTTCTTATTCTCATAATTTAAAGTCTCCTTTCTAAAATTTAAGGGTATGGGAATTCCCATATTGGAATTTGTATGGGAGTACAAATTCAGTGCTTGCTAGACACGATATGTGAGTACGTACTCACACATTTTCAGTATAAATTAATTCATTTAATATGATTTCTTCAGCTGTATTTTTATAATTATTCATTAGTTTTACCCATTCAAGTTGTTTTATTTCTTTATTCTTTTCAGATAGTTTTTCATCTGATTTTTTATAACTTTCCATCAAGTTATTTAATAAATTTTCTGCATTTTTACTTACTGAAACAAGATGATTAGTAATTTCATCTTTCATTAAAAGTGTAGTGTAAAGTGCTTTTTTATGTTGTTTTAAATAATCAAGTCTTAACATTCCATACTTATTAATTGTCCCTTTTTTATTATCATTTAAAGTTAAATTTGGTAATTCATAATCACCAATTCTTGTATATTTTAATTCCATAATTTAATCATTTCCTTTCTTATTTGGTTTGTTAGGATTGTAAGTAACAATTCCATATTTTGTTTCAATATCTTCTTTATTTATAATTGATTTTGTTTTTATTTCAGTAGGTGAAATAGGCACTATTCTTATAATCTTTTCATCTTTTTTAGGTGTAAATTCACCAATAATATTACCTGTATCTTCATCAACTTTTTCATAAAGTTCATACATTTTTGTTTCATAAAATTCATTTAATCTATCTAAATATTCTTGTACTTGTTCATTAGAAACATTAGGACTACCAATAATAAATTCATCTTTACCATTTATTTCAACTGGTACTAATACATCTAATATTCCTTTATCTAAAAACTTCATTAAGTTATTTATATAACTCTTTCTGAAATTAATTTTTTCTATATGAAGTTCATTATTTTTATCTTTTATTAGAATAACTGATTCAATAAATTTAGATATAAATTCTTGTTTTTCATCTTTAGTTTTACTTTCCCAATTTGTTTTAACAACATCATTTAAGGTGTCTAATCTTATCATAGTCTCGCGCTCTATATCTCTATCTGCCATTAATTGTTGTGGGGTAAATGTTATATTATCTAGATTTAATAGTTCGGATTTCTTTTGTTCTAAAATTTCTAATTTTTCTTCAATTAGTTTATAATCTTCTGAAAAATCTTCCATTTCAACAATACCACTCATATATGCTTTTTTAATACGTTCTTTTTGTTTTATTAACCCATTAATCTCTTTATCTACATCATCAGTTTTTGTTGGTTTATGGTCTGCTAAAATAGGTAAAAAATACTTTTTAACTGCCATATCATACTCAACTAAATCATAAATAAATTGCATTAAACATTCTTCAATTTTATCTTCACGATAATTTAAATGGCATTTCTCACAGTTATAATACATATATTTTTTCTTTTTACCACCAGAGCCTTTACACTTCATTATTCTTCCACAAGTAGGGCATTTACTCTTTTGAAAGAATAAATAAACTCTATCTCTTGTGTAAGTTCTTTGATTAACTTCTTTTTGTCTTTGGCATTCTTCCCACATTGCACGTGATATTATGGGTTCAACAACATTCATATAAATGACAGGTTCTTTGTTTTCTTTTTTAGCAATCCTTTTATATTGCTCATAATCTCCCATATAGATTTTGTTATCAATTATCTTTTGAATAGTCGTGTCTTTCCATTTCTTTGGATTTAATAGTTTCTCTTCATTAAAGATATTTGATATTTGCTGAAAACTTTTACCTTCTAAATACATTTTAAATATTCTTTCAATAACAGGTTTAGTTGTTTCATCAACAATAGTTTTCTTATTACCATCTTTTTTATATCCTAGTGGAGCAGGGCCTGGTAAATGGCTTGACTTAATTGATCCATTAAGTCCAAATTTAGTTCTTTCCGATACAATTTCAATTTCTAACTGTGATAATACTGTTAGCATTCTTACAAAAAATCTTCCGTTAGCAGTAGAAGTATTAACATCATCTCTATCACAAACAAGATAACAATTATATTTTTCTAACTGAGATATTAGTTCTTCTAAATCACGAACTGAACGAGTAACTCTATCTAGTTTGTAGGCTACAATATAGTAGATTTTTCCATCTCTCATATCTTGTAGCATTTCTTGAAATGCTGGTCTATGTTCCATATCTTTTGCAGATATTCCCGCATCTTCATAAACCTAAAATACTTCATAACCTTTAAATGCACAGAATTATAATAACTTTTCTTTTTGTTCTCCTAAAGAAAATCCTTCTCGTGCCTGATTCTCTGTCGAAACACGAATATAAACTGCTGCAATCATCCTTTCATTATTCATAATTTTTTCCTCCTTTTCTTTTAATGAAAGGCACCAAAAAAGGTGTCACATAACAAGACACCTTATACTTTATATTGATTATTTACACGACAAAATAAACCAATATTATGGGAGTATATAAACTCTCGATTAATGCCTTGCTATGTACTCTGATAAATCAGCAATAGGGATTTTCTTCTTTAAATTCCCAATATAAAAATGTTTTTGTTCATTGAAGAATAAATATAGTGTATCTCCAATAATTACTTTGTGTGGCTCTACATACGCTAGATTTGTATGTTCCACAATTCTTAGGTGACCCTCAATAATCTGGTAGGGTCTGTTATTAAATTTGCAAGACCAATTAATTTTGGCTTTGAGTTCATCACTCATATTGATTTTCTTTTTAATTATTTTAATCATATCACATCACACCTTTCTTTGCAATAACGCACAAAAAAATCAATCTTTTCAGATTGATTTAATCATTAACGTCACATCGGTGCGACGATTTTACCTTATGGAGCAGGTAGTGGGAATCGAACCCACGTAGCTAGCTTGGAAGGCTAGGGTTCTACCATTGAACTACACCTGCAACTTCTCCTTAATGCTTTACTATTATATCATTTTTTTCCGATTTGTCAAGGATTTTTTAAAAATTTTGTAAAAAATCCGTAAACGGCTATTTTAAGCCCTTAATACTATTATAGCCGTTTATTTTCAAATTATTTTTCCGAGAAATCTTCATAAATTTTAGTAATTTCTATCTTAGATTTTCCCTGTTTAATTTTCTCATCTGCCTTAACAATTAAATTCACATCATAAACATCTCTTAAATTATTAATATTATCTTTTCTTTGACCAATAACATTGTTTACATCTGCTGGATTAACAGTAACCACAACTTCTTTAACCTTGGTATTTAGTTGTTTTATTTTTTCAACTATAACATCATACCACATTCCAGATTCAACCAATTGTCTAAATGCTGGATGAAATGGTCCTGCTACAACTTCGCTTTTATCATTATCTGGATTTGTTATAGTATCTGTTGGCTGAAGTCCTATTCTTATTACTTCTATATGTTTTTTTACAAATAGTTTTACAAGTTCTTTACAAACTTCTACAGCTTGTGTAACTGTTAATGGCTTATACTTTCCCTCATTATAGTCTTTTTCTAGTTTGGTATTTTTTATAACTAAAACAGGATATATTCTTACCATTTTAGGCTTTAGCTTTATTAATTGTTTTGCTGTATTTATTTCATCAACAGTTGTACTTTCTGGAAGTCCTACCATCATTTGGTGTCCTAATTCGAACCCATACCATCTAATTAATTTTGATGCTTTTACAACATCTTCGAAAGTATGCCCTCTTCCAGCTTTTTTTAGGATATAGTCATTTGCAGATTGTACCCCAAGTTCTATTGTTTTTACTTTATATTTTTTTAATCTTTTTAGAATCTTTTTATCTATGTAATCAGGCCTTGTTGATATTCTTATACTATCTACCTTTTTTTGTTTTATATATTCATAAGCTGCGCTTAGTAATTCTTCTTGTTTTGCTTCTTCTATTCCTGTAAAACTTCCTCCGAAAAAAGCTACTTCTACTTTAGAATCTTTTTTTATATATTTTAGGTGTTCTTCTATTATATTTTTTACATCTTCCTTTGTTACTTGCTTTGTTTGTCCACTTATTGATTTTTGGTTGCAAAATACACAATCATTTGGACATCCTAAGTGTGGTACAAATATTGGAATTATATATTGTTTTTTCATAGTTTCACCCCTTTTTTATTAATTCTATTGCATGTTTTGCAGCTTCCATTTCTGCATGTTTTTTGCTTTTTCCTTCTCCAGTTGCTAAAATTTTTCCGTTGTAGATTACTTCTGATACAAATATTTTATCGTGATCTGGTCCTACTTCTTTTATTATTTTGTATTCTATATGTACATCTCCATGTTGCTGAAGTATTTCTTGTAGTACTGTTTTATAGTCCTTTTGTCCAACATTTTGACTTGCTAATTTTATTTCTTCTTTTAGGTTTCCAACTATAAATTTATTTGCTGGCTCTAGCCCTCCATCTAGGTACATTGCTGCAATTACTGCTTCTACACTGTCTGCCATTATTGCTGGTTTTACTTGTTTGTGTGCTACTCTTTCTGATTTTCCTAGGCGTAAGAAATCACTAAAATTATGTGATTTTGCAACTTTGTATAAACTTGCTTCACATACTACTTGTGCTCTAACTTTAGTCATTTCTCCTTCTTTTAGTTTGGGATAGTTTTGGTATATATAGATGCTTGATAGAAATTCTAGTATGCTGTCTCCTAGAAATTCTAGTTTTTCGTTACTTATTGTTTTTCTTTCATAAGCATACGATGTGTGTGTTAATGCTGTTTGTAGTAGATTTTTGTCTTGGAATGTGTAGCCTATTTCTTGCTCTAGTTTTGTGTAGTCCATTTTTTCACCTCTTTTCAGTATGTATCTATTATATACTTTTTTGGGATTTTTTCAAGTGTTTTGTGGAAATATTGAGATTTATGATGATTTTATTGTGTTTATTTTCCTAGGTTTATTCTATGCTAGTAATATCATTTCTATATTATTTGATAACATTACAACGTTTTAATTAACCTTACTTTTACTGCATTAGTGTTTAGAGTTCCATATACAAAGACCCCTAGCTCTTTATATAACTTTCTATAGCAATAATCTGCTACACAATCATATCCTATTATTTTTATTTTTGTCTTATCGAAAGTCTCTATATAAAACCTCGCAATAGATTTTTTCTTGTTATTTAATAAAAAATCAAATTTAATTTCTGTTATTATTTTTCCCATTAAAAATACTTCATTCATACTTAGCTCACTCCAAAAATAAAATTCATAAAATGCATATTTTCGAAAACTCTACTAACATACATTTTATTGATACATATTTACCTAAATTAGGATGGGACAAACCTCTTTAATATCTAATATATTACTGTATATATTCCGTAAAATATATAATCTCAATTGATATTAGAGTCCAAGACGGAAACCGATGTTGTTGTTCGAGTTGCTAGTATTGTTGTTATTGCGGTTCTTGGCAGGATTGTTCGAACCATTGTTATTGTAGCTGCCACCCCTGTTAACACAAGGATTGCTAGTATTGTAGAACTACGGTTTGCCCCAATATTCTATTCATAAAATAACTTATCTTTTAAATTTCGTACATTTGCTATTTTCATATATCCTAAATGTCCTGATAAGTATTTATATGCTTCTTTTGTAGTTATTTTATTGTTTTTTATTTCATATTTTAACTTTTTTATCTTTTTCTTTAGCTTTCTTTTTCCTTTTTCTCTTATCTTTAGTCTATGTTCGTTTATTTTATATCCACAAAAGTTTACTCCTTGTGTGCTTTTAAATATTTGCGTTTTACTATTTAATTCTAATTTTAGATTTTCTTTCAAATATCTTCTTATTTTCTCTAACTGCTTTATTGCTTCTACTTTTGTTTTTACAATCGCTATCATATCATCCATGTACCTATACCAGTATTTTAGTTTTAATTCGTTCTTTGCATATTGGTCCATTTCGTTCAAATATATATTTGCAAAACATTGGCTTGTATAATTTCCGAATTGGCAAACCTTTTTCAATACCATTTGAATATAATATTTCTTTTGTAAGCCATTGTAACTTTTTATCTTTTATTTTTCTTTCTATCAATTTATATAAAATTTGTTTGTCTATATTTTGAAAATATTTTGCTACATCCATTTTTATTATATAGTAATTATTCCATACTCTTTTACAATGTTTCATTGCATTTTGTACATCTAAACATGCTTTGTGCATTCCCCTGTTTTCTATACAAGCATAAGATGTATTTATAAAACTTTTAACAAAATATTCTTTAAAAAAGTTATCTACATACCATCTATGTACTATTCTGTCTATGTATCTGCTTTTTTCAATTCTTCTTCGCTTGGGTTCTGTTACATAAAACTCTGTATATCCACTATGTTTATATTTGCCTGTTTTTAACATTTCATATAACCACATAATATATTCTTCTTGCTTTAGATTAAAATTTATTATTTCTTTTCTTAAGCCTTTTCCTTTTCTGCTTTCTTTATGTGCCTGCATTAGGTTGTCATATGTTAACTTTTTATCATATTGATTTCTTATTGTTTTTGGCATAAAATTTGATTAAACCTCCAACTATTTTTCCTATTTCATATAGCAATCCCATTGATACTTTGTATTTCTTCTCATCTATCCAATGGCTCTGAAACATTATTCTTATCATTGTTCTTTGCGTATTTAGTTCTGCATCTATTAAATTTAGATAGTATAATCTTTTTGATATTTCAATTTTATTTAAATACAATATATTTTCTAGCATCTTATACATTACATTTTTAAATTCATTTCCTATATTAAATTTTTCTGTTCTAGGTAGTTTTAATATTACTTGTAACATATATTCCATATATTTTTCATATTTTGGTATTAATATTAATTCGTTTTTCCGTTCACTCATTTCATTGCTCCTCTTGTTTTCTTTTTCTTTCTTCTAAAATATCAAAAATATATATACTATCATATGGGTTTTGTTTTTGATAATATTTGCATTCTTTGCAACCTATATTTTTTTCTGTTTCGTTATTTGCTTTTCCTTCATATTCATATTTTGATTCTACTTTTTTATTTTTACTGTCATAGTCATATAATGTATAACCATATCCTAACTTTTCTAATCTATCTGTATATTTCATACATCCTGTTATTGGTATTCCTACCTTACAGATCCCCGGTTTTATGCATGTTACATTTAAGCCCAATATTTCATGAAGCAATATTGCATCTTTTCCAATTGCTACAAAAAATACTCCACATCTGACCAATACTATTTTATTTTTATTTCTCTCTTCTTCTTGCAGAACCTCTACCATTTCTAAAAATTTCATTTTTATCATCCTTTCATTTCAGTTTGTCTTTTTTGTTTTATGTAAACCTTGCATAAGATTTACATAAAGCAAAAAAAGACGAACCCGGTAGGGGCATCAAAGTTTCGGGAGATGGTGTATAATATGGTGTGTGAATAAAATTCACACCATATTATACACCATATTTTTTATGTTCAAAATAATATGAGGAGGAAATCAAAATGGAACTAGATATAATGGAATTAATAATAAACAATATGCCATCACAAACAGAAAACCAAGAAAGAATAAAATTATATATGATGGCACATAAATCAAGATGTACAGAATTTATAAACACAAAATATTCGAAAGAAACAACATATTTTAAAGCACTATTTAAATCATTAACATATGACCTAAGTGCAGAAATATTTAATGTATTAGAAAAATAGTAAAAGGAGCTAAAAAAATGGAAAAATTAACACTATCAGAATGTGCCAGAAGAAAACTAGACGAAACATATCTAGTTGTATATGCCATAAAAAACGAAATCAATCTAAAAAAAGGAGACTACATAGAAAAAAGTGATGTCTATTCCTTAATAGGTATAGATTTAAAGGGAAACAGACAATTTATAAACATATACCAAGACAGAGTAAACAACAACAGATTTTGGTTAGACTGTTTCGAAACACTAAAAGCTAGAGGACTAAAAAATATATTATTTTTATCGGTAGATGATAACAAGAACATGAAGAGGACAGCTAAAATAGCTTTTCCTGAAATAACATTTGCCGATGCTATAACATATATAGTGCCAAAATACTATAAGTATACGGCAGAAAAAGATGCAAAGAAATTAGCTAGCAAAATTCATAATTTATATGTTCAAAAAACTTTAACAGAATATAAAGAGTGCCAAAAACACTTTGATGAAACATATAACAATGCTATACATCAAAAATTATCACAAAAATATCTAAGAAATATAGAAAATTTATATAAATATAGCCAAAATATAAGATTTTTATTATTTAAACACTCGGCAAATATGGAATATTATGATAGAATAAGGTTCTCGTTTAATAGTAATAAAAGTTATATAACGAATATTGAAGAAATATATGACAAATTAGGTGAAATAGATGGATATTTTGGTTTCACATCATTCAAAAAAAGAGAATGGACATTAATATTAAATGACTTAATACAAATATATCCAAAAATAGATTTTATATAATATGAGGTAAGAAATGAAGAAAAAAGAAGAACAACCAAAAAGTATAAATGAATTAATAATAGATGAAGCAGTAAAACAATTTAAAGAAGGAAAAATACAAAATAATTTAGACGTTGAAAGTTACCTTGATAGTCTGCTACAACCATTAATGCAAAAATTATTAGATACAGAATTAGAAAATCATTTAGAATATCCAAAATATACCCACTTAAAAGGAAAAAAGATTGAGAATATGAGAAATGGTTACTGTAAAACAAAAAATGTAAGAACAAAATATGGAAATATAAAAATAAAAACACCAAGAGATAGAAATGGATCATTTAAGCCTGTGATAATAGAAAAAGGACAAACAAAGTTAACTGGATTTGAAGATAAATGTATAGCATTATATGCCAAAGGAATGAGTCTAAGAGACATTGAAAAAACATTAAAAGAAATATATGGAGTAAAAATAGGAAAAGATGAAATAACAAAATTAATTAATGCTGTATCAGAAGAAACAGAAAAATGGAAAAACAGAAAGTTAAAATCAATGTATGTGTTTACTTATGCAGATTGCCTATATATACCAATAAAAGATGATATTACCACTTCAAAGAAAGCTGTGTATGTCATAATAGGAGTAGATGTAAATGGATACAAAGAAATTTTAGGATTGTGGATAGATGATACAGAATCAGGAAGTTTTTGGAACAATGTTTTTGAGGATTTGAAAGAAAGAGGTGTAGAAGATATACTTTATATGTCAAGTGACGGAATAGCTGGATTTAAAGGCTCTTTAGAACGAGTATTTCCTAAAGCTCAAAGTCAAAGATGTGTAGTACATTTAGTAAGAAATATTTATGGCTTATGTCCAAAGAAAAATGCAAAAGAAATAATTAATGATTATAAGAAAATCTACACAAGTTCAAGCATAGAAGAAGCAAACTTTCAACTAGATGTATTTAAAAGTAAATATGAGAAAGATAATAATAGAATAGTGCAAAAAGCCCAGGACTTTATGCAATATTTAGAGCCTTTATTTGAGTTGCCTAAAGAAATAAGAAAGTGTATATATACTTCAAATGCTGTAGAATCAGTTAATTCAGCATTAAGAAAAGTTACTAGAGGTAAAGGTGCATTTCCAAGTGAAAGCTCTGTTTATAAAATTTTATATTTAAGAATAAAGGAATTAAGTGAAAAATGGAAAAATCCTATTCAAAATTGGAAAACCATTCAGCCTCAATTAATAGAATTGTTTGGTGAAAGATATATGAAACAATTGAATATGTAATATTTTTTATGCTAATAAAATTGTACATTGACAATTAAATATGAAGAAAGCAGCATAATATTATGTTTACTACGCTGCTTTATAAAAATTTATTAAAAAAATTCACACACCAGTATTGACAAACTCAATTTTTTTTTACGATCTAGTGTTCTATAGTTCTAATTTATCGCAATCAGGATTCATCGCTACTTCCAAAGTCCAAGACGGAAACCGACGCTGGGGTACGAGGTGCTAACATCGCCACCGTTGCGGCTCTTGGCAGGAAAGCTCGAACCATCGCCAATGTGGGTGCCTCCCCTGTAAACACAAGGAATGATAGTATCGTAGAACTCTTTTGTCCATTCCCATACATTTCCGGCTACGTCATATATATTCATTAATGAAAAACTTGTATCTGCTCCTGTTGTTAATAATACATCTGCGTTTGCTTCTTTTTGGTATGGACATGTTGTATAATTTTCGCCATAATCTGTTGAATATTTTGCATTTGCATTTGTTATATTCCATAAATTATTATAATAATTTCCAATTGTTGTACTGTTAGAAGTTAAATTTGCTTTTGCTGTTGCACCTTTTGTTTCAATAAATTTTAAAACTAAATCCCATTGTACTCCATAAATCAAGCTACTTGTTACTCCATCATAATTCATTCTTTCTGCTAATGTTTGTGCTTCATCTCTTGTTACATTATTATACGGATACATATTTGGTTTTGTTACCGCTTTATCACTTTCTGCTATTGCTACATATGATGTTCTTGGGCTTTTTCCTTCTTCTAGTCCTGCCTCATATCTTCCTATCCAAAATCCTCCATTTGTATATACACTTTTTAACATATTTTTATAATCATCAGAATATGTTGTTCCATCTGTATTTGTATCTTTATAAGATGAATCTGAATAATCTACTGTATATGCTTTTAAACAATCTCTTATTTTTTCCCATTCATCAGCATTTTTTGGTTTATTTGCACCATTATTATTATAAGTTGTATTATCATATATTGTTGTTGGCACTTCTACCCACACATATTCATTATCATTACTATCTTTTATTACTAATCCTGTAGATAAATCTCCCTCTTTTTTTGAAAACGTGCTATTTGGCAAATATGGTATTGTTCCTGTTCCAGTTGGTAAACTACCTCCTGTTGGATTTCCTCCTTCAGAACCTCCACCTGTACTTCCTCCATTTGAACTTGGTGCATATTGGTTTATTGTATCTTCATATCCTTGTAATTTTCGACTTTCATCTTCTTGTGCTACTCCTGTTTTTTCCTTTGCTTCTGCTGCTCTATTTAATATTCCATTTTGTCCTGTTAACATTGCTATGCTTATTCCTGCTAATATTAAAATCACTATAATTGTTACAACAAGAGCAATTAAGGTTATACCTTTGTTTCTTCTTAATGTGTTTCTTAACATTTTTCATCCTCCTAATTTTATTTTTTTATCTATTTAGCCTTACATTTATATACATTTCTATTATTGTCATTGCTAGCTTTTTTATACTTAACAATTAGCAATTTATTCAATTTTCAATGTACATAAGTTTTTGGCTATCTATTTTTACGTTTTTATGTTATCATATTGTGTACTTTTTTGTAATTGATTTACATTCACTTTTTATTATATATTTACATATACTACAATTAGTTTTATTACTACAAAAAATAAGATATCACTAATTTCCGCCATTGTTCCCGTTGTCAATTTTTACTCTGCAAATTGTAAATTAAATAAAAAAAATACCACCATTATAGGCAATATGCTAAAAATCATTCACATTAAAAAAGGATATCAAAAAAGCGATAATATTGTCTATAATATTACCACTTTTTCTTAAGTTAATGACATTGGGCTCGCCCGGTAGGGGCCTCAAAGTCTTGAAAAATTAAAATGTAACTTTTCGGCCACCTACCTATTATTATTTTTACATTATAAAACTAGTATTCTATTATTCTAGTTTATCGCCATCAGAGTTCAATGCTACTTCCATAGTCCAACACGAAAACCGATGCCATCGTAGTAACTACCAATATTGTCGCTGATGCGGTTCTTGGCTGGATAACTTGAACCACTGTCATAGCAGCTACCTCCCCTGATAACACACGGAAGGCTAGTACTGTAGAACTCTAATGTCCATTCCCATACATTTCCTGCTATATCATAGATATTTTGTAAATTTGTTGCCTCTGTTG
>ERZ825896.1066-NODE-1066-length-32657-cov-4.656708_pt1 | contig 32657 bp, 21 predicted proteins | sample MGYA00519858_ERZ825896 | MGnify/ENA primary metagenome ERZ825896 (study PRJEB31778, sample SAMEA3449214) | human gut metagenome | biome: human gut; feature: human-associated habitat; material: faeces | place: United Kingdom | collected 2010/2012 ...
CGACCAGTCAGTTAACAGCCGACCGCTCTACCACTGAGCTACTGAGGAACAACGGGAGATTAGATCTCATAGAGTTCAATTCCCGTTCTCAACCCATGACCAATATGAGCTCGAAGTTTCCTTCGTAACTCCGGGAACTTCTTCGTAGTGGCTCTGTTCCATGCCTCATTTCATAGGGAACCTCAAAGCGGCTCTATTTCATTATATTCCATCCATGTCCCAATTCCATTCATTTAATATCCCTTTGGTGTCATTGAGATAAGAGATGTCGTTTCTAGTCTATCTGTTTCTATTTCTATATATATGGAAAGTTGAAAAATCATCATATAAGAATCCAGAAATTGCAATAGAAAAGAAAAAGGGGAGTTTGTGATGATTTTTCAATATTTTATACTAGGTAATCTAGTATCCTTATGCATGAAGATAATCAATTCCGTCGTTGTGGTCGGACTCTATTATGGATTTCTGACCACATTTTCCATGGGGCCCTCTTATCTCTTCCTTCTCCGAGCTCGGATTATAGAAGAAGGAATCGAGAAGAAAGTATCAGCAACAACTGGTTTTATTACGGGACAGCTCATGATGTTCATATCGATCTATTATGCGCCTCTGCATCTAGCATTGGGTAGACCTTATACAATAACTGTACTAGCTCTACCGTATCTTTTGTTTCATTTCTTCTGGAACAATCACAAACACTTTTTTGATTATGGATCTACTACCAGAAACTCAATGCGTAATCTTAGCATTCAATGCGTATTCCTGAATAATCTAATTTTTCAATTATTCAACCATTTCATTTTACCAAGTTCAATGTTAGTCAGATTAGTCAACATTTATATGTTTCGATGCAACAACAAGATATTATTTGTAACAAGTAGTTTTGTTGGTTGGTTAATTGGTCACATTTTATTCATGAAATGGGTTGGATTGGTATTAGTCTGGATACAGCAAAATGATTCTATTAGATTTAATGTACTTATTAGATCTAATATGGCTCGAATCTTTAGTATTCTCTTATTTATTACCTGTGTCTACTATTTAGGCAGAGTACCGTCACCCATTATTACTAAGAAACTGAAAGAAACCTCAGAAACGGAAGAAAGGGGGGAACTCCAGCGAAGAGACCATAGAATGGTACTGCTACTTTAAAGCCTAGGGCTAATAGCAAGACAGAGAGATTCGTGGAGAGATGTGCTATACTATATTTATTTCCTCATTGCCCCATCATATTTATGATTCCAGTTACCATCAGATTGAATGAAAGGGATGACCAGCAGATGATAGCAAGGCTAAACAGATTCGAGATTCTCGATCAGATGAGCGGACAGGGCAAGCACGTACTACCAGAAGAGTAGACCTCAGAGCGATAGATTCCCAGTGCTTGAAGAAACTTACTTGGAGCCTTCCTTCACTCCTGAACTAGACTCAACTGAGTGCGCCTATGATAGGATCCTGCTACTAAGGAAAGGACTCTAAGAGACTGACTTGCGATCTAAAGAAAGTGAAATTCTGGTCGAAAAGAAAGTCTATTTGAGATACTCTTTCAGCTTCCATCTAAAAGAGAGCTTGAACACGCCTTCTTACTAGCCCATAGAGAGTTCTTCCAGGAAAGACCAATCATCAATACCAGTTCAGCGGAAAATAGATGGCATGGGGGAATGGAATACGGGAAGGCGGGAATGACATAGGGAATGGGAGACTTCGAATGGAAAGAACTCAACCGATTTGATCAGAGACGCTTGTACGCTTTCCGACGGATCTATTGGATTGAAGACAAATGAGCGCTCGAACGGCCGAGCCGATGACCGCTTGGCGGGACTTTTGATTTAATTAAGGGCATTTTTACTTACCAATATTCTTTTTTACCTATGAATGCCCACATGATCTTGATATATTTATATTTGATTCGACAGCTCGAAAAGGAAAGTTGAATGAACGAGATTCGACGATAGCACGAACGTAAATAGATATTGAATGAAAAAATAAATGAATGAATAGCCGCACCGACATGTATTGATTTCCGCCTCCACTATGTGCCTGGCACTCCTGGCATTTGCCTCCTTACTATTCGTAGTCCTTCTGCTACCTATATAGGTTTTTACTTGTTATATTGGATATTCCATCTGTAAGTTTAAAAAAAAACCATTTCTTAACTTAACTTAATAAGGCATTTTCGTCCCCACATCGATGCTCTTCAACTCGTGATTTTGGAAAGGAATTTTTTTTGGCCATTCTGGGGATGCCTCTTCCAATTGGCTGAAGAGAGCCGTGAATGCGCTTACCTCGCTAGTTTGCATTTGCTTTTTACCGAAAAAGGCTTGACTTCTTTGACCTCAACCAAGCAACGGCTAAGGCCAAAGCCGTTGTTGCAACTACACCTTACTTACTTGCTTACCTGACTTAGCCCCCATTCAAGGGATTACAAGCTTGGTTGCTGCTATGCCCAGAGAAGGAAAGCAGTCTTAAGAAGAAGGCAAGGAGGAATGCTTTAAACCAGTCTCGGTGAGTTCCTCATCTCGCTATTCCTGACTTTAGGAGTGAAAGGCTGGCAATAGTCTTATGGCTATGCCCTTCCTTCGATAAGCATTCCTTTAGCAAGGGCTTACCTTATAAGCTCTTTTTCAGTTTCCTTTTCACTAAAAAGAAATGGCCTTCTAGCGATATAGATTAACAAGGGAACTTACCAATACTAAAGGAGGATCGATCAGGCTGAAGCTATTGTAGCATCTCAAGCTTATCTTTCTTTTGCACCTACCCTGTACTGCCGAATGTTTGCTACAGTTATAATCCTCTATAATAACGAATAAACCGATTAAAGTGATTGAAAGACAGGACCCTTTTCCACAGTTACAGAAGCCTTTGCCGCAGATGACCGCTTTGACATATTCGCCCGGATTACGCTTTCAAATCAATAGTTCATTGACCTCCGTACCTCTTTTGTTTGAACAAGCCTTGTTACTACAGCTTGTTACTAAAGAAAGAATGCCATACTATCGAATTATAGGCGAGATGAAGCAAGCAAGGGAAGAGTTCCGACAAAGCAATTGATCCAGTTAAGACCGATAAATAGAGTACGGGACAGGACCCATACTAACAGGGGACGTAGAACATATTTATTTACAGGAATCGCTAGACAGAACTAAAAGCTAGAAGAAAGATGACCGGGGACCGGGAATCGAACTATGAAATTCAAGTAAGGACCGATGACCATCAACGGACCTTTATAATCTTATAAAACCCTTACTAAAATCGATTATTTGCACGGATCTGCTGAAATAAGGCCTATATTCGCATTTGAATTGATAGAGCATTTGAATCTCTCGTACTGAGGGACGACCTATGAGATGGCTTGAACCAGGCTTTCTACTAAATCAAAGAAGCCATATACATATAGAAGAACTAATGGACAGACCAGACCGCATAAGACTACTGGAATGGAAAGAAAGAGAAGGGATTCACGGGCATTAGAGAAAAAGGAATACAAAATAGTCGTCTGCCGGAATGGAAGAAAGCCGTTGAAAAGCAGGGTAAGTGGTCCGCCAGCCAGCCCGGGAGGGATTGTAGGAATTCGAGAAGTGATGAATGATGATCGCATAGCTGCCGGAAAGCGTGATGACCAAGTTGGTTCTACCTGCCTTTGATGGCTCCATCCGTCCATAACCGATTTCCTTTGTTAGTCGAGCGGAGACTGAGTGATCCTCCTTTCCCCCCACGATCTGAGGAGTGGGAGCCGAGATCTCATCCATAGCCTGTGGCACATGCCATTGTTCCAACCATCGGGCTTTGAGCCAACCGACTCTCCCTGTTCAGCAATAATAGATAGCAGCTAATCTAGTTGATCCCGTATAGGCGGAGGTGAGGACGGAAAAAGCGGGGGCGAAACCAAAGCTAGAAGTGGTTTTTCCGGGCTGGTTGAACCAGTTTGCCCGAAAGAAGCACCAATAGCATAATCCAATTGCTATCATGGTTGGAGCATAGATAGCAAAGGTATGGGTAGAGGTAAAATGAACACATCTACCAGTTAGGTTAAACTCTCAATCCATATCCGTTAATACGCGGACCCCTTGGGCCTAAAACGAACTGAGAGACCGGTAATAGAAAGAAAATAGACTCGAGGAAAGCGAAAGACTAGACTGAGCTTTGCTTTCGCTATTCTTTAAACTTTGGCATAGAAGCCGGAACTCGGAACTAGACTGAGGGGAACTACTTGCCGTAGAGGCTTACTTACAAGAAGGTAAATCCACAGCAGACTGAACTACCCGATGCGGGAACTCCTGGCCTGAGAGCTGACTTAGAAGATGTCACTCCCCTTGGAAGCTCTAGCTCGTAACTATTAACTCTAGGAAAATTAGCTACTAGGCAAATAACCGATGCAGGAACTCCTAAGCGCGATTTTCTTTACACATAGGGAGTAGCTAAACTGACCTTAGCCGGAACTCTCCTTAGCGGCTTCCTTATAAGAGGGGGACTTCCCATTTGGTCAACTTTAGTGTAGTTTCTGATGTGATGTAACTGTTAAGCTTAGCTCTTTAGTTTACACTTTGCCCGAGACCTCGCATCAGCTGATCTACGACCACCCTCGCTACTCAAAATAAGAAAGTCTAGACGGGTGACGAATCAACTAGAACTACTCGGTTAGCTCTTTTCTCCTTGTTCCGAAGATTTCCTGAAAGTATACGATAACTCTTAATAATAGAATGAAAGTAGAAGAAATACCTCTTTGAATAAAGTAATAAGATTCAGAAGAAATCTTCTTCACAATAGAAGCAATGTTCTGCTAATGTTCTTCTGTCAACTTACTTGATGCAGAATGTTCTGCAATAAAGTATGAATCTCATTCTCTTGCATGAGTGACAGAAGTAGATTCTTACAAGAGAGCAAATCTTCTTCATGATTCTGATTTTTATTGAATGAGGGGAGCCCCAAAGGGGCGAACGAATGCTAGTATCGATGTATTGAGGTTTAAGCCCTGATATCTATTATTCCCAGTGCCTTTGCCGTAGCTAGCCTGACCATTGAAAGAACTCTCTTTAGCTGCTCACTTAGGTCGAAGTGAAAGATTTGGATAGGCTATCATGGCCGTAGAAGAGATTGAAGACTTGTTACACCCAATCCGACGACTATTATGACTCTTACCCTAGGTCTCACCCTTGCCCTAGACCTAACAGCAGGAGCCCGGCCCGCGAGGATAGACGCATCGGGAACTCCAAGCCTTATAGCTTACTTATAATAGGGTAACTTCCCATTCAAAAGGCTAGACTTTAGTGTAGTTTCTCATTTGATGTCACTGTTAAGATTTGATCTCGGATAAGACCCGGAAAAGACAAGAAAGAAAGAACACATAATCAGACTAAAAGGCAGCTAATTAGCCTATAGAGTCTGACCAGTTTGATTAAAGGAGAGAGAGGATTATAAGGGAGACTTAGTTCCAGTAACTACCTGACTTAGATAACCTTAGCAGCAGGAGTTGATCTTTACACAGCGCTAGTTCTGCTGTTGGTTTTTCTTCCTAGTCTGATTCCTCCTATTCTTCTTACTAGGGCGTAGTTATAGTAGATTCATATTCCGCAAATTGGAGTTGAACCAGAAGAAATACCTGCAATATAGAAGATGGCCTCACTACCTGCATTAATCAAGTAGTCATTCCCTGCTTTATAGAATCAAAGCGGAATCCATACCTGTTTTAAAGAAAGTGGAGTAGATCTCTTTCTTTCTTTCAGAACCTCTTTCTGTGATTTTTCTCGCTGTCTTACTAAGTCCCCAGTGTAAATAAGGAATAGCGAACCAAAGGAGTCTTTTTCTTCCTGTATTTTGAGTTGTCAATCTTTGTTATCCCCTCAAATTCTTGTTAAGTATTGGTTTCCTTTTTCTTTTGAGTTCTTTCGTTCTTTGTCATAGGGTAGGTGAGTGCCGTTTCTCCCTCCTTCAGGGGTATAGTATCTAATCCTCTCTCTCCTTTCTGACTCCCGTTGTCGGCTCAGGAATTGGATTCTTTTCTGGTTACTGCATGGCATCTATGTCCTCATTGTAAATAAAAAGAGAGTTTCTATCTAAGTGGCCAAGGAATCGAAGTTTAGCTATGTCTAGTTGAAAATAGATATCTAATCGTAGTAGTTGCCCTCAGGTTCTTTTCGTTACGTCTTCTGTGAGTTAAGGAGTGCCATCATGTCATCCTCATCAAGGAAGGGTCATTGTGTAAAGAATAAACTGAGTGAGTTCGGGTTCGGTCTCCGGTCATTTCCTTCAGTGACTTCCTTCATCGATCGGTGAGTTCTGTCTTCTGTCTAGTTCTGTTCTTCCAATTCATCTCTAAGTGCAGGCTCTGAAAGACCTGCTTCTCGGTATATGGGTATATGGCAGTGAGATCGAGGTCAAGGTCATTGTCAGACCTAGGCTTCTTTTCTATTTCTGTCTAAGTTCAGGTTATCTTGACTGGTCTTCTTCTCCACCCCTGAAATCTCTGATAGGGGTCTATTCTAGAAACTTCAAATCAGTGGTCTAGTACCCCTCTGGCGCCCCCTTCTAAATGAGTAGGATTTTTTTTCTTTTCCAGCATAAATAAGGTCATCTAAGGTATGAAAACCTGTCTAGGAAGAATGTACCGAAACAGCATACTAGCCTGAAAGCGCTGCCTTACTAGAATAATGTATGAGGATGGACAGATCGAGTGCATTTCCACTCATGGAGAGGGGGAGATTTACACTATATTTCAGAAGTGGGACAAAGAGAGGCTTTTTTCGAGTCTTTGTCTCCGATACCTCCTCTAAGGGCAGGGAAGTAGCCTTCTATCTCCGACCGAGCAAAGCGCCTTGCTGGTTCTAAATAAGAGAGTAGGCGTGCGTTTGGTTTTGTTAGGATTTCCATATCTGCCTACCTTCCTTTATTTCAAGGTGAGATAAGTGCCTCCAGGTTGTCTGGTCATTTTTTGAGTATCTGAATCATAGATTATGCCATACTATTATATGGATTTCTTCCACGTGCAAATCTACTCTCTTGGGCTATCTCCCGCGTAGGAATGTCTTGTATCGGCCCATTTCTTGCAAGAAATCTATGTGAGGTTCGTTTTGTCCAATAAAGTAAAGGTCGTGGTCCAATACTAGCTCTATCTCTGAGTTACTTATAATATAAAGAAGAGGGGGACCTATCCGAGTCCTCCACAACTGATTGTGTAAGAGTTGGGCGGGGGATGAGTTGATGTTGCTGGAGTTAAGCGATACGAGCATAAAAGAAAGAAAGAAAGAGAAAAGCCCTTCGGAGGAAAAGCGAAAGAGTAATATAAGCCTTGCCTGCAGAAGGTCATCTTTGTCTGATGGAACAACCGATCTTTGCTTTGCTTTTGCGCAAACTCTTCTTGCTTGTATGAGGTGTGTTTAGAGTAGCGAAAGACCAAGAAAAGGTTGTTTTTAGCAAAAAAAACCATTTATGCCCGAGGCTTTTGATTAAACTCGAAGGTTGGATCTGAGAATGCTCAATCCTGATTCCAGCGGAAACCAAGGAATGCTCCAACCTGAGAAACCTGAGACCAGACCGAACGTCAGAGTCTTGCTTTCTCTTCCCCGAGCCGAGGGAACTCTCAAGAGAATAGGCACGAAGGGCGTAGTAGCAGTACATCTTCTTGAACAACTTAAAAGTCTCTGACAAAGGGGCTTGTTGTTTGTCTGGTGCAGCCTATCTTCATAGATTAGATGGCCAGTTCCATTGAGAAGAATCTTTCATTTGAACCTCAAATCTAGAAGAGTTCGGCAAAGACTGCCATAAAAAGGCTTCCAATGGGCCTAGGAACAAAACAAGAGAAACAGCAGACGCGCCTTCAAGGCAACCCCGCTACCTCCGAGACAGGCATCCCTCCTACCCCGATTGTCTTGCTGCTAGGACCCTTCGGAGGTGACCCCGGATATCCCTTACTTTGAGGTAACCCCGAAACGAGGCAACCCCGTTCACTCCGACAAGAAAGGTGTCAAGTCTGAAAGCCAAGCCCGGGCAAGAAGAGGGCTCACTACATTCCAAAAAGGAATGGTTGGTATGCGGTCCGTCCTTAGAAATACCCGAGGAATCCCCCTTTTTTTTGTGATTGTTCCAAAGCGTGCTTCCGTTTCTTGTTCTTCGAGCTCAACCGGTCATGCTTCTTTCTCAGTTGCGCGATTCCTAGCTGCTAGATCCTAGATCGGAGGATGTAGGTGAGTCTGATTGTTCTGACTTCTACTGTTATAAGTTGCCTTAAGGCGCCTTCCAGTTCCAGCCCAATAGGGGCACTTGCCGGTGAGGAAGATCCCATTTAGAAGAAGGGAGAAAAACCTAAGTATCCTTTCGCCTTGAGCTAGGGTCAAAGATCAGTCCAAGCTAGGATCAGCTCTCGGAAGTCAAACTTCTCCTCTGCAGCTAGGCGGGCTACGACCCTTCGAGCAGGGCAGTTCATGAGCTGCTATCTCCGACCGAGGTTAGGTCTTCTTTTGCTCTGCTGCTGTGATTCTTCCTCCAACCTGTACACAAGCCAAGGCTTCTCGAAGTCAAGTACATTAAAGGTAGGGGAAGAAAGGGTCATCTCAGGATGGACTCAATATCTATTATCTTTAAACTTCCCTTTCCAATTGGACACGATCCATTGAATGTTCTCTCCCCAGTCCAGATTAGACCAAGGCAAATTACATTTACTGCAGAGGAGGCAGCCATGGACTGAAAGCAAGAGTCCTCGTTTCCTGAAGAATGATGTGATTCCAGGTCATCTCCCGAATGGGATATTGTAGGTGTTCCCGGTTATGGGTCAGGTCATCTAGGGGCTATGTAATAAAGAGAAGACCCGCGGGTTAACCTTCGGTTCGCCTCTTTTCATCCAAGACTGAGACCTTAGCCGTGAACTTCTTTTCATCCAAGACTGATGGACCTGAGGTTCACTTGATTTGATTCCTCTCACAAGGAGAAGGCGGGCATTTGCTCCGGTTCCTGTCTGTGACGGGGACCTGAGATAGGTAAATAGGCTCAGTATAGAGGGAGACCGACCCTTCAGATAAGCCTTCTCTTGCTCCATAAGCCCAGACAGAACAAAAGTGGATCCTTCAAAAAGTAGGATGACGCGGCAACTGCAAACTTTGCTGGTGAATCAGACCAATTGACTTTGATAATCCTTAGTCCCGATGAAAAAGTCTCTGACGATTCAACTGCAAACGGGACAGTTGAATAAGAAAGATTTCCAAGTTAGAACAAGTGGTACCCATAAGAGAAAGTAGAAGTGCGCTACTTCCCCTTAGCACTCAAAGCCTATAAAGATAGATAGGTCTCTAGGTAAATTGGTTTAGGTACCATTTCTGACAGCGATTTGACGGCTAGTTCGGGTCTTATAGTGCTTATCTATGCGCTATGAGGATAGTTGCCGGACTATGAGTCAAGACACAAGGCAAGGGTAAGGTTCTCGCGAGTTTACTTACTTTCTATAGCAGCTAGAGCGGCTCTCAGGATATCTCAGTCCAAAGTCAGAGGCAGTGGAAAGGAATTGAAACCATGGAAGGGTCGCTTCCCTCCATAAGGGATTGACTTGCCTTCATTCTTATTTGATACTTCTAGTCGACTTGATTGATCTTTTTGGAACATAGAACTTACATTAAGACAAGGCCTACCTTCTCAGTTAAGAGTTAGGAGCTATAGTTGCTAAGGCGAGTTAGTGCTATGAGTAGAGTGAGAGTCCGATGAGTCTATATGCTCTTTGCTTTTAGAAGTGAGGGTCAGCTAGTGCTTCCCCCCTCTGTTAAAAGAGAAAGTCTTCTTTCTAGGGATGTTATTCTCCTTGATTTCAGTTCCGCCGCCCAATTCAAGCCAAGGCCAGGAGTTTTGTCTGCTTGACATCACATCACAAGCTACACGATTGTTTACCCTGGGGATTTACCGGCTGCTAAGGAAGCTAAGTCAAGTATTGCCCGCTGGGCATATAGGCCAGTCATAATCCTATTAGTGTAGTGAAACCATAATCCTTATCTGCTTAAGGAAGAGAAGAAAGACCTGCGAAAGGAAGAAGAAACTGAAATCAATGAAGAACATTCTGATCAAATGTTCTTAAATAAAGGAAGAATCTTCTTCTGTGAATGAATTCTTTCAGAACCTGGTAGGCGAACGAATGAGAGTCTCGAGTGCCGCTAGTCTCCTGCTGTGCTGCTAGTTCAAGGTGAGTTCTAACTATGGTTATAGGTTATTTACTGCTAAGTTCATGCTATCTATAGTTGTTTTCTGTTGCTAGGTTCTTCCGAGATCTTATGTCAGGTCTCTAATTGTAAATAGCGAACCAAAGCAGTCTTTTTCTTCCTTGCTTACCCATTTTATTAACAAAAACAGGAATGTGAGCTTAATACCGCCTCCTACAGATGCTTTACCGATGCCCCTCAATCCCCTGCCTCCACCTTCACCTGAGCGAGCTCAAAGGCAAGGGAAGGAAGAGAGATTTACATAACATAAGATTTTATAAAGACCGTTTAACCTCTCTATTATTGATAGGCTCGGTAGGCTAAGTAAGTACTTCCATTGGCGAGTACTTCTCTTGTTAGGCTAGCTAGTAAGTAAGGTAGACGTAGTTGGCAAGGCTTTCGTGCTAGTAGCTTATGAGTCAGATGCCTCTTCTCTCTCCTTCTTTCGAGCCTAGGCTTCTGTTGGATATGGCTTAGTTTATATTTCCATCTTTTTCCTTAAACCATAGGTTTTTTTCCCTCGAATAAGTGGAAATACATACACCACCGCCTGTAAGAGGATTGCTAGTTGGCCTCCTTTTAGCAATATCCCCTTCAAACATGAGTAGGATACTTCTAGTTGAGAAAGTCGTTGACTTGTAAGCCGTAGTCTTCGATTCTTGCCTTGGCAGAGTAGATGACTTCCCTTGCTGAATAGAAGAGTAAGCTTCTGCCCCTCTCCCTTCTTTTGAGTCTACGCGCTTCTGCTTAGTATGTCGTTTATATGCTCCTTAAGCCAGAGGCCAGTTTCATTTTTCTTCTCATAGGTGGAACACACTGCCTGTAATTAGCGATCTTCCTCTTTCCGGACAACACGTACAAAGAGACCGGCCAATAGTTAAGAAATTAGTGAACCTATGAGATTGATTGAACAAGCCTTAAAGGCGAAGAAGAATCATCGAACTAATGGACGGACCGCAACGCCAGTACTAGAACTCTTGAACTATAGGAAGGACCTACCGACCGATTGCAAGAGCTGCTACAGTTCTCAAATTTCCAGTTGACCGAGAAAGACCACACTTGTAGGAGACTTTTTCCCGATTTCAAGAATTGAGATCGATTCTCCCCTCCTCATCTGAAGCTCCGGAAATCCTTATTGAATAAAAGAATTGTACGCACGAAGCAAGCAACGGAAACCTCTGCCTCTGCCTTTGCCCTAGCTCCTACGGATCAAAGCTAGGCCACACAAAAGAAGGAAAGGTAGGCAGCCTCAAGGATAAGCGGTTGAGCAACCGAGAAGAGCTACTCGAGTAAAAGACGAGAGGAAGCGAGTGAAAAGTAAGGATAGGGAGAGGAAGATGACTATCTAAAGCCGATAGTCCAGTAGGTCCTTGTAAGGCGAGTGGAAGGAAGTGACTCGACCGATAGGTTGAGGGAGTCAGGCAGGTCTGGGGGTAGTGCCTCCTAAGAGGTATGATAACTGCACCATTCAAGATCAATCCTTGTATCCGGAGATAGATGGGCGAAAGATGGACGAAACTCCTTGAAAGTGGAACTGATTCTTATCTGCTTGTTCAAAGCCTGCCCACTTTTGATGACATGAGATTCAAGACCCCCTTAAATAATGTAAAGGCAGCTGATCCCGATTTCCTTGATCCTTCATCTGGCATGAAAGACGGGCAACCAAACTACCTTGAAGAGCGGGAAGACCGGGCAAGGTATCACGCTTATTTGGTTCGAGAGTTCAGTAACAGACACTCGTAGCCTACCTTTTATTAAAAATGAATAGATGTTCATGGGCTTTTGGGCTCCTTTATTATTTAAACTTCAAGTAAAAAGAGAAAGACAGAGATTATAGAAAAGGAGGGGCTCATAATTGAGACATGTGTTTGGCGCATTATCTGCCGGTACCCTCCTTGCCTTCAGCAACACGAGCGGCTCTTGCTTCGACCATTGCAAAAGCGCATTTAGAGCCGGTACTTGTCGGTAGCAGGACATTTTATTCAACAACTGATTGTGTAACAAACAAGAGGTTTGGTACCAGAAGAGGTTGTTATTGCGCTGGCCTAAAGGCAAGAACAGTTCCAGGTGGTCCAGTGGATTAAGCCATTGTCAAGGACGGCGCGAAGAAGGAAAGTAAAGAAAAACCTCCCCGTTCATATTTCTTATGCGCTATGAGCTCCCCAAGACCGAGGTTATGTCACTACCGGACACTAAGATGCGGAGGTTGAATCATTCTTCTCGATCAGAAAAGCCCATTCGCCTAGCAAGAGGTTATGTAATAAAAGACCGGAGAGAGAGGGATTGAACGAGGATGGCAAGCCCGACTGCAGCCTTATTAGAGTGAGGCTTCTAGCTTTCCTCTAACTGACGGGGGGTTTCCTTGCACCCGGGGACCCTGTTCCACAATCCTTTCTTTCCATTCTATCGGCATCTTCCTCAAATGAACCTACTTCCTACCGACAGGCTCTGAAAGATGATAAGTGGAAAGCTGCAATGGAGGATGGTCGTAGATCAGGGCAAGAGGCCGCTGCTCAGGAAGGGTGACCGAAAATGGGCCATGTTTCAGGATGTGATGTAAGCAGCTATGCGTGATATCAGCGGGCCCAAGAAGCGGGGTGCTATGCCGCTGTAGGAGAGGCCCTCGAGAAATGGCGACTTCGACCCTCCTGAGGAGAAGTTTGAAAAGCTTGCTGGATCCGAAGATATGAATAGAATAGAAATCCAAATAGTATACAAATGAAAAAGGCTGCCATTAATTAGTCTAAGGGTGGTGATCTGCATCCGGGGGTGCCTCTTGAATAGCATCCGTAATTTCCCGGGCGAGTAGTCCTCGAAGAGATTGGTATATTTCAAGGCGTGAGAAGGCAACCGGACCTATCTCTCCAATCAGCGGATAAAGAAGTGTGGAGAGCTGCTAGTCCAGCCTTTAGAGAGAGAGGGGATTCAACGGATTCGTAGACTCTTTGATTGGAACCAGGCAACGGAGATGGGAGAGGAGTTGTTAACCCAAGCCCTAAAAAAGGGCGAGCCTGATCCCTGGTACCATCCTGTGGTATTAACCTGAGCAGGGACGCCATCCAGTCCTGGAAGGGTATTAAAAGAGACAGCTTCAATTGCTTTCCGATGGCGAATAAGCGCCGCTTACCAGCCCCCTCTACTGTGTTAGCTAACTTAGCCGGAGGTTTGCTCTGCCCTCCCCTTCATTACCTACTTTAACTCAGAGAGAAAATTGATTCCTGCTGAGCCGGAAAAAGCCTCCAAGATATGGAAGGTACTATGAGAAAATAGTAATGACAAGTCAGAAGAGATTTTATCTTCTTCGGAATGGCTTATAAATTGGAGATATGCTTGCGGACCCACTCCACTCCCCAAGGAAAGCATGGAAAGAGGGGGCCCGAAAGGGCTCATTCGACCAGCCGAAGGAAGGGAAGATACTTCCTTTTTAGTCGCCACTGAAATCCCAAATTCAAAGGAGTGAAACAGCTTGACCATAGGGAAAGGGACTTCAACGCCTTTTTAGCGGGGATCCGCCGCTCAATATCTATAGCGAGCGGCCGGAAACCTCCACTTATTATAGACTGAAAAGTCAATCCAGAGACTTTTGGGGCTACCTGAATCCATAGAAAGTTCAAAGAGTTCAAAAGTCAATTGTACTAAGAGGCACTAGAGTCTTCATAAGCTTAGCATCCCGCCTTTATTTCATCCTTCTATGAAAAGGAGGGATAGACCGCGGCAACCCACTTCGTGTCAAGGACAAAGAGAGCGGTAATTGACCGATCGAAGGATCCACCATAAAAGACTTGAAGTGCATGAGCAAAAGTCTTAAGGTAGAAAGCCAAGAACATTAGAGCAAGGCCGTAAAGCAGTCACCCATGAAAGAAAGAGGTAGATCGCCACCTTACAGATTCAAGCTTCCTTCGTCAAAGCACCAAAGATTGCCAACTTCACTTTGTTTAGGAGTCCAATTAACAATCGAGGACATTCCACAGTCCTCTGCCACGACCGGGCGCCTAACTAACCTAACTAAGATCATGCCAACAATCTTTCATGAGTACCTTAGCACAAGCGCTAAGCGATAATAAGACCTTTAATCCTTTTCAAGCTTTTGCACTAAGCCACCTGAATCCTCTCGCCTTGCCTGACCACTAACAGCTGGGAAGAGATCTGCCTTTCCTGCCTTGCTTTCAACAAAGCCTGCTTTCCGACTACAGGTACTAATGACTTTCCTTGCCCTGTCGATCACACCTACTAGCCCGATGTTTGGGCAGTAGTACAGCCAGTTCCCCTTCGCAAGTCTCTGTTTAGAAGCTGGGTCGCATAGTTCTCACAGAATAAATAGTCTTTATTAAATAAGCCTCTAGGGATCGAATTGGAATGTTCTCTCCAATCATTCTTTCTTTCTCCCATATCACTGAAGCCCAAGCGGTAAGCTCGGGTAGGACATTTGAAGGCTCAAAAAATTCGAATCGCCCGCATAAATGGTTTAGCTAAGTTGAGCTTAGAAGAGACCAAAGAGAGAATTCGCATTTTCCATGAGTGCTTTCGAGGTCTGGCCTTGCTCAAGACATACTCCAGCCATAAAAAGGGAATTTTTCTATCTCTTTAGAAAGTCGGGGTATTCTTCACCCAGCTTACTCTTAGTTTTGTCAACATCAGGTTATCTAGATCCTTAGCATTTAGCATCTCTTACTTTGATTTGACAAAACAAGAGAAGTATATTAAATGCTGAAAGTCAGGCCGATGTCCTCACTCGGGCAATCAAGGAAACGGTCGTGAGGATCACTCTCACATTTACGAGCCTTCCAATCTTGAGTAAGATTTCTACACAGATGATGGCTTCGGCCATACGAGTTTTTGAAAAAGACATGCTTCTCATAGCGCCTCAGCTAAAAAAAGCCTTTCTTCCAAGATAGCCTTTTGGATCAAATTGGAAGGTGCCCGTATTTAAGAAAGCATTTCGGATAGCTTATCCTAAAGTGGTTTCCGCCCACTTGTCTATTGGATAGATTCATAAGAATACTACTGAATGCAATGTCCTTATTCCCTTGTTATCCGTCTTGCTATATGCATGCCACGCTGTTTAGTTGATTTGCGTGGCCCAACCACGACTTTTTTTAGGCGTAAAGGTTTTTAAACACAACCACTAATCGATCAATAGATTTCTTACCTGCCGAGGGTTAAGTGGGGTTGACCCACGTTAGGAGGCCTTCCTTGCCCTTTGTATCTGACTTTCTCCTTTCGGGATTCCTTTCACTCTTATTACTTGTGCTTCCTTGCCAATTCATTGATGAAATCATCGAGGCCCCAAAGTCAAACTTCCACAATGAAAATTAGATGTTCGCCTTCCAGGGAAGGGCTCGCTCCCGTTTGACCGGGGGGAAAGGATGGAAAGGGGGGTGAATGGGGTCCGCTCCGTTAGCGGATTGCTACCATGTCCATTGGACATGGTTCATTGCAAATGGGAGTCAATGAGGCTGTTTTGAAGGTTGAGAATGGAGGTCCGATGAAGTCTGGAAGTGCTAGCCTCCAGGTTGGAGTTGAAGATGCTAGGGCTCGTGGGGGCTCTCTGGTAGGGAAGAGTGGAACCCTTCAACGTGTTTTGAGGGAGAATGTAGAGCTTAAAGCCCAGCTGGAGAAACTTCGCTCTTCAAGGGTAATCCTTGGGCAGAGCTCATCTCAGAGGGGTGATGAAGGAAAGAAACAACAAGGTATGGTCTCTGCATCCATTAACTCTGTAAATTTTCCAGTTGTGGATCATGAAGGGTGTAGAAAGAGAAAGGAAGAAATTAAATCCCAACTGGGTAAGCCAAGGCTTGCCGGAGATGGTGGTTGTGAAGTAGATTCCGGGCTGCCCTCTGGTGTTCCGGCCAGTTCTTTGAATGGAAAGTCAATAAAGGATCCTGCAATTAAGGAGCCTTCTATAACTTTCCCTTTCAGCCAGCTGGAGGGTGCGCATCGGAAATCTTTCCGGCTTTCAAGCAAGTCTTCGTTTGTTGCTTCCGATGCATTAGGAATCCCAGCCTGATAGACATGCCTCAAATTTCCCAACGGCGAGCAGCGGCGGAAACAGAAGGGAAGAAAGAGACAATAAGAACAGAGCACGAGATTGCGCGAAAGATAAGGGCACTGAAAGGGATAGCTCGTAGCAAGATGTGGATCAAGATGATCACTTTTGATATGAGGTCCTGTGAAATGGATTACGGGTGTATGGTGAACACATGATATAGGGGGCAGGTAGGCTTTCTTCGATTAGGCGAACCATTCCTGTCGTTCAAGCAACACTCTTTTGGGAACTAGTCTTTTCCTTCTTGGCTTAATCTCTCATCATGGAAGCAGGGGCTATCCAACGTTCCTCTTTGATTGATTTGTAACCCTTCCCCGGATCGATGGTTTACTCTTCCTCGGTTCTAGATCCTCCGATCTTATAGAAATGGATGAATTTCTTCATCTCATTCCTTTTCCGAGCCAAAAGCCCTTTCTTCTCCCCCCCGCCAAAAGTGCTCCTTCCCCACCCCTCTTCTTTGTCGCCTACGGGCTGTTTGAGGTGAGGAATTAGGGAGCCGTTTAGGAGTTAGTAGGATCGATTGACCCCCCACGGAAAAGCTGCTTTGTCGGCCCATCCATGAATGCCCTGCCCTAGCTGAGATGTCGATCTAGCCCTTCCTAATTCATCCGGTTTGTCAGAAAGGTATGTGATTCGTGTCTCTTCGAAGGTTGGTTTCGATTGGCTGCTTTGTGTTCAGTCTGTTCTTATTCCAGACTTGAAATAGAACTCAGAAAGCTTCACCTTGACGAGTCCGTAGCTCTTTTGGGAGCCATAACTACGAACCCCCATAGCAAGGCCTACATCACCGCTATGAGAAATCCCAGTCCAGTAACCTGAGCAAGGAATTTCACCTCTTCCTGCCCCTCCAGCTGCTAGTAGTTTTTGTTCTTGGATGGTAGCCCAGTAGCTAGGTTCTTTGTTGTTGTAATGTCTATCCGGTTAGAACAAGATAGGTTTTCAATCCTGAGTGAAGTAGCTAATTGAATAGTGCTGCTAGGGAGGAGCTTAGGCGAAGAAAGAGATGACTTTTAGGGTAGAGATAGAAGGCGCTTTTAGAATGAGATTGCTCTTTGCTTCTTCTTACCTCACTGTGAGTGTACTTAGGACTCACCGCTTCTAGTTTTTAGTTGGATGTAGCTAGGGTAGGTAGATTCCGGATAGATAAACCTGAGACTTCTTCCCGTGGGCTTAGAGAGTAGTTCGAAGGATAGAAAAGAATGTATTCGATGGTTTAAGAATTCCTTTGGTAGTAGGGATGGCGCACTCTTTCTTCCATTGTATCAGACTCTCGGACTGCTATTCCCGGCCGCTTTCAGTTAGTGTTCGGTGCTTAGTGATCCCTCGCTGTCTGGCTGGAATGGTGGCCTATTACTTATGATGACTCGAGCTCTTCTTCCCGAGTATCCCGCCTGACTCTATGCTTATAGCACGCGAGGACAGAGCAGACCCCATTAGATGGAGCTAGGCGAATGGTGAAAGGCTAAATTCAATGCTCTAGGCAATCCATCTCAGAGTGCATCTTACAACCGAGATTTCTTTCCTAAATAGGCATTGCAGCTCCTTCATCTCCTCTCCTTTTAGTCGAGCGGATTTCATCTCCTAGGGCTTCTTTCTTGGCAGTAGGTCTCTCGAGCCTAGAAAGCGAAGGAGAGGCGCCATACCCTTATTAAGATAAAAGAGATCAAAGTAGATGGGCAGCCAGGCACAAATGGGAGCCAGGCTCCGTAGCATCGAGTCTCGATAAATTCACCCTGCTCCGTGGAATGAATGTTCAAATCAGTTCAGTCGAATGAATGTGAAAAGAATAAGAAAGAATCCGATTCTATAGCGATCCCCTAGATCCCATAGAAAGGGCTGCTCTGGGACCATTCCTGCCGCAAGTAAGTAATGGAGGGGTTAATCACTCCTTATCGAGCTAGAAGCACACTTACGGGAGACCCCTTATTCCCACCCAAAAACAAGCCCCATCGGGGGGACTTGGTTCGCTACAGGACAAGGGCGGAACTGGGACCAGTCTCGAGGGCAGAATAGCTTCTTCCATGTAGAATGAATAAAATAATCATTTGCATAATCGGCTGATGAAGAGTTCCCTGGGTAGACGATTTTCCACGTGGCAAATCAACAACAAAGGAAATCAACAACAAAGGCAGCCCCGGGCGGCGACGACGACCTCTTTCCTTTGTTTGGCCTGACTCCTTGGAATGCCTCTGGCCTTTCCAATGACTCTTCGGGCCTTTGCCCTTTCTCTTTGCTTTGCCCCGCCTCTTGCCTTGCGCCTTGGACACCCTCTTGCCCTTGCACTTGCACAACGGGGGCTTGCCTCTTTTCTTCTCTCCTACTACTGTACGGCAATTCTAGATCATTAATTGGGAACGAATAGGAGCCCTGGTTTCCAGGATGCCCCTGGAATAGAGAAATCATTCCATTTATTTATCTGAGGGGGGCGCAGACGAGCTTCTTATCTTAGGAGAAGGGGGGCGCCTCCAAGAATAAAAGGAGAGGAGATGAAATCTGCTCGACTAAAAGGAGAGGAGATGAAATCTGCTCGACTAAAAGGAGAGGAGATGAAACTACTTTTGGGGGCTTTTTCGGTCGAGTTGTTTTATAGACCGGGGTTGCCCAGGGCGGGGCCTGGCGGGAGAAAGAGACTTCGGGGATAGAATTGGATAGAGAACCTGTACCAAGAGATGTGTCAATTGAATAACGCGAGAAAGACTCAAATCCCGCCCAACTCTATGGAATGAATCACGATCATTCCACCGGGACTACTGAAATACGCTTTGAGTGACCCGTATTTGCTTCTCCTCTTCCTCTCCCTGGCCAGAGTGGGGGTGGAAGGAAGGCAGAGGCCATTGCAGCTACAGAGGCCGCTAAGGAAATGCTATGGATGAAGAGATTTCCCTACATGAAAGTCAGGCAGCTGGGTGTAAGGCAAGATGAGTATGTGGTGTTCTGTGATAGTCAGAGTGCTATGGACTTGAGCAAGAATGCTACTTACCATTCCCGCACGAAGCACATAGATGTGAGGTACCATTGGCTACGTGATGTAGTTGACAAGCAATCCAATCTATCTTAAAGTGCATCTTACAACCGAATCTCCGATGCGGCCTTTCCACTGTTGTTTATGTGAAACAAGGCATCAGTAGGGACGAGCGTAACCAAGCAAGGGAACAAGCAACGGCCGATCGCCAACGCGCGAAAGCCGTTGCGCGTTAGCAACGCGCATCCGTTTTCTTGCTTACCTTGAATCGCACACCTTAAAACTCTAGTTTTGGGCAATCCAAATAAGGCCAGGAAGAGGGTCTTTTCCAGTTTCCAGTTGCAGTTGACAAAAGAGCGGGCAGTGGGGAGTATTGAATCCAAAGAATTCGTTACAGGGGATTCGCTCAAAGCAAAGAAGCTACGGATGACCCTTAGCAGAAGAAGAAGAGCTAAAGCTAACACGGGCGGAAGCCCCCATTCCCCAATTGATTAACTGATTGCGCCTATGAAACACTAAGAAATTACTACTCTATTTGGGCAGACTCTTTATCTGTCTTATACGAAAGAAAGGCTAAGTCAGGAAGTCAGTAGAGTAGCGGAGCTATTTCAGGGAGAAATACATCACTGAAACAGTATTCGCACCTTACTTGATTCATTCCTTCCACCCGAAGCCCCTGCAGCCTGCCTGGGATGAGCGTCCTCTGATCTAAGTACGAGCTCCTGTTTGCTTTCTGGCAATGAGCTAGCTTAACCCTGATTGCTTAAGGCTTAATACAGTCATGTTGGATCTCCTATTCGTACTGCTACCAGGAAGAGAAAGACTGATTGCGACAACTCAACCGGATGAGACATCTCTTATTTACAGAACTGTGCCAACGTGTGCCTACATTGTTAGTATATTTGATTTACCAGTTCCGGGAAGAGAGATTTTTTGAATAGAAAGAATGAAACCAGTACCAGCTTATCGCCAACCGTGCTTCCTACCAACTCCGCCAACCCCAGACGGGGATATTTATTTAGCCGCACCTGAACCCGCAACTGCTGCCTCTACTCCGCCTACTTCTTGTGCCGACTTCGCCAGCCTCGCGGGGTACCGATTTCCTCCTGCTTCGTGCGCCGGGCCGGGCCTGTACCTCCCAGATTGTCTACTCCTCTTTTCCAGATTTCCCATACTATTCTATTAGCCGGCCTGTATACCAACAAGAGCAACAGCTTTTATTCAAAGAGCCACATGTACCGCGTGCGCCGCAAGAGCCCCAACAGCTGATTTGTGATTGACATACTGCATGTTCCCATGTCCGCCTGTAACTCCTCATGAACCTAACGAAACAACTTAACCAAGCTACAAATTGAGCGCCTAGCGCAGGTTATTATTCCAAGCACCAACAAGCCGATGTACGTACAAACGAAAGACCAGACCAATGAACCGAAAGACCGCCTTTCCTGCGTGTGCGTTCCGTTGACTCCTCTACTTAATGGGCTATTTCATTTCGAAACCTACTTAGTTATAATTTCTATTTCGTCTATACGCCCATGGGATATATAAAATGAAAAGAAAGATTTGTGTTTAGCGGGACAGGGGAATGGAATACATAAATTATAAAAAGAGAAGTGTGTACCCTTGACCAACTAGAGAAAGGAGATATTGATTTGGTACCACACCGAACAAGCAACCGGATTTACGTGCAGCTCCTTCATGTTCCCCCCCTGACCCCCCTCCTCCTTCAACTCGTTCCAGGCATGGGATGTATTTGTGGAATAAAAGAATGTGTACTGTTGACCAGATGAGAGATCTGAAAAATAAAAATGGAAAGCCTTTTTCTTGCTTCGCTTACATGCTTGTTCTATGAGTTGACTACTCCATTGGGGAATACTCCTTAATGTCATATACTGGATGCTCGAGGCTCCCCCAATCGAAAGCTGCGGCAGTTGGGGAGTTTCAAGAAGACCAATGAGCACCCATTGATCGAGTTGGGGAGTTTGCCTCTGCCTTCTTCTTTCCGATTGATCAAGTCAAAAAAAATCCAGTTGATTACGAGACTTTCTGATAGAGGATAGTTTCCAGTAGAGCGGGAAGGCTTAGTTAAAAGGAAAGCAAAAGCACTTTCAAGAGATCCTAGGCCGAAAGCCATTTCTCGATAGTTTAGTGAGCCCCTAGTACCTTAATCAGAGAGCTTGAACACGCTTTCTGCTTAAAGAAAGATTGCCATAGAGACGACTGATACAGACAGGGGACAACTCTTTTTAAAAGAAGGAACCAAGGGATTCGATCAAAGAAAGAGAGAGAAGGGTTCACGGGCAGGTATACAAGAAAGATCGACCTTTCTTTCGCCGGAATTCTCACATTTGAGTTTCCGGTATAGGCTCTCCTACATGAGATTGATTGAATAAAAGAATGATTTGTGGGTGTGTCTATTTTGCTGGTTTACCAATTGTTGATTTACGAATTGCCGGACTTAACCTGCCGTACTGATTCGGCAGCTCGATTGGAATATTTAAAAGAAGGAGTTCGTCCCGCACCTCCTGCTTCCTGCCACTACTTTTTGAGTCTCCCACTCCGGTTGAATTCATATGAAAGAGTGAAATTCCAGTTTCTCTAGTGGAATTAGAGTTTCTCTCTTCCTAAACTGGAAATACACGCTTTTATTGAGGGTTTTTTTCCCTCGAGTACCCACCCCCCTTGCGTAACCCCCTAGTTTAGGCTCATTAATTGCGTGTATAATCGAACCAGGCCGAACCTAACGCGAAAGCCCTTGCGCGGTATCCGTTTTCTTGTTTGTTGACAGGAGAAGTCTATTTACATGAAGGAATTACATTGAATAAAGTAGAGGAATAAAAACCTCCGGGTGCCTTCCTATGTTGGAACTCCCGCCAATTGACATTACCTGCACCTGCTCATGGTTGACTTTCTGGCATATTGACTATCTTCGTATATTTGTTATTTCATATGTGATATTCTTCTTCTCTAGAATAGTTGAATTCAACTTTCATTTCTATTCCTTCAAATCCAGCATGACATGTGTCAAGAAGCGTAGTACCCTACCCCGACCCATCAAAGAAAGGCTATAAACTCCCGTTTTGGCTAATTCAATGTAACCATATAAACTAAATTCCATATAGACCAGACAGATGACCTTCACTCCGGGCAGGAAATGATCTATTGAATAGAGAGAACTCCACCTCTTGAGAGGATACAACATATTGAAATAAAGGAATTGGTGGATCTCTCCCATCAGACAGATCAACGGCACCGGGCATGGGATACACAGGCAGGAGAGCTGATTTGACCGGGCAGACCAGATGAGCGAGATTTATTTAAAGCGAAAGCGCTGTGCCAACTTGCGTACAAGATTTATATATTTATTTTATACTCTAGTCAAATCCTCTTCATAAGTCCTTTCGTACAGGCTATTCAAGGTCTATTGGCTTTCTTGCTTATGCGGTACTTCGACCGCTAAGCCTCGCTTATGCACCGAGAAAGATCGTCGATAGGAAAGCTCTGTTACGCACCAACGACGGCCCCTTCTCTTTACCTTTCTCGTCTCCTACCTCAGTCCTTTGCTGGCTTGAATGAATTCCATCTCTTTTTTTCTTTGCTTGCGAGAGTGACTCAGAGGACGACCCACCGGTAGACCTAGACTCGAACGGATAGAATCGTACTACCGCTGCCGATGCCGTTCCTTCACACCCGAGATGCTCACTTATAGAGTCAGTGCTTCTGCCGCTGCCATAAGAAATGCTACTGAGACTAATACTGCGAATACTACCGAGACCGCGAATGCTGCCGATACCGGAGCTGCTTACCGACGGTCCTTCGCTTACTTCTCTGGAGTCAACGATGCCGCTTTTTTCGTCACGTAGACTGCTGGCCCTTGGGATGGACCGGCTTATTGGCTTAATGCTCTCGTTCGTTCTCTCACGCGCCCGATAAAGCGAAGGATAGGGATCGCCGCTCGTGTCTTACTGGAGATATCGTTTCGTAGCCCACTTTTTTTAAGACAAAAGAGTTGTTTGCCAGGCTTGAATGAGAGAAAACGGATGGCTAGCGATGTATCATATGTCAGTAGCAGTGAACATGACGGCAAGGCCGGGTAGGCGAACATTCTTCTTGCTTGGTCTTTTATAGGTATGTTAAGTCTTTGGTGTAGTACGGTTGAGTGAGTTCGCTTGATCTTTGCTAATTGGCTTACATTGTTATTGCTGTATACTGGTATAGAGTATATCTGTATATTTCATTTTCATACTGATTTTAGTAAGATCTTATATCATCTGTTCCAAGAGCGAAGGGATCCCCCTCTATCACCGGATCGAGGGGAGCCCGAGCGGCATTAAGAATAGCTTATAAAAGGAGAACTGGCTAACGAAGCCTAGCTCGTTTAGGTCCTGCCATTCCTACCTATCTATCATTGGTCAACTCGGGAATCAGCTAGACCCGACTTTCTCTTTCAAATGAATTGATTCGCCAGTTTATGAGCTCACTAAGCCGGAAGCCAACGCTATATCTCTTGCTATGGCTCTTAGCTCATTATTGGTGGGGTATCTGGTCAGCACACTAAGAATGAAGTAGTACGATCGGCGGGCGTTGGAAAGAGAGCTTCAGTACAATTATCGCTGCTTAGCGAAGTGAGGTACAAAGCACCTTTCCGCTCTTTGCTTTGCGTATGCTGGTTCGAAATCCACTTCTTTCGCTGTCTTCTTTGTACTTGTTTGGAATCTTTCTCTTGGTATGAGGTTTGAAACCCCGCTTTTTTCCCTTGAGCTTGAGCTTGCATGCTGCCGGCTCATCCATTGCTGATGATTTTCCGAAAGTAGGTTCGAATGACTTAATTGCAATTGCTTTGGTAAATGCCGTAATAGATGTCGTGAGATCCTCTCCTTCCCCCACTTCTCCTGAGGCTAGAATCGGGAGTCGGCGTCGAGAAGGGGGGCAGTCGGAAGTAGCGACGGGTTAATCGAAGGTAGCGAGTCTCGGGTCTTTGTCGCCAGTCTTTCTTCTCCGGGTTAAGTCTAAGTCTTTTTCTTCCCCTGGTCTTGCGAGTGAAAGGTCTTTGTACGAGAAGGTTCCAATTCAAATGCTCTAAATGGGCTTTTGAGACCCTATATTGTCCAACAAGAGTGTCTTGCCTGCTTCTTCCTTTGGTGCCTAGTCTATAGGTCCAATCTCATCTGCTAGCGCTTATTCGTTGCTTGGTCCGGACACATTCATCGATTTCTTTTAATTGTTCCCGGGCTATGGGCATCGGTCCACATGAATCAAGCTAATCCCTCCTTTATCGATAGCGATATCGATAAATGCATTCCACTTTCTCGAAAGTATAACAAAACTATCCTTCTTTTTACATCACTTTTCGTTACCTATTTCTAATTTTTTTGAGATCGCCCCCTCGGGAAATGGGATGATAGCCCAAAAACACGAGGTAGACTCAAATTTTCATTTTTGTTGAAAGCATCCCCCGAGCCCGGTGTTTATTCAAAAAATGCACTTTTGAGATGAGATGGCACTCCGCCCTAAAAAGGAGTGAGGTTTCAAAGGTCTTTTGTCAATTTTATTTGTTATAACTCTTTTTATGTCCCACTCGGTCGAAAATGCTCCATCTGGATTCTTTCTTTTTGAATCTGTCGCAAAGGTCGAGCTCTCTCAAATCGCTTGAGCTGGTCGCTTCTTTAAGCCCTTGCCGCTCGCATCTGTCGATAGGGGAGAACAAATGAAGTGTATAAGACGCTAATACTCTTTAGTTATAGTATTCCCTTGTTAAGGAAAGCATTCGTCGTACTGGAAGAGCTAGGCTAGCACCTGACTTAGTGCCATTAGCCTGGAGTATTTATTGGACTATTAAAGTATGCCCCAATATAGTAGAAAACTCATAGAAGAAGCATGGCAGCACCATCCCCGGCTACATTTCTTTTTTCTTTTGTTTCCAAATCAACATTTGTTTTTTTGTTTTAAAACATTTCTGGTCTTTCAACGGCATTGGCTTTTGGAAGAAAAATCCGGTTAAAGACACATCTATGTATTTTATAATAAAGATTTATTCCTGACTTGACCGCTCGAGTTCTCTGGAGTCTGTGGCAGCTTGTCTCGGGTGAGGTCTGAGGTCAAGGTATTGCCTGGTTGGTGTACTAGGGCGAGGCGAATCCCAACCCCTTCGTTAGCTAGTTTAGCTTTCCCTCTTTTCAATCTATATCAGATCCTCCATTACTTCTTCGCCAATACCTTTTAGCTTTCCTTTAGCTGCTACTTTTTCCCAGTCCACGCCCAATCAGAGTAGTCAGTGTGCCTGCTCCGTCCTTCTTTGACGAAATGGATGCTTTAGGGGAAGGAGGGACTTCGCTAAAGATGGTCTGTCTGTGCGCGAGGAAGGTCTTAGTCCTTTCTCCTTCCATTGCTTGGCTAGGTTCGCTTTGCAAGGAAGGGAAGGCATCCGTGCAGGTAGTTCAAGGCGGAGGTCAAGCTATGGGCACAAGGAGGTAAGGTATAGTAAGTTCCTTCTTCGTCTTTTGCTTGTCATTGGATTGGAAGCCGCAGGCGATGCCTTCTTGCTTGTGTAGTTGGCCTTGCCTGCTTAGTGCGGAAGTGCGTAAAGTAGGCTCAGCTTCTTTGGTTTATAAAGATCTTGTAGTAGCCGAAGGCTTGTTAGATTGAATTGAATCTTATATAACCTACGGTAGCTTAAGAGACTTTCTCAATAGTATAAGTGGACCTCTCAAAGGTATAAGTAGACATTAGTCTTGCTGGTTCGGTCTTTTTCTTTTATTGTTTATATTACCATATTTCATACTTATAAATTCCAGTTCGTGGCTTCGTATGTACTGAGTGACTATAGGTCCATTCAGATGCTGCTCCAAGAGAGCTTGATTCGGCCTTTGTATTACCGTCTTCCTCTTCCCTTCCTGTCTATCTCCTTCGGTCAGGTAGTTCTGCTTCCGGTGCCGGAGGAAGGATAGAAGGGTAGTTTCAGAGTTCGAGATGTCTGAGCTTGGAGGTTCCGCTTCTCTAATGTTATAATAAAGCTGCCCAGACCTTGCGTCTTCCTTTGCTGGCTAGATGCGTAAGTGAAGGTTCACGCTTGGGCCCTTGACGAGTACTTTTCTTTTAGTTAGACCATAGGCGCTAAAGGGCGGTAAGCCATGAAAGTGCTAGCTAAAGTGCGATATCCGCCGTTCTTTTGCGCTAAAGCAAGAGAAGTTTAGGTAGGAGTACGTCGCTTCTTTCTTTTTCATATCTGCTGTCCCAGCGGAGTTCCGCTATCAACTAATTATAGTCGCATAGCAAGCGATGTAATAAATCACTGAGATCTTTTTCATTTTAAGTAAATCATAGATAAAGCATTACGGAGGAGCTTCGCTTTCTGCTTCGGTTGGCGCGTTGCAGTAATGAAGAAAAGAATGAGATTGGTTCGGTCTTAAAAGTCTTTGGGTGAATTCATTTAGGTATCGAAGTTTTAGTTATTGCCATCCCTTGCTTGGCAGCAGTGGGCTTGGTAGTAGCATAGGTGGGCCCTCGGGCAGTTTTTTTAGGGCGTAGGGATCACTGTCTCACTGTGGTACCCGAAAACTTTCTATGCGCCCACATTGAATAGTTTTAAAGCGCTCTTTAGTGACTTTCATGTCTTCTGCTACTTTAGGAAGATTCAGACAGTCTTTTATGCCCTCTTTTAGGCGTCTAGACGCCTTCCCCCAATTCTAGGATGCGTAGTAGCTCTAGTAAGTCCGTAGCTGGATCTGGATCAGGATGCGGAGTTTGAGCTGCGGGGTGAGGGAGAGATGGCTATGTCTATCCCATCCCTTCTTTGGTTCAGTCTTTGGTAGTAGGTGCGATATTGAAGGAGTTCAGGGCTAAGGGCTGGAGCTTTATTCCCACTCCCAGTAGTCTGTCTTCAGTAGTTCGCTTGGAAAGTAGTCTTTCGTAAGCAGGAGCGTAGCGCTTCGCAGGTGAAGGTGCAGGATGTGCTTCTTCCCTTTATAGCGGCTTCTGTCATTTTCACATAAATGTTGTAAAAAATCCTAAACTCCCCCTATCTCTACTTCTGCTAACGAACGCTAGAATTGGGATATCGAGAAAGAGGGTAGACCGTAGAGGATTCAACAAAGAAAAGCAAGAAAACGTAAGCCCAACCGGCTTACGTTTTTCAACTGCATCGTACCGGGAGGGGTCCGTACCTCCTTTAGTTTAGATAGATAGAGCCCCCGTGCTCCTAATGTAGAGCTAGAACTACTGCTACCGTGGAATCCGCGATCACACATGAGTACCTCGCCTTCCAAAAAAAGCGGCTGCTAATTAGCACTAATGCTAATGGGGACCATCGATCAAGAAGGACTTCGGAGACTGCAATCGAATTGAAAAAAAAAAGAGAAATATAGGGCCAACTCTTCTAGTTGCGCCTCTAACCTTACTGCTACCCAACCAGCTGATAAAAGGTCGAATTCCGCAGGGCTGCAGGCACGAAATGCCGATCAAATCCGTTAAAGGAAGCCTAATCAAAGCAAGCAAACAAGAAGATCTGACTGAGTTGATGATGGACCGGATCTCGAAAGGCGAGAGGCTTTCATAAAGACGTATGAGAAAGGGAGGGTCGAGAGAGGCTTATTGCACGATCCACCCAACTCAGCTAAGCTAAAAAATGCTGCATAAGAGAGTGGGAGGCCGGCCCCTGCCCATCTGGAGGTGCACACCCATTTAGGAACATATGCAAAGGGGTAAAGAGAGAAGTCAATGGAGAACTACCAAATCCAATGACTTTGATTTGTTCGTACCATTCTGTCATCGATCACTGCTGGGTCGGTTGGTGAGTCACCCAAAAAAAAGCATCGAGAAAGGTTAAGCATATATGTTTTATGAAATGATCAGCGGTCTCATTTATGCTATGCCCTGCATCGTGTTCGTGTGTGTTTATTGAGCTTTCTTCACTTCAGCGCCATGCGCTTTGCTTCGCTTTATAGAAGAGAGAGACCGTTGTCTTGAGAGTGAAAAGCAAGCGCAAGCGATAGAAAGGATAGTCCCTCGCGCGTTCGCGCGAATTACTAGAAAATGGTGAGATTATTAGATCATTAGTGAAAGAAGGACCAACGACGATCCTATCCTAAAGAAGAAGGAGGAGTAGTAGGAGTCAGTCTTCTTTGAAGATCGAGGAAGAAATCGGACAATTATGCCATTCGGAAGAAGTCTTCTACAGAGGGAAAGCCTGTTACGAGTAAGTGGAGAGGAAAGATCTCCAGAGATTCTTATCTCATTCCATTCCAGTGGCTCGACCAGTAACCAATGGCGAAAACTAAAAAATCCATGGTTTCCCGGTAGAACCCCATTTCGCCCAAGTTGTTGCGAAACCGGAAAAAAGAAGCGGTTTTTCGCACAGCTTGCTCATAGTGCAGGTCCCACTTGTATATCGTATTTGGCCGAAGAAGCATCGGACAGGTTGGAGTTCTTACCTTCTTGGGACTCCATGGACCAAGATCTGCTTTCATTATATGGGCAATACCGATCTACTTTAGTAGATCATATAGATGTAGAAAAAGCTTCTGATTTTGATGAATTGGAAACATCTTTTTTCCATTTCTATTTACCTAGTTCATATCTTTGTTTCGTGTGTTCCCGGGAGGAATTCGATCTCTTCAATCTCGGGATACCACCTAAATAACTGCGGCCAGAGAGTCAAACAAATAGGTCGGGAAGAAAGAGTCTGAGGTCGGGTCGGACGACATACATCTTGGTTGGTTCCACCACCACTAGAGATTGGACATATATATAATCTGTTTTCTAAATAAAAAAAGATATAATTCTTAATATTATATAATAAATAATATTAAGAATTATTATATATTATTAATAGCTGCAAGACCAAAACAGGGTGCAAAAAACCGAAAGCCCTTCTTTTAAGTTCCTCCCAGATACATGGCTTACATACCCGGCTCAACATTCTTGGAAAACAATCGAATCGAGGGTCCGGAGGAGAATTGGCCATTCAATCTTGTAAACTAATCGAGACCGAAATTGGAAAAAGAGATACGAACGGAGAGGAATAACCAATCGATGAAGGAACATGAAACCATTCTGTTTCAATAGAGGTACGAGAAAGGGTTGGGGGCAATGAAGTAGGTGAAGTGGTTGGATTTTGCGAGCTGTTCCAACCACTGCTGGATGTGATTCCAAGAGCCGAACGAGAATGAATACCACACAGAAGAGTCAAGACCGGGCTCCCTAATGGAATGTTTAACCGATCCATTCCGGATCGACCGAATGGGTACGGAAGTTGTAACATGGGAAAACCACGGAAAACACAACTTATTTGAATAACCCGGTGACCTACCAATTGTAGAAGTAGGATCTTTGGCAAGCAATAAGCACTTAAATAATACAATTCGAGTGTACCATCTTCTTTCTCATTTCGAGGAAAAGGTGCGGGAGGAAAAGAAAACAACGGAGGGATCCGAATCGGACCTAAATGGGAATGACATGAAAAGTCTTTTTCAAAACCTAGCATTAAGGGCGTTACGACGATATACGAGAGGAATGAAGAAAAACTCGTGATTGGTGTGGAGGGGAAGATCTGTTTATGATATAGTTCAAGAAAGAGTCGTCTCATTTCTCTTCGTTCTTTCTAATTCATTCACTTCAAGGCTGGTTCTGAACGCCGCGTAACATCATCTTCAACCAACCTCCACCGTACGTACCTTTCGGTGCGGCCACTAAAGAATTGCTTATACACTAAACAGCTGCTTATATATGCTTACTAAAAGACTGACTTTCATTCATTAGGCCAGCGTGAAACTAAGAAAGAGAGATGTGCCTAAAGCGGCATGCAAGCAAACTGTGCACGCTAAGAGAAAAGGAGAGATGTTCGCAATTACTACCACAAGAAAGCCGCCCCCCTACCCTATCTCTAAAGGGGCCCATCACTTCGTTCGTACCTTCTTGGCTTAGGCTTCCAACTGAACTGACTTTATGGCCTTGCCGCCCGCCGCTAGCAGAAGCTAAGCGCTTGAAAAGCGCGCTAAGAAAGGTTGCTTCTGTCGGCCTTTCTGTGCAACAGTCCACCAATAGCGGAAGAGAGGGTTACCGTACATACAAGAGTCTTCCAGTTTTTACGTAAGCTTTTTCTTACCAGTCAAGTAGTACAACAGCTGTATCTTATCTTATAGCCCGGCGCCTTTTGAATTCAGTAGATAGAAGAAACTATTAGATAGATAAGGAGTAGGTGAGTGAGTGAGTCCTCACTGACCTGAGCGATTTCGATCACCTAGCAGGCCTTTGATTGGGTAGGTAAGATCGCCAAAGCGTATCATCAGATTTGACTACGAAGGAAGGAACTCGAAGTGAGACGGCACCGTCTTGTGCAACGCAACGATAGTTGGCCCTCTATCATCTTCTATCCGGTAGACTTGGTAAAAGGGCCCCGACGGATTTCCAGAATTAGAGTTCGACCGCAGCTGCCCTTTTTTTGGGGGGATCAAGTTCCTTGCCAATTTTCGACCCCGATCTCTTTTCATTTGTTTTGGGTATTACCAAACCTAGCCTAGCCTTCGTCAATCACACTAAAGCAGAGCACCCAACTATGGCAAGGCCCCCTTAAGGGTTAGGTTAGTCAATCCGGCCCGAGACGCGTTCGTTGACAAAACCGCCGTAGGAATGGAGACCTTTCCATAGAGCGGAGGCGAACTGATCAACGAGAAAGAGGCCCTACTCACTACAAACGAATACACCACAAGATCGAACTGCACTCATGCCTCTCCCGCATCAAGTTGACCGACCCCCCCTACGTAGTGATTCTATCAATCATGTACGTAGGTAGGGCCCTCCATTCTGATTGGTATATCATGAAAAAAGAAAGCCATTTGCACCAGGCGCACTGCGCTTTCCCTTGCCCAGATGTTCGCCTTTCTAAGTCAAGTAATGGTGACCTGCCGAAGACTGGAGCCTCGTAACATGTTGACGAAGACCTCCGAACGGAGGGTTCGATCAGTAGAGGGGACGACTTTGCCTCCCCGGAAGAAGAATAGCCCCGCTCTCTAGCCGACTGATCCCGTTGATCATATAACTGGGAGGGAACGTGTCACATTAGAGGTGAACGATCAGAGATGTCCTCTAATTACCACGATGAGGCCGGTCCCTCTTTTAGTAGACTAAGCTATGAATATGAATGAAGAAATGAATGCCGGGCTCTTTCTGCTAACCCCAAGAAGTTTCTTAATGTTGATACTTTCTGTTTCGTCGAGCCCCGAGCTTGTGGTCCTCCTTTGAGTGTGGGTTCAATTGGATGAATCTGTCAAGTCAAGGTCAACGTACGTAGCAGCAAGGATGGTGCATCGCCTATTTCTCGTTCTTGCTCGGGAGCCAAAACGAAACGCCTGCTACCTACTGTACTGGACCTTCGACCAGGCATTCTACCCTTGTCGAATCGGAACCAACCACCACTGTATTGCGCTCGAACAGTTGAGCGGCCGCCGGCCAACAACTTCCGTACACAGATATAGATTCATTCTTCGTACCTGGTCCAACTTCACAACCCTTCGCGGGTTGGTCAGAAGTCAGTCTTGTTTGGTAAGACGGAATTGGACAAAGAAAAGAGAGTGCTCGACCGGAACAACGGCCAACAAAGACCGTAATTACATAGATAACTGCTCCTCCCCTTCTCCGTCTTTAAGGCTTTAAGGCGAACCGTATGGCGGCTGGAAAGAAAGACGACCCCACCTTCTCGTAGATGGTGTCAGTGAGAGCAACTTTAGTATCCCCCGTTGACCTTCTTTTGTAGATAGAATCTTCAATGAGTGGAAACAAGCAACCTTACTAAGAAAGGTGCTTGTTGAGTAAGGCCGGCTTTCGAGCCCAAGCCCCTTGTATAGGTTGGGTGCTTGAGCGCATGTTTCTCATATCGATCAAGGCTTTCCTTGAGTTTTCAATAAGGGGCGCGTTAGCACTCCTTATTGAAAACGGCCTAGCTAACGCGCGCCCTTACGTTTTCTTCGCTTGCTCTGCAGTACGAGCCTCATACAGAGCTGCGCCCCTTTAATATGATGAGAAGAAAAGGGGCCGCCCTCTTTTCTTTTCCGCACCAATCCTTATTTACTACTATATCTTTTTTTTGGGTGTATAGCTCAGTTGGTAGAGCATTGGGCTTTTAACCTAATGGTCGCAGGTTCAAGTCCTGCTATACCCAAACCTACCTTACAACACTATACTATTAGTAAGGATGCGTAGTAGCGTTCAAAGATCACTCTTTGGCCTTTAGACTCGCTTCAGCGACTTCGCCCTTTAAGTGACAAGGGGGGTGAGGTAAGGAGTAGTATAAGAATGGCTCGGTCATCAATAGGCCTCTCCTTACATCTCTTTTCTTCTGGAAGGGATGAGGTGGAGAGGAATGAAGAGTGGGTTTGGGGCTTCATTCTTTCTTCCCTACTTGCTCGATTGAAAGGATCCTGATTCATGATTGCTTGACCTCTTCTTGACGCCCACTTCTTAGCTGGATTAGCCCTTTCTTCTC
>ERZ825896.1069-NODE-1069-length-32595-cov-24.008359_pt1 | contig 32595 bp, 26 predicted proteins | sample MGYA00519858_ERZ825896 | MGnify/ENA primary metagenome ERZ825896 (study PRJEB31778, sample SAMEA3449214) | human gut metagenome | biome: human gut; feature: human-associated habitat; material: faeces | place: United Kingdom | collected 2010/2012 ...
TGTTGCCCATCTCATAGCCGGTGCGGGTGTCCTTGGCCAGGGTGTAGGGCATGAACACGTAGGAGCGGATCTGGCTGCCCCACTCGATCTTCATCTGGACGCCCTTCAGGTCGCTGATCTTCTCGGCATGCTGCTGCAGCTTCAGCTCCGCCAGCTTGGCCCGCAGCATCTTCATGGCGTTGTCGCGGTTCTGGAACTGGCTGCGCTCCGTCTGGCAGAACACCACGATACCGGTGGGCAGGTGGGTCAGACGGACGGCGGAGGAGGTCTTGTTGATATGCTGGCCGCCGGCGCCGGAGGAGCGGCAGGCCTGCATCTCAATGTCCTCGGGCCGGATCTCGATCTCGCTGTCATCCTCCAACTCCGGCATGACCTCCAGCGCGGCAAAGCTGGTCTGGCGGCGGGCATTGGCGTCGAAGGGGCTGACGCGCACCAGACGGTGGACGCCGTTCTCGCTTTTCAGGTAGCCGTAGGCGTTTTCGCCCTCGATGAGGATGGTGGCGGACTTGATGCCCGCCTCGTCGCCGGCCTCGTAGTCCATGAGCTGGTAGGTGTAGCCGTGGCGCTCGGCCCAGCGGGTATACATGCGGTAGAGCATCTCCGTCCAGTCCTGCGCCTCGGTGCCGCCGGCACCGGCGTGGAAGGTGAGGATGGCGTTGTTGCCGTCGTACTCGCCGGACAGCAGGGCGGCCAGACGGCGCTCGCTGATCTCCTTTTCCAACGTGTTGTAGCCCTCCACCACGTCGTCCAGCTGGGAGGGATCGTCCTCCTCCTGTGCCATTTCGCAGAGGGTCAGAGTGTCCTCCCACTCGGACACCAGCTTGTCGTGCTTTTTGATCTTGTTTTCCAGACGCTTGACCTGACGGCTCACCTGCTGGCTGCGCTCCAGGTCGTTCCAGAAGCCGTCCTGCTCCGTCTCCTTCTGGAGCTCGGCCAGCTCCTCGCGGGCTTTGGGGATGCCCAGCGCCTTCTCCAGCTCGCCCAGAGTGGGCTCCAGCGCCAGCAGCTTCTGCTTATACTCGTCATATTCAATAACGGCCATATATCGTATCTCCTTATGCTGTAAATTTCCTTAGCCTTACCATCTATCGACAAGGGCAGACGCGGTTTTGACGGGCAGAAATGCGCCCACACTGCGTCAAGTCCCTTGGCAATACGTCAGTATTCCCTGCGGGCCTTTTCTTGTTTGGACACATTTCTGCTCCGGCAAAACTGCTTTGCACCTGTCGGCGATGGATATTCGAGGGATTTTTGACTTTTGAGCCGCAGGCGGGCGCGCGCCCGCCAAGGCGAAAAGGGCAAAAAGCACCGGAAAGACGCGCAGACAGGCGCGCTTGCCCTTGTGGATAGATGGTACTATTATAACAAAAAACAGGTATTTGTAAAGGGGGCAGTCTTGCCGTGGGAGAGGGGATGTGGTAAGATAGGGCGCAGAAAGCGAGGGATGACGGATGCGTATCGCACTGGCGCAGATGAAAAATCAGGGGAGCGTGGAGGCCAACCTGAATCAGAGCATCGAATGGATGCGGGAGGCCGCGGAGCATGGGGCTGACCTGATCCTGTTTCCGGAGGTGCAGCTGACGGAGTTTTTTCCGCAGTATCAGGGGCAGGATGTGCGGAGGTACCGGCTGGGGCTGGAGTCGCCGGAGGTGCAGGCGTTCCGGAAGGCCAGCAGAGAGTGGAACATCTGGGCATCGCCCAACGTCTATCTGGAGGAGAACGGAAAGGCGTATGACGCAAGTCTGCTCATCGGGGCGGACGGGCAGATCGCGGGCATTCAGAAGATGGTACACATCGCGCAGGCTTGCCAGTTCTATGAGCAGGACTACTACACCCCGTCGGACGACGGCTTCCGCGTGTTCGACACGCCCTGGGGGAGGATCGGCATCGTGGTGTGCTTCGACCGGCACTATCCCGAGAGTATCCGGACGGAGGCACTGATGGGGGCGGACCTCATCCTGATCCCTACGGTGAACACCAAGGCGGAGCCGGCGGAGATGTTCGAGTGGGAGCTGCGGGTGCAGGCGTTCCACAACAGCGCGGCCATCGCCATGTGCAACCGCGTGGGCTGCGAGGGGGAGATGGCATTCTCCGGCGAGTCCATCGTGGTGGATGCCAACGGGCAGGTACTGGCCAGAGCCGGCGACGCCGAGGAGCTGCTGTACGCAGACGTGGACATGGCGGCATCCCGCAGGATACGGGAGAGCAGGCCGTACACCGGCCTGCGGCGGACGGAATTCTACGTCTGAGCGGGCGTTCCGTATCGGCGCGGACAGGCAGCCTGCGCCGGAACGGGGCGGAGACCGGGACGGGGGAGCGCCAAAAGTCTTTCCGGAAAATTAACTGCTTTGTTACAATTTGGCACTTTTCCTTTGGGGCGGTTTGTACTATAATACGTAGTCGGGAAAGTCTGCCCTTCCCGCCGCAGGCAAGGGGCCTGCGCAGAGAAAAATGATTGAGGAGAGCTTTTATGAAACGTATCATTTCGATGCTGCTTGCCGTGATGTCCGTGGCAGCACTGACCGCCTGCGGCCAGCAGAAGGACACCGCAGTGGACGCCCAGGGCCTGGCCAAGGCGCTGGTGGAGAAGGTATCCTTTGAATCCGAGTTGACCGCCATTTCCGACGAGGAGCTGGGCTACTACTTCCAGCTGCCCGAGGGCTGCACGGCGGCGGCCTATATGTCCTCCGGCTCCACAGCCGAGGAGGTGTTCGTCATCCAGTGCAAGAGCGGCGACGACGCGGCGGCGCTGCGGGCGTCCATGCAGGAGTTCCTGGACAGCCAGAAAACCGAGATGGAGCGGTATCTGCCCGCCGAGGTGGACCGCATCAACAGCGCGATCTTTGAGACCTACGGCGCCTGCGTGGTGCTGTGCGTCAGCTCCGACACCGACACGGCCCGCAGCGTCATCAAGGAGTATGTGAAGTGAGCGGCCGGAGATACAGTGGACGGCACTATCGCCGCCGCAGAAGTCCCGTGCCGGGGATCCTGCTGCTGATCGTGGCGGCGGCGCTGGTGCTGGGGGCGCTGGCCATCTTTACGGATGTGTTCAAGAAGGACAGGCCCGCCGACAGGGCGGACGACCCCGCAGTGACCCAGCCCGACGATACGCAGAAGCCCGACGATGCCCAGCAGCCCTCCGGCGGCGCCGACGGGCAGGACGGCCAGACCGGCGGCGATACCCAGCAGCCGGATAACAGCGGCAGTCAGACCGGCAGCAAGACGCTGGATACCATCACCACCGACGCCACGCCCTACCAGTCCGGCGGCGTGTATATCGTGGGGGATACCGGCTTTGAGATGTACAACTATGTGGACAGCCTGGCCAAGAACTACGGCGAGATCGTGACCTCCGTGGCCGATCAGCTGTCCGGCGTCAGCACGGTGTACGCGCTGGCGGTGCCGCTGTCCAGCGGCATCACGCTGCCGGACGCGCTGTACAGCGATATTCCGGGCAGCGATCAGGCCCAGGCGGAGAAGGATATTCTGGCCGCTATGGGGAAGAATGTGAAAACGGTACCCCTTCACGATGTGATGATGTCTCACCGCGGGGAGTATATCTATTTCCGCACCGACCACCACTGGACGGGGCTGGGCGCGTACTACGCCTACCGCGAGTTCTGCGGCGCCAAGGGCGTGACGCCCCACGCGCTGTCGGAGTATGAGGTCAGCCAGTACGACGGGTTCCTGGGTTCGTTCTACAACGACGGCGGGAAGCCCGACGCCATGAAGAACAACCCCGACGTGGTGACGGCGTACCATCCCATCAGCACCGAGGCGCGGATGCAGTACGGCAAGTCCGACAGCGACCTGACCGCCGGCAAGATCATCTATGACGAGTCCGAGGCATCGGCGGGCCTGAAGTACGGCGCGTTCATCATGGGCGACAACCCCTACACCGTGATCAGCAACCCCGATCTGTCCGACGGGTCCAGCTGCGTAGTGGTGAAGGAGTCCTTCGGCAACGCCTTCGTGCCGTTCCTGGTGGATCACTATCAGACGGTGTACGTCATCGACTACCGCTATTACAGCGGCAGCGTGGTGGATTTTGCCAAGACCAATAAGGCCACCGACGTCATCTTCGTCAACAACCTGTCCGCCATCCGCGGCAGCTATCAGATGGGCAAGCTGGCGGGCGTCAAGTAACGCAGGCAAGCATATATAAAGATGGGGCAGGTCCGCCTGCCCCGTTTTTCAACTATCGAGCAAAGGAGCCGACACATGGTTTTCAGCAGTACCACGTTCCTGCTGGCGTTTCTGCCGCTGGTGGGCATCCTGTACTTCATCTGCCCCAGAAAGCTGCGCAACGCGCTGCTGCTGGTGTTCAGCCTGCTGTTCTACGGTTGGGGCGAGCCAAAATATATCCTCATCATGCTGTTCTCCACGGTGTTCGACTACTGCAACGGCCTGGCCATCGGACACTTCCGCGCCGCGGGGAAGCCCAAGGGCGCCAAGGCGGTGCTGGTGGTGTCCGTGGTGGGCAACCTGAGCATTCTGGGATTCTTCAAGTATACGGATTTCGCCATCACCAATCTCAACGGTCTGCTGGGTACAGCTATCCCCGCGCTGGGGCTGCTGCTGCCCATCGGCATCTCGTTCTACACGTTCCAGACCATGAGCTATACCATCGACGTGTACCGGGGACTGGTGCCGCCCCAGCGGAACATCATCGATTTCAGCGCCTATGTGACGCTGTTCCCTCAGCTCATCGCGGGGCCCATCGTCCAGTACAAGACGGTGGCCGCCGATCTGGAGAACCGGAACCGCGAGTCGCTGGCAGGGGCCAGCGCCGGTATGCAGCGGTTCGTCATCGGCCTGGGCAAGAAGGTGCTGCTGGCCAACCAGATGGGCGCCGTGTGGGAGGAGATCGCGGCCATGTCCGCGCCCTCCGTGGTCACGGCGTGGCTGGGGGCGCTGGCATTTACGTTCCAGATCTATTTCGATTTCTCCGGCTATTCCGATATGGCCATCGGCCTGGGCAGGCTGTTCGGCTTCCGGTTTCTGGAGAACTTCAACTATCCCTATGAGTCCCGCACCGTGACGGAGTTCTGGCGGCGGTGGCACATCAGCCTGTCCACCTGGTTCCGCGAGTACGTCTACATCCCGCTGGGCGGCAACCGGAAGGGACTGGGGCGGCAGCTGCTGAATATCGCCATCGTCTGGTTCCTGACGGGTCTGTGGCACGGGGCCAGCTGGAACTTTGTGCTGTGGGGCGTGTACTACGCGGCACTGCTGCTGCTGGAAAAGACGTTCCTGCTGAAGCGGCTGGACCGGGCGCCTCACTGGGTGGGGCATGTGTACACGTGCCTGTGCTTTATCCTGGGCTGGGTGCTGTTCGCCATCACGGACTTCGGGAAGCTGGGGGCCTATCTGGGCCACATGTTCTCCGGCGCGTTCTTCGACAGCGGCGCGGCCTATCTGCTGCGGAGCTTCTGGCTGGTGCTGGTGCTGGCGGTCATCGGCTGCACGTCCCTGCCCAGGCAGCTGTGGGGCCGGTGGGAGGCAGGCATGAAGCCCGCCGTGTCCGATGGGCTTCGCACCGTGTGGATGGTGCTGGTGCTGCTGGTGTCCGTGGCGTTCCTGGTGGGCGACAGCTACAACCCGTTTTTGTATTTCCGGTTCTGAGGAGGGGCGAACATGAAACGAAATATGCTGGCCCCGCTTGTCGCCATCTGCGTTATTCTGCTGGGACTGTCGGTGGGGAGCTTCTTCTTCACGCCGGATCGGGCTTTTTCCGAGAATGAGAACCGCTATCTCCAGACCACGCCGGAGCTGACGGCGGACAATGTGCTGTCCGGCAAGTTCATGACGGAGGTGGAGAACTACACCAGCGACCAGATCCTGCTGCGGGACTTCTGGACCGGCGCACGCTCCGCCCTTCAGCGGCTGGAGGGGCGTCAGGACATCAGCGGCACGTATCTGGGAGCGGACGGCCGCTACTTTGCCAAGGTGACGGACGATACCTTCAACTGGGACAACTATCAGAAGAATCTGGCGGCGGTGGAGACGTTTTTCGCCGCCAACGACGGTAAGCACTGTACGGCGCTGATCGTACCCAGCCCCGCCAGTGTGCTGCGGGACAGTCTGCCCGAGGACGCGCCGTATTACGACGAGGACAGGGCGTTTGCCATGCTGGAGGAGCATCTGGGGACGGCGTTTGCCGATGCGCGTCAGGCGCTGGCCGGTGTGGCCGACCCCTACTACCATACGGATCACCACTGGACCACGGCGGGAGCACAGGCGGCCTACCATATCTGGGCGGAGGCCACGGGGCACACCGCCCGCAGCTATGCGCTGGTACAGGCCACGGACCGGTTCCGCGGGACGCTGTACTCCAAGGTGCTGCTGCCGGACAGCGTGTACGACGAGGTGGACTACTGTCCCGACATCACCATCGAGTCCGCCGACTGCGACGGGACGGTGACGGATTCGCTGTACGATTTGGCGGCACTGGAGAAGAAGGACAAGTACGAGCTGTTTTTAGGCGGCAACTACGCCAAGGCGGTGCTTCGCACCGGCGTGGAGAACGGGAAGCACCTGCTGCTCATCAAGGACTCGTTTGCCAACAGCCTTGTGCCGTTCCTGTGCGGCGACTACGAGACCATCACCATGGTGGACCTGCGGTACTGCCGCGAGAAGATACAGCCGCTGGCCGATGAGGCCGACGATGTGCTGGTGCTGTACGAGATTACCAACTTCGCCGCCGACGGCAATCTGTTCAAGCTGAATCTGAAATGAAGTAAAAAAAGATGACCGCATATGCCGTGTGCCGATAAGACAGTAATCTGAGAAAACTACAAAATCGGCAACTGCGAAACAGGATTGGACAACAAAACAGGCGGCACTCAACTTCGGTTGGGTGCTGCCTGTTTTTGTACAGCTAAGGGTTGAAAATCGCCTATTTTCTGTTCTGTAAGGTAAGGCCAGTGAAAAGGGTGAAATAGTTATCGCCTCTGTGCGGTTCTTTTGTGAAACAGCGAATCACTGCATAGCGGATACCGTTCGCTGGGGAGTGCGTATATTTGCGGTCAAGCAAAATACCCCTCAAAACCGTAAAGTCGATAGATAGGTATTTCGATGCAGAGTATGATTGACACTGTTAGAATCGAAAAATCAGATTTTAGCACAAAATAATATTGCTAAATGGCGATAACTTCCGTCGCGCCTATTGAAAATAGAATGATTGCTGTGTTATGCTGCGTGTACACACGAACGAGTGGGCACGTTTGACGATCTGATCTACAATGACCTGCTGACGTATGCCGTCATCGTTTTGAATGGCGATTCAAAGGCGCATCTCGAAGTGGTCACGGAATATCAGCCTTTAGATCAGGCTCAATTATTATCATGAAGCAGACGATTGGAGAGATACCATATGACGATCAACTGTGTATGGGAGCATAACGGCAGAGACACCTTGCTTTATGCGGTGGATTTTGTAGGTGCATATACCCGCGGAGAAACATTGGAAGCCGCTGTCCGGAAAATTCAAGCAGAAATATGCTCTTATCTCAAATGGTGCGGCAAAAAAGCAGTAACAAGCATGGATATCGCCATCATCGAAGAAAAGGTTTCCGAGCTTGCGATCTGCGACGCGGACTCTGATGTGCTTTTTGAAAGTGAAAAAGCACCGCTGACAGCAGAAGAATATAAAAAGTTAAAGGCACTTGCGCTGAAATCAGCGCAGGATTTTCTTGCCTTGTATGATTCTGTTCCCGATAAGAATGCAACGGCTGCTCCCGAGCGCAAGACCTTTTACGGCAAAGTTCCGCGCTCAGCTGATGAAATGTACGAGCATACAAAGAATGTGAATACATATTATTTTGCGGAGATTGCTGTGGATGCCGATCATGACGGCAACATATACGAATGCCGCAAGCGGGGATTTGAATCGCTTGAATCTAACCCTGATTTTCTGCAAAATACCGTCAGAAAAGGCAGCTATGGCGAGGATTGGTCACTGCGTAAAGTCCTGCGCCGTTTTATCTGGCATGACCGCATTCACGCCAAGGCAATGTATCGAATGGCTACAAAAGTTTTTGGTGCGGAGAGCATTGAAAATCCGTTTTACTTTTTTGAGGAAGGAGTTTTAACATAATGGCAAGAACCGAAACGGTTGAATTTACAAATATGTGCATGATCTGTGATGGCAGCCGAGTTGTCGTGATCGACCGGAAAAAACGGGACTGGCCGGGCATCACCTTCCCCGGAGGTCATATAGAGCCGGGAGAATCCTTTACGGATGCCGTGATTCGTGAGGTGCAGGAGGAAACTGGACTGCATATCCGTTCTCCCCAGCTCTGCGGTATCAAAGGCAGAAGGTACATATCGAGTACGACCTTGTGGGCTACATTCCCGTGGATGAGCTGCTAAAAGCGGAACAGGCATGACCGAAATCATGCCTGTTCCAAGAAATTTGATTTTACTGTCTTACCAGCAGGGAGCCCTATGCGGTCATCTTTTTTTGTTGTCTCAGAAGTCCACCACGCCGTCCAGTACCCGGAGGTCGTAGGGCTCGAACACCACCTTGCGGTAGGCGTCCACGTCCATCTTCACGCCGGTCCAGTCACTGTGGATGTCGCCGTTCTGCTTGATGAGGATATCGTACAGAATGTCGTAGGTCACGCCGTCCTCGCCGGTCTCCACAATGGTGGAGTAGGGCAGGGTCTTGTGGTACGTCATGTGCAGGCCCTTGTATACAAAGTGGAAGCCGTTGCGCATGCGGCAGCCGTCCAGACCCTTGTAGGTGAACAGGCGCTTCAGGTCCTGCAGGATCTTGTCGTTGTCCTCCTCATACAGGTTCTCCGGCGTGGTCTCCGTGTAGTCGTAGCGGAACTGGATGGGGATGTTGTAGGGCAGGAAGCGCTCCACATAGGCAGGGAGCCTGTCCGCCGGATAGTGCTTGTAGAGCACGCAGTTGATGCGGGTGGGGCAGGCAATTTTGCCCAGGATCTCATCAGGACTCTCCTCCACGTAGTGTACCAGGTGGCGGGAGATGTTCATGCAGGTGATCTTGTGCTTGTTCCGCTCCGTAAAGGCCAGCATCTCGTCAAAGGTGGTGGTCTCCTGGGCGGGGAAGGTGGTGTTGATATACACCTTGTGGGTGGTAGGGATGGCGTCCAGCATCTGCTGCAGCGCGTTCAGATCCGCCAGCGGCTCGCCGCCGGTGAATACAAAGTCGCAGCGGGGCGTGATAGCGTCCATGGTGCGGATGCTGGCGATGATCTTCTCCAGACTGAAGCCGGTGCAGTCCGCGTATTCCTGTTTGTTGATGCAGAAGGGGCAGTGATTCTGACAGTCGTAGGGGACGAACACCGTTACCGTGGCGCCGCCCTCCCGCGTTTTATAAGGATGGGTCATGTCTCTGATAACCTCTCATGTGTGTGAATGTACGCAAAACATTGTATACCCAATAGGGGGGAAAAGCAAGGAAAAGATATGGAAATCCTCGTTTTTCTCTTAACGATGCCTTAAAATGTGCTGTCGCGCAGCTCCTGACGGATGGCGGCGAATGCCGCGTCCTCCCCCTGCTCCTTCAGCAGCAGGAGCCAGCGGTCCAGCAATGCCGCGGTGTCCGCGTGCATGAAACGGCTGGCGTCCGTGCGGGAGAGGTCCTTGGAACGCTGATAGTAGTCGTAGGGCGAGGCGTCGGTATACCGGTCGCCCTGATAGACGCGGCAGGCGGCGATGCGGTCGCAGAACATCTCGGCCACGTACTTCTTCGGCATCTTGCAGCCGCCGATGTAGATGGTGCCGTCCTCGCGGCGGCAGTAATCGATCCAGTATTCGAAGTGGTGGCGGTTGCGGCCCTTGTGGTGCAGCCAGGCCAGACTGACGCCGTTTTCCAGACGCTCCTGATCGTTGGGGCTGCGCCAGCCCTGATAGTATTTGCAGCCGCGCCAGAATTCCGTGGGGCTGTATTTGGAGAGGTCGTGGGTCAGGCCCTGCCACACCAGACCCAGCTTCAGGCAATAGCGGCGGACCAGCCGGCGGTGGCGATTCACGGTATGGAGATGGGCGCGGAACTGCATGGGACAGCCTCCTTTAGGGTAGTAGCACAAGTATAGCACATTCCGGCGAAAAAGCCCAGCAAAAAAATGGGCGGCATAAGTTTTTCCCTGCGCGGCAGACTAAACACGAGGTGAGGAACATGGCGGAGCACGGTTTTTATCGCAGCAGCGGCGCGGCGTGGCAGCGGGCGCTGCCGCCGGAGCTGTGCAGGCCCGACGACGGGGAGGTGCTGCGCCGCGGGTGGGATCTGCTGGCGCTGGATCGGGAGGGCGCGCGCCGCCTGACGGCCCGGGGCGGCCTGCGGTGCCGGACGCTGCTGCTGCCCCAGGGGGTGTGGACGGAGCCGCTGGCGGTGCGTCAGGCAGTGAGCTACGGGCCGTCGCCCCAGAGTACGCTGACGCTGTCCAGTCTGACGCGGCGGGGCGTGCTGTGTGTGCAGCGGCAGGTGACGGCGCTGGACGGCTCCGTCATCGAGCCCCAGGATATCCCGCTGCCGGAGGCGTGGGGGTGCTGGGAGACAGAGCCGCTGCTGCTGTTGGCGGGGGTATACCTGCTGCTGGGGCGGCTGTGAAAAGGGAAAAAGAAAGGCCCGCCGAGGGCGGGTCTTTCTTTTTGGAGAAAAGCTTCAGGAAGGAGAGCAGAGCGCGCTCCGAGGCTTCAGGCGGCGTGCGCGGCGGTGGGGGCGGTGTGCTCCTCACAGTCCATCTCCAGCAGACCGGCTCTGGAGGCGCTCCAGGTAGCCAGAGCACCGAAGATCAGAGGCAGGTACATACCGGCCTGACGGATGGGCTCATCGGCGGCGGTCATCAGGAAAGCGGTGGCCACGACCATGACCAGAGAGACGATAGTGATGAAAACGTAAGCACCAATGTTCTTCATGATAAGTTCCTCCTTAGAACGTGAATTTATTATCGAAAAATGGGATCTTTCGTTACTGTGCCTGTATAGTAGGATAATTAACGAGAAAAGTAAAGCTATGAAATATGATATGGGATGTTAGTAATACTGATAAGCAGGGGGCGCCCGGCCGAAAGACCGGACGCCCCGTCTGCGGGAAAGGATGCAGGTTTTTCTCGTAGGAGTCGATGTTGACTGACGGTAAATACGCCGAATGAAAAGTCTGCCCTGTTTTGTATATTGCGTGATGCTTGACACGATAATTTATTATAGTATAATACAGTTAAAAATTAGTTTATTATGCTATAAAATATCATAGAAATGGGTGACGCTATCGTGGCAGACAAGCGAATACAGTTGTTTGGCTCAAAGGAGTATCACTTTCTGAGCTGGCTAAAGAGTCAGGAACGAGAGACCTCTCGCGGCGCAGCTGTCAATTTCTCGCAGGAGGAGATCGCCGCCGAGTATGGCAGCAGTCCGGCAACAATAAACAAGTGGCTGCGGGAATTGCAGTCGGTGGGATGTGTGGAGCAGCAGAAAAAAGGCAGTTACCATATCACCGAAACCGGAAATGCAGTAATTCAAAAAATGGAAAAAATTGAACGGATCGTCGCGGGAGGCGCCGTATGCAAGTCACTCGATTAACAGGGTCATATTATACTTCTCAACGTATTGCTGATTATATGGCTGCGTGGGCTTTGAGAGATCGATCCGACACATTATTGGAGCCTGCCTTTGGCGACGGCGTTTTTTTAGACGCTGCTTTCAATAGGTTTTCTGCGCTTGGCAACGATACGCCCACGGTCATCGGCGTTGAGCTGCAGCCTGCTGTTTTCTCAAAATATGCAGACTCCGCACCGACGTCATTTGCCGGCTGCTGCAAAGACTTCATGGAATGCTCTGAAAAAATTGCAGTTTCGGCGGTAGTCGGGAATCCTCCCTATGTCAGACTGAGAAATCTAAAGGAGGAAGACCGTGCAAGGACCATTGACCGAATGGCTCATTACAAGATCAAGATGTTGTCGAGCGGCAGCCTTTGGATGCCGTTTACCATCCATGCGTCAAATATGCTGGCTCCAAACGGGCGCATGGCCTTTGTGCTGCCCTTTGAAATAACCTATGTGAAGTATTCATATCCCCTGTGGACGTATCTTGGCAACAATTTTGGCGCTGTTAAGATCATTCGCATACACGAGGACTTTTTTCCTGATGTTGATGTGGAGACCGTTCTGCTGCTTGCAGACCAATACGGGGCAAGTACACCTTGCGTGGATTTTGAGATTTACGACAGGGTCGATGATTTGCTTGCAAACAACATATCACGCAGAAACAAAATTAAGATTTCCGACATTATACATAGGAAAAAGCCGTTTGCCTTTTCGATGCTCAGCGAAAAGCAGAGAAATATGATAGAAATGCTTCGAAAGAAAAAAACGATCATACCGTTGATCGACCTGTGCAAATTCAATATCGGATATATTTGCGCCGATAAAAACTATTTCCACCCCAATAAGGAGACCTGCAGGCGCTATAAGCTTCCTTCTGCAAGTCTCCTCCCGTGCATCAGCAGCGGAAAGGAAATAAGCGGCGGAACGGGTATAGGTGCAATTGCAGGCCCCGATCAGCAGCTCAATAATCTTTTCGTGCCCGGGAATGTAACGGCCGCAGACAAACGGTATATCAGGCATGGGGTGGAGACCGGTGTTCATTTGCGCTATAAGTGCCGGCAGAGAAAGCCGTGGTATATTACGCCGGGCATTGAGATCCCTGATTTGATTTTGACGGTTTTCGGAGATGCTCCCAAATTAGTAGTCAATGACGGGAAATACGTGGTATCGAACAGCTTGCTTGCAGGGCATATAAAGTCAGACATCACTGCGGAACAACTGGTGTGTATGTGGTACAACAGCCTTACGCTTCTGTCGATCGAGCTCAACGTCCACTCTTTAGGCGGCGGGGTATTGGTCCTGATCCCGGGCGAGACAGATAGGATAGAGGTAGTAAATGCAATATCGCAGGAGGAAGCCGGAAGCGTGTTCAAGGAATTGGACGATTGTATAAAAGAAAGGGGCCTGCAGGCTGCATATCAGTTAGGAGATGAGCTTGTTCTCTCAAAGATATATCAGCTTTCAACGGAAGAAATTCAGCAGATACGAAACGCTGTATCAACGCTCAGGTATTGGAGACTGCCAAAAGACCGGAGAAACGCAAAGAAGAGGTGAGCCAATCGCGGCGGCCGGTAATTTTCCCGAATACTTCTTCCGCCCGGCCGTTTGTCTGAGCTGGGATACACGGTAACGGTGCTTGAGGGAGATATTCACCGAAAAGGCGAGCTGTCCTGGGCAGTGATGCCGGTAAGCGAAAAGGGGCGTCCGGCCAAAGGCCGGACGCCCCCGTCTGTGGGAGAGGTTACAGGTTCTTCTCGTAGGACTCGATCATCTTCTTGACCATCTGGCCGCCGACAGAGCCGGCCTCGCGGCTGGTCAGGTCGCCGTTATAGCCGTTCTTCAGGTTGACGCCCACCTCGGAGGCGGCCTCCATCTTAAACTTATCCATAGCGGCCTTGGCCTCGGGAACGTTCAGCTTGCTGCTGTTCTTACTGGACATATTGAAAAATCTCCTTTCCTGTTGTTGAGCGATAAACTCTGATTGGGTATCGCAGTCATAGCTTTTCCCGAGGGACGGTGAATATGCGGCGGCGAGGGCTGGTAATATCTGCTGAAGATGGCGTCAGGCAACAAGGGCAAACACAGTTCCGCCGATCGAAACGCGCCATGCTGCGTCAGAAGTCTCGGCAGCACGATGCCGACATTTCGCGCCGAAAAAACATACATTTCAGGCGGAGCCTGTATCGCTGTCGAAAAACATGCTATACTGCCGAAACGGAGAGTAGGCGGTTCAGACCGCCGGAACAAACGGAGAATACAGGAGGGTCCTATGGGATTATTCAGTAACAATAAAAAGCTCTGCCCCATCTGCGGCAGCCCTACCCCGCGGCTGCTGCCCACCAAGGTGGAGGATATGCCCTTGTGCAAGGAGTGCGCCGGTAAGGTGGATCTGCCGGACGGCGTGCTGGAGCGCATGTCGCTGGATCAGTTCAAGAAATACATCGCTTACTATGACGAAAACCAGGCGCTGCGGGATGCGTTCAAGGAGACGGACCGCATGAGCTTCGGCTTTCTGAGCGGCGAGCTGCTGGCGGACACGGAGCACCGTCTGCTGCGGCTGAAGGGATACGACGGCGCACTGGTATTTCCGGCATCGGCCCTGGTGTCTTTCCGCTTCCTGGAGGACGGCAAGACCCTGTTCGAGGGCAAGGCCGACGGTCTGCACTGCCATGAGAGCGACGTGCCGGAGCGGGCGCGGGCCATGCAGATGCGGGTGGACCGCTTCCAGATGCAGAAAGAGGAGTACGAGCGCATGGAGCGGATGGAGCGCATGCGTGACCGCGACCGCCGTCCCGGGGAGCCGGACAACCGCCGGTTCGATATACCGGAGCCCCGCTTCGAGGCGGACGCGCCGGTGCATAAGTTCAGCGTGGAGGTCATCCTCAATGACCCGTACTGGAAGTCTTTCCGGAATGAGATCAGCGCGCCGTCCTTCAGCTCCACGAACCCCAGCATCATCGACTATCTCAATGAGTACGATGAAAAGGTGGCGGAGCTGCACCGCATGGCCACGGCGCTGGCTCATGTGATGAATCCCGGCGCCAGAGAGCTGTGGGACTGCGAGAACGCCGCCGCGCCGGTCACTCAGGCGGCCCAGCCCGTTCAGGCCGCGGCTCCTGTCGTGGACACGGTGGCGGAGCTGCAGAAGTACAAGATGCTGTTGGACACCGGCGTCATCACCGAGGAGGAGTTTGCTGCCAAGAAGAAGCAGCTGCTGGGGATCTGAATATGAAGAAGAAAATTTTCGCGCTGATGATGGCGCTGGTCATGGCCCTGCCGCTGGCCGCCTGCGGCGATGAGCCCGGTACGCCGGACAACAATACGGCGGCGGACGACGGCAGCTGGGCGGTATACTGGTACCTCTGCGGCAGCGATCTGGAGACCGGAGGCGGCTGCGCCACCACGGACCTCAGCGAGCTGATGGAGGTGGAGCTGCCGGAGAACGTGACGGTGGTCATCCAGACCGGCGGCGCTGCCGAGTGGCAGAACGACGTGGTGGATGCCTCCAAGCTGCAGCGCTTCGTGTACAACAGCGAGGGATTGCAGCTGGTGGACGAGCAGCCCTCGGCCAGTATGGGCGACAGCGAGACGCTGGCGGCGTTTCTGCAGTTTGCCAAGGACAGCTATCCCGCCGACAAGACGGCGGTGGTGTTCTGGAACCACGGCGGCGGCTCGGTGTCCGGCGCGGCTTTTGATGAGCTGTACGACTACGACTCCCTGACGCTGGACGAGATGTACGCCGCGTTTTCTCAGGTGTGGGAGCCGTCGCTGGAGGCGGGGCAGCAGCCGTTGGAGCTGGTGGGCTTTGACACCTGCCTGATGGCCACGGTGGACGTGGCTTACACCTTCTGCGACCTGAGCCGCTATCTGGTGGCGTCGGAGGAGACGGAGCCGGGCAACGGCTGGTACTACACCGACTGGGTGGGCGCGCTGGCGGAACAGCCGTCCATGGACGGCGCCGCTCTGGGACGCGCCATCTGCGATGCGTACTACACCGGCTGCGAGCTGGTGGACACGGAGGACAGTGTGACGCTGTCCCTCACCGACCTGTCCCAGATCGGGCCGCTGCTGACGGCCTACGAGAGCTATGGCGCGGAGGCGCTGAGCGCCGCCTGCCAGGATCCGTCCTTCTTCACGCGGTTTGCCCGCGTGGCGGACCGCAGCGAGAACTACGGCGGCAACACCCGCGAGGAGGGCTACGCCAACATGGTGGACCTGGGCCACATGGCCCGCCAGAGCGGCGATATGCTGCCCTCGGCCCAGGCGGTGCTGGATGCGCTGGACAGCTGCGTGCTGTATCAGGTGAAGGGCCCCTACCGCAGCGAGGCCACGGGCCTGTCCTGCTACTACTCCTATAACGGCGATGCAGACGAGGCGGTCAGCTATGCCGGCCTGGGCGCCGGCACGGCGTTCAAGTACTTCTATCTCTATGAGCTTACCGGTGAGCTGGACCAGAGCGGCATGGACTATCTGGCGGAGATGGATATCCACGACCTGCCTGAGGTGGAGACGCTGTCCGCCATGGATTGGGACAACGCGCCCCTGACCCTGAACAATGAGGGCTGCGCCGTACTGACTCTGGGGCCGGAGGCCGACAGCCTGCTGGCGTCCGTGAATTTCTCCCTGTACTATACGGATCCGGACAGCGACAGCCTGCTGATGCTGGGTACAGACAACGACATCGTCGGCGACTGGGAGAACGGCGTGTTCACCGACAACTTCCGGGGCGTCTGGGGCAGCATCGACGGCGCGGTGGTCTACATGGAGCTCAGCAGCGTGGGTGACGACTACAACCTGTATACCGTGCCGGTGCTGCTGAACGGCGAGGCATACAACCTGCAGGTGGCCTATAACTTCTCCACGGAGAGCTGGGAGATCCTGGGTGCGCGGCAGGGACTGGATGAGAACGGCATGGCCGGTAAGGAGCTGCGGCTGCTGCAGGAGGGCGATGAGCTCACCACCGTGTGGTATATGTCCAGCATTTCCGGCGATGATGATTTTGAGGCCTACGAGGCGGAGACCATCACCGTGACGGCGGATACCGCCTTCGGCGAGACGGCGCTGCCGGACGGGCGGTACGTCATGGTGTTCGAAATGCGGGACGCCATGGACAACTGCGCCTACTCCAGCCCGGCCGTCTTCACCGTGGAGGGCGACAGCATCTCCACCAGCGTGTGATGCAAAGAACGATATAGACCGCAGAGGCGGTTTATATAGATATCAAGAGAAACGACAATAATGGAGGAAGAATGAACATGAAACTCAAGAAACTGCTGGCTCTGCTGCTGGCGATGATGATGGCATTTGCTCTGGTGGCCTGCGGCGATACCGCCGACACGGGCGACGACGCTGCTGACGATCAGCAGCAGGTGCAGGACGATGCCGCCGCGGACGATACCCAGACCAGCCCTGAGGGCCAGAGCCTGCTGACCATCCTGGCCGATCAGTTTATTCCCGCTCCCGAAGTGGCGGGTACCTACTGGACCTTCATCGGCGGCTATGTCGACGGCGTGCAGATGACCGCGGATCAGACCCAGGAGGTCATGAGCCAGCTCCACGACGTGTACCAGTTCATCTTCGTGGACGAGAGTAAGGTTGTGCTGGCCGAGGATGAGGAGCAGACCGAGGGCACCTACTCCCTCAGCGAGGACGGCGGCACCATGAAGATCGAGGTGGGCGGCGTCACCTATGCCGGCACCTTCATCGACAAGGACGGCCACACCGTGATGGTGGCTATGCTGGACGGCACCGGCATGAACGCCCTGTACTTCCAGGAGATCATCGAGGGTTGAACAAACCAATAAAAAAGGACCTGCACCGCGAGGTGCAGGTCCTTTTTTATTGGCCGCAGGTTTACTTGGCGGCGCCCTTTGCCGGCAGCACCACGCGCAGCAGGAATGTGCCCCGCTCCGCCAGGAACTGGCACAGGCCGCCGCGCTGCTGGGCGATGGCCTGGATGCTGCGGCAGCCGAAGCCGTGGCCCGCCGCAGCGGATACCGGTACGCCATCCCGCATCACCGGCGGCGTGTCGTAGGGATTGCGCACCTCGATGAGCAGTTTGTTCAGGCGGATGCCGCAGTAGAGGTCTACCGTCCGGCGGAACTCCGGCCGCAGCGTGGACGCGGCGCGCAGGGCATTTTCCAGCGCGTTGGACAGCAGGGAGCACAGCTCCGTGTCGCTGATGGGCAGGTGGGCGGGGACCCGCGCATCCACGTTCAGAGTAACGCCGGATTTTTCCGCCTTCTGGACGAAGGAGGAGCACAGCAGATTCACCGTCTCGTTCTCGCAGAAGCGGCGGGAGGTGATGGCCTCCACGTCGGACTGGACCTTTTGGATGTACTCCTGAGCCTGCTGGGGGCTGCCGGAGGCCAGGAGGCCGCTGATCATGTTCAGGTGGTGGCGCATGTCGTGCTGGTACACCGCCGTCTGCATCTCCGACTGGCGCAGGGAGTCCATCTCCTGCTGGGACTGCTTCAGCTCCACCTCCAGCAGGGAGCGCTGCATCTCGGCGCTGGAGCGCTTCTGACTCTGGACGTGGAAGGCGGGCAGGAACAGGACGTAGAACACCACCAGCACCGTGGGCAGGAACTCGTTGAGGGCCTGAATGCCGGAATACAGCGCATCGGAGTAGATGGTGGTGGCGTAGTCAAAAATGTAATAGCTGCAGGGCAGGCTCCCGAACAGCAGCAGGGCGGTGGGGGAACTGGTCATGGCGCCGTAGGCCGCGGCCACGAAGTACCGGCGGAACAGGTAGAACGACCCGCTCAGCAGCACGATATACACCAGATTGCCGGCCACGGCGCTGTGGGTCAGGGCCTCCACGGCCATGCTGCCCCAGCGGGGCGGCTGGCAGCAGAGATAGGCGGTGGCGGTGCTGACGATGGCGATGCCCCAGGGCTTTTTCAGCGCCAGCACCAAAATCAGCACCAGCGGCAGATGGACGATCAGGGGGTAGATCTGCTTGACAGCCAGCTCGCCCAGCGTCAGCCAGCCCAGGAGCTGGACCACCAGAAAGCAGGGGCACAGGTACGCGATCAGACGCTTCTGGCGGGGGGTATCGCAGCCGCCGGAGATGAACACATCAAGTGCCAGCCCGTAGATCAGCACCAGAGCGTAATCGAACACGTCCAGCAGGGACGCGATATTCATGTCGGATACGGTCACAGCTCCTCCCTCTCCGCAAACAGCAGCTTCATATAGTCCTTTTGCAGCTGGGGGTACAGCAGCCGCGACACCGGCAGGTTCATGCCGGAAAACGTATGGACACCGGCGGGGGACAGCTCATCGATCTGGAGCATGTTCACAATGTAGGACCGGTGGATGCGCATGAACTCCGGCCGCACCAGCAGCAGCGGCTCGTAGTCCTTCAGAGAACCCGCCACCTTTCGCACCGTGCCGTCGGCCAGGTGGAAGTAGAGGTGCTTGCCGTTGACCTCCACATAGGACAGCCGGGAAAACGGCACCCGCACCAGCGTGGCACCCGCCTTCAGGGTCAGGCCGTCCTGCGGACGCTGCTCCCGCAGCATCAGCTTGTCCAGTACGGGGAACAGCAGGCTGCCGCTGATGGGCTTGAGCAGATACTCCAGCGCCCGCACACCGTAGCTCTCGTAGGCGAAGCCCGGGGAGGACGTGAGAAACACGATATCGGCGGCATCGTCAAAGGTGCGTATCTCGCGGGCGGCGTCCATGCCGTCGATGCCGGGCATCATTACATCCAGCAGGTACAGGCTGAACCGCTCGCGCTGGGCCACGTCCAGCATGCCGGCGGCGCTGCGGAACGTGTGATACCGCAGGGGGAAATGCCGCTCCGCCTGCCATTGGTCCAGCAGTGCCGTCAGGGCGGACAGCTCCTCCGCCTGATCATCGCAGACCGCTATATACACCGCAAACACCCCCGTTTGAATAATCGACTATAATTCTACCACAGGGAGGGGCGGTTTGAAAAGTCATGTTCTGACATTTCGTGTCGAAAAAATATACATTTCAAGGGCGCGGCCTCCTGTCGCCGGAAAAAGCTGGTAAACTGACCATGCTGAAAGCTGGAGAAAGGGGGCGATGGGACATGACACCGTGGATCGCGTGGCTGATCGCCGCCGTCTGCGCGGCTGCTTTCGTGGCGCTCTGGTTCTGGGAGGTGCGGCGTATGCTGACCGGCCGGCAGAGCATCGTGGACAGCGCAGCCAGCCAAGTCACCGCCTTCCACCGCCGTCTGGCGCAGACCCCCGCCGATCGGGAGGCAGCCGCCGTGCTGTACCGCAGCGAGAGCATCTACCGTCAGGCGGCGGACAACTACAACCACGCGCTGCACCGGCCGTGGGTCTACATCCCGGCCCGCATCATGGGGTTCCGCAGAGCGCCGGAGGAGCCGGAGCCCGGCCCCATGGACGGGGGATCCCACGCCGAGTGACGCGGCGGGAGCAATACGTATATAACGCACTGCGGGCGCAGACCCGCGGGGAGCGATGAGAGAATCTGTAATCACAACAGGGAGGAATCGACGGATGAAGAAGAAATGGATGGGCGGTCTGCTGGCGCTGGCACTGGCGGCGCTGTGCATGCTGCCCACACAGGTACAGGCCGCCTCGACGTCCACAACGGAGAAGCATATGCACGGCGACGTGGAGTGCATCCTCTGGACGGACGAGAGAGCCCGTGAGCAGTGCGGCCCCAACAGTACAGCCAGCAACTCACTGCCCTATGTGGACTATGGCCAGCTCGGCATATACTGCCTGACCAAGGATGTGTATCTGCCGAAGGACTGGACGCCCTATACATGGTGGGGCGGCACGAACAGCCTGACGATCTGCCTGAACGGCCACACCATCAACGGCGCGGGCATCCTGGGCAAGGACGAGGCGACCTACAACGATATCACGGACCAGCAGTCCCTGACGCTGATGGACTGCACTGAGGACGCCTCCAAGCGGGGCAGCTTCGGCGTGTACAATTCCGCCGGTTCCAAAAACAGCGCCATCCTTCTGAAGCGGGGCAACAACCTGACGCTCAGCAACGTGACCCTCACCGGCATCGACTGCGCGAAGGCCGCTATCACGGTGGGCGATCGGGCTACGCTGAATCTGTGCGACGGCGCTTCCATCGAGTATAACAAGAGCACCGGCGACAAGCAGGCTACCATCGTGATCAATAAGGGCGGCACGTTCAACATGACCGGCGGCCAGATCCGAGACAACAAGGGCTATGCGGGCGGCGTTCTGAACAACGGTACCTTCAACATGACCGGCGGTTCCATCTTCAATAACGTCGGTACGGCCTATGGCGGCATCGCCACCGGCAGCGGTATTCTGAACATCGGCGGCACCGCCAAGGTCTACTATAACTATAAGGACGGCGCACCCGGCACCCAGCCGCGCAGCAACGTGTGCATGCTGGATCCCGAGAACTACCCTATTCACGTCAGCGGCCTCCAGAGCGCGGCAAAGATCGCCCTGAACAGCTGGACGGACGGCATCGTGCAGGGCAAGGTGACGGACGAGACGCTGGGCTGCTTCTCTCTGGACGATCCCAGTCTGGGCGTGCTGTATGTGGAGAACGAGCAGCTGAAGAAGCTGCCGGCCCACTACCACTGCGTCTGCGGCGCGGAGCACACGGTCAGCGGCAGCCATACCGCGGCCAACCTCCAGACCTTCACGCCCTGGGAGTCCGAGGATTCCCTGCCCACCGAGGCGGGCTACTATCACCTGACCAAGGACGTGACCCTCAGCGAGACGTGGAAGCCCAAGGAGGGCACCGTGCTGTGTACCAACGGCCACAGCATCATCGCGGGCGGCAGCTTTGATATCATCACGGTGGACTCCGACGTGACGTTCAGCCTGACCGACTGCAGCAGCAAATGGAGCGAGTACTACAACGCCAGCGCACTGATGCCGGCCAACGCCGAGACGTATCGGGGCAACGGCGTCCGCAATGACGGCACGTTCAACCTGTATATGGGCGCCATCGTCGGCTGTGTCGGCACGGACGGCGGCGGTGTGTACAACAACGGCACGTTCAACATGTACGCGGGCCATATCTACCGCAACGGCGACCAGAGCGGCGTCGGCGTCGTTGTGGAGCACGGCGGCGGCGTTCTGAACAATGGCACCTTCAACATGTACGGCGGCAGCATCCGCAATAACGGCCGCGCGAGCAGCGTGGGCAGCAGCGTGGGCGTCCGGTACGGCGGCGGCGTGTATGTGGGCACCAGCGGTACGTTCACCATGACCGGCGGCGACATCATGGGCAACAGCGTGATCACCGGCGGTCAGGGCAGCGCCATCTATGTGGACGACGGCGGCGCACTGAAGCTGGGCAAGAACGCGCAGATCTGGAACAACAATAGCGCCAGCAGCATCGCGTTCGCCAACGACAGCGCCAACATCAGCATCATCAGACGCCTCAGCGACAGCGCCAAGATCGATATCGGCAGCCTGTCCGCCGACCGCGTTACCCAGACCGGCAACAACTTCTACACGGTGGAGAACAGCCGGTATCTGGTGTCCCCGGGCCATATCCACAAGCCGGACGGCACGGCGGACCCCACCGGCAACGATGAGACCGAGGCTATCTATGAGAAGTGGACCTCCACCGACAGCCTGCCCACCACGGCGGGCGCGTGGAGACTGATGAACGACGTGACCGTCAGCAGCGGCACCGTTCTGAATGAGGACGTGACGCTGTGCCTGAACGGCCACACCATCACCGTGAAGGACGGCGCGGACTATACCTATTATGTGACCCGCAGCCACACCCTGAACATCGTGGACTGCCAGGGCAGCGGCGTCATCAACGGCGGCGGCACGGCGGCCGGCGGCCGCGCAGGCGTAAAGGTGGAGACCTACGGCACGTTCAACCTGTACGCCGGTACCATCAAGGGCTTCGGCCACGGTGTGCTGCTGGACAGAACCACTTACGGTTCTGTCACCTTCAACATGTACGGCGGCACCATCACCGGCAACCACTCCGGCGGCTTCGGCGGCGGTGTGGCGGTCCAGAAGAACGGCAAGTTCGAGATGTACGGCGGCAGCATCACCGGCAACTCCGCGGCCACCTACGGCGGCGGTATCTGCAACAGCGGCGGCAGCGTGAAGCTGGTCGGCGGCAGCATTACCGGCAACACCGCCGGTACGCAGGGCGGCGGTATTTACAACAATTCCGAGGGCAGCGTCAGCAGCAACAGCTACGCCGGTCTCCTGCTGTATCCCACCAGGGGCGGCTACAAGATCACCGTGACCGGCAATACCGTGGGCGGTGCGGCCAACAACCTGGCCACCGCCCAGACGATCATGCTGAGCAGAGAGTGGAGCAACTACTATAGTCCGACGCTGCGGAGCACCGGCAGCACCATCGGCATGACCGTGCTGGAGCCGGCCAACGGCAAGGATGTTGTCGAGGCGTACAGAGGCAGTAGCGGCGGCTACTACAACGCCGGTGATCTGAGCCGCGATCTGCCCCGCTTCACGCTGGACGACAACAAGGACGGCCAGATGGAGCTGACCACCTGGGACGGCGCGTTCGTCATCCAGCTGACCGTCTATCATAAGCACAGCATCTGCAATCTGGACAGCGCCAGCCATGACATCTCCGTGGCGGGCCACTCCGGCGAGTGCGGCGGCGAGATCGACTTCAAGGAGTGGACGGACTACGAGGCCCAGAAGGACTACGGCTCCAGGACGTTCGCATCCGGCATCCGTGTCAAAGCCACCAACTGGCTGCCCCGCACCGGCAACTGGTACCTGAGCCAGGACGTGACGCTGGAGGAGACGTGGGAGGCCAACAACGAGGACGTGACGCTGAACCTCTGCTTCAACGGCCATACCGTCACCAGCGACAAGAGCAACACCAGCAGCTCCCTGCTGCGCGTCTGCAGCGGCGCCTCGGCCAACCTGACTGACTGCGCGGCGACACCCGGCGGCCTGCGGGGCAACAGCGCCCTGACCGCCCAGCGCGGCCTGCAGGTAAGCTGGGGGTACGTCAACCTGTATAACGGCACCATCACCGGCTTTACCAGCACCTACGGCGCCGGTGTGGCCGTGGAGCCCCGCAGCAGCGGCAGCTTCGGCCTGTACGGAAATGCAGCCATCCAGTACAATAAGTCTACCAACACGGGAGATTTGATTTTTGGCGGCTATTTGCCTAATTCCGATCTTGAAAAGGTCAGCGAGAAGAGCAGCGCCGGAGGCGGCGGTGTGGCCAACTACGGCAAGTTCACCATGAACAGCCTGCGCAGCGACGCCATCGCCTACAACAGCGCAGCCAGATTCGGCGGCGGTCTCTTCAACTGGCCCAATGGGACGCAGTACAGATGGGCCAAGCTCCTCAACGGCGGCATCACCGGCAACACCGCCGGTGAGATGGGCGGCGGCGTGCTCACTTCGCGCAACCCAAGTGACACGGCACTTACGCTGGGCGGCAGCGTCAGCATCACCGGCAACACCCTGACCGACGACACGGACGATAATCTGTACCTGGTAACTGATACAAAGAACGGCAGTGTGGCGAAGATCTCTGTCAGCGGCCTGACCGAGGACGCGGACATCCAGGTGGTGGAGGTCGAGGGCCGCGAGGGTAAGGATTACTTCAGCGGCGTGACCTACGAGACCCTGCCGCCGGAGGTGCTGGCCAGAATCACCACCAACAACGGCAGCATCTTCGCGTGGAACGAGGCCCACGACACCATCCTGCTGGTGCAGGCGGTGCCCGCAGACCTGATGCCCGTGGTGGCCGCCGAGACCACCCTGACCTACAGCGGCGAGGAGCAGACGGTGCTCACCGTGCCCGAGGGCGCGGACACCTACTACACCGTGTCCGGTGAGGACAAGGCCACGGACGTGGGCGAGTATACCATCACCCTGCGCCTGAACGAGGGGTATGTGTGGCCCGACGGCACCGAGACCGACAAGACCATCCAGTGGAAGATCCAGCCCATGAAGGTGAAGGCCCCCGCGGCCGTCACCGGCCTCATCTACAACGGCGAGACCCGGACCGGCGTGGCCGCCGGTGAGGGCTGCACGCTGGAGGGCGAGTTCAAGGCGGTCAACGCCGGTGAGTACACCGCTGTGGCCAAGCTGACGAACACCGCCAACTATCAGTGGGACGACGGCACCACCGAGGATAAGACCATCGTGTGGAGCATCGGCGAGAAGACCCCTGTGGTCAGCGACTTCGCTATGACCTATCCCCGGAGCGAGGATCTGGTCTATAACGGAAACGCCAAGAAAGTGACCGCAGAGCTGAGCGACAGCTATCCCACGCAGGATATCACGCTGACCGTGGTCTACACGAATGCCGACGGCATCGCGGTGGAAGAGCCCACCAATGCCGGTACCTACACGGTGAAGCTGTGTGTCTCCGGCAGCAGCAACTTCGCCGCGGCGGAGCTGGCGCTGGCCGATTTGACGATCGTACCCATGGGCCAGGAGCTGTCCTTCGCGGAGACGAGGGTGGATCTGACCTACGATCCCGCCAGCACCAGCTATACCCAGACTGTCAGCGGCGCCAAGGGCCCCGTGGTCTATCGCGGCAGCGATGACACCGTGGCGGCGGTGGATGCCGCCACCGGCGAGGTCACCATCCGCAAGGCCGGTACCGTGGTCATCACCGCGATGTCGGACGACAGCAACCACAACTATGCGCAATCCTCCGCCACCTATACGCTGGTCATTCAGAAGGCGGCGCAGGATGCACCTGCCGGTCTGGAGGGTACCGCGCCCTCCTCCATCGGCGGCACCGACGGTACCATCACCGGCGTGACCTCCGCCATGGAGTACAGCGCCGACGGTGTGAACTACGTCACCTGCCCCGACGGGACTCTGGCCGGTCTGAACAGCGGCATCTATCAGGTGCGCTTCAAGGAGACTGACACCCACAGGGCCGGTGCGGCTCTGGATGTGACGGTGCCTGTCCACCAGCATACCTTCGACCAGAAGGCGGAGAGCCAGCAGTACCGCAAGGCCGACGCCACCTGCCTGTCTCCGGCGCTCTATTACAAGTCCTGTGCCTGCGGCGTCTCCAGTGAGGGCACTGCCGGCGAGGCCATCTTCGAGGTGGGTCAGAAGCTGGAGCACGACTTCCAGTGGAAGGACTACGACGACGATTATCACGTCAAGCAGTGCCGGAACGGCTGCAATGAGTGGGATATGACCACCAGAGAGGCCCACGTCTATGACGGTCTGGAAGGCACGGAGTGCCTGACCTGCGGCCATGACCGCACCGTGAACTACTTTACCGTGTCCTTCGAGGTCAACGAGGCCGAGTACGGCATGGTGGCGCCCGTGCAGGCGGTCAGCCGCGTGCCGGAGGGGGCGGATCTGACCGTCAGCGGCAGCACCGTTACCGTCAAGGGCGTGACGGTGGCTGCGGTGGCCAGCGCCAACACCGCCCAGTACACCTACGCCTTCGAGAAGTGGAGCACGCCTAACGGCACCTACACTGTGACGGATGACACCACCATTACCGCCATCTTCAGCCGGACCGTCAACCAGTACACGGTAGCCTGGAACGCCCAGGGCGGCAGCCTGACCGGCAGCTGCACCGATGGCGCTGTGGACTACGGCACCGCCATTCAGGCGCCCGGCGCGGACAAGGAGACGGACGAGGACAACAGCTACGTGTTCCTGGGCTGGAGCACCACGCCCAACGGTGCGGTGGAGGATGTGGCCGAGACCGTGACCGGCAACGTCACCTACTATGCCCAGTACGAGGTGCAGCCCCACGTCTGGACCGAGGATTGGGACAGCGACGACACGTATCACTGGCACACCTGCACGGTGGACGGCTGCGGCTATACCAAGGACAAGGCCGAGCACGACTACACCGATGCGGATGATACCATCTGCGATACCTGCGGCTACCAGCGCACTCTGCCGGATATCACCGGCACGGTGGCCATCAACGGCAAGCTGGAGCGCGGCGAGACCCTGACTGCCGAGACCAGCGGCATGCCCAACGCTGACCTGCGCTACCAGTGGCTGCGGAACGGCCAGCCCATCGAGGGCGCCGATGAGGCTGCCTACGAGCTGACCGGCGAGGACATCGGCAAGACCATCTCCGTGCGCATCACGGCGAAGGGCTATGCCGGTACTATCGAGACCGAGGCCGAGGGTACGGTGACGGTGTACTACTCCGTCAGCTACGATACCGAGGTGGGCGGCACTCTGGCCATGGATCGTGCCGAGGGCGGTAAGAACTACACCCTGCGCTCCGACTGGGACAGCATGGGCTTCCGGGCTCCCGACAAGAAGACGTTCGACAAGTGGATCATCGACGGCGTGGCCTACGAGGCCGGCACCACCTACGTGGTGGAGCACGACGTCAGCGTGACGCCGCTGTGGAAGGACGTTAAGAGCGACGACGATGACGGTCCCAAGCCGCCTGTACCTACGCCGGACGATCCCGTCAAGCCGCCTGTACCTACGCCGGACGATAAGCGGCACAACCACAAGGGCAACGGCACCAATAACGGCGCCAACGGCGCGGCCCAGTCGCCCAAGACCTTCGATGCCGGTATCGCCGCCTATGCGGCCGCGGCTGTGCTGAGCCTCAGCGGTGCTGCGGGCCTGCGCCGCCGGAAGAAGTCCGGTAAGTAACGCTTTTTCTGCTGCCCCGCCTGTTGGGGGGTATAACGAGCGGAGTCTTGCCCATGGGGGAAGAAAAGAGACGCGGCCTTTGGCCGCGTCTCTTGCGTTTTGCAGGGATGTGCCGCGCCGGGCGCCGCTGCGGACGCGCCGCTTTGACGCGGGACGCCGCACACAAGGCGCGGCATCCCGCGGGAGGGCCTGCGTGCGGTACAGATGAAAGAGGGGGAGACAGCGGATGTGCTGTCTCCCCTCTTTTGCTGTATGTTACTGCTTCCGCGCGGTGAGATAGTCGTCCCCGGGTCGCCAGAAGGGGCAGCTGCCGGTGTCCGACGCCAGGAAGCGGGCCATCTCGTCCTCATCCAGGTCCATGTCGCACACGTAGTCGTCGTATTCCTCGTCATAGAGGTAGAACACGCAGGATTCACACTTGTCCATTTATACATCCTCCACCAGGCGATAGTGGTCGAACTTGCAGTGGGTGTAATACAGCAGGGTGGCGGCACTGCATACGAACCATCCGGCGGGGTAGCTCAGAGCGATGGGCACGATCTCGTTGGAGATGTAGTTGGCCATGACATACAGGTAGATCTGGCGGAATACCACGAAGGAGCCCAGCATGATGAACATGGGCATACGGCTGTTGCCCGCGCCCCGCAGTGCGCCGGAGTAGACCTGATTGATGCAGAAGAAGAAGTAGAACGGCGACAGCAGCCGCAGCAGCAGCGCGCCGTAGGACACCACCTCGGCCTTACTGTTGAAGAAGGAGGTGAGGCCCGGCGCCAGCAGCAGCACCGGCACCAGCAGCACGGCGGTGACGGCGAAGGACAGCAGCAGCGCACGGCGCACGCCGCCCTTGGCACGCTCCACGTTGCCCACACCCAGATTCTGGCCCACGAAGGTGGTGGAGGCCATGGACAGAGACTGCACCGGCAGGATCACCAGCTGGTCGATCTTGGTGTAGGCCGTCCAGCCGGACATGCAGTCCGCGCCGAAGTGGTTGATGTAGCCCTGCACGAACACGTTGGAGAAGGCGGTGATGGCCATCTGCAGCGCGGCGGGGATGCCCACCGACACGATCTTTTTCAGCATGTCCCAGTGGAACCGCAGCTTCCGCAGCTCCAGCCGGATGCTGCCGTCGTAGCGCATCAGCACGATCATGGTCAGTATGGCGGATACCGCCTGAGCAATGATGGTGGCGTAGGCCACGCCCTCCACGCCCATGCCGAATTGCAGCACAAACAGCAGGTCCAGCGCCGTGTTCACCACGGCGGACACTACCAGAAAGTAGAAGGGGCGGCGGGAGTCGCCGGCAGCCTGCAGGATGCCGGAGCCCATGTTGTACAGCAGCAGGCCCATGATGCCCGCGAAATAGATGGTCAGGTATGTGGTCTGGTCCGGCGCCACCTCCGCGGGGGTCTTCATCAGGTCCAGCATCAGCGGCGTCATGGCGATGCCCGCGCCGGTGAAAACCACGCCCAGCAGCAGCGTCAGGAGAATGGCGGTGTGTACCGCCTGATGTACCTTTTCCGGCCGGTGCGCACCGTAATACTGGCTGATGACCACGCCGGCGCCGCTGGACATTCCCAGAAAGAAGCCGATGAGGGTGTTGATAATGGGCCCCACGGTGCCCACGGCGGAGAACGCCTCATTGCTGACGAAATTGCCCACCACCCAGGTGTCCACCATGTTGTAAAGCTGCTGGAACAGGTTGCCTGCCAGCAGCGGCAGGGCGAAACGAATCAGGTGTCCCGTGGTGCTGCCCTGGGTCATGTCCACGTCGTACCGGGCGGCATGGGGCTTGTGGTGATGGAAAGGGAAGTGCAGGTGATGCTGCATGAGGATCTATCTCTCTTTCGTAAAATCTTTTGTAAAATCTGATGTTAAATCTATCATAACACTGGTGATTCCCGTTTTCAACGGGGAATATGTACAAGAAATTCCTCGATCTCCGCAGGACGCATGATGGACACCTCATAAGCCGTGCGGTCCGTCAGGACGCCGTTGTCATTTTTGGTGTAGACACGGCTCTGGACGCGGCCCTCCACGGTGAGGCGCTGGCCGGTGCGCATGTCCGCCGCCTGAGCCGCCACCGCGCCCCAGGCGATGCACGGCAGGTAGTCCGCCCGTCCGTACCGGCGGTTCACCGCCAGGATGATGTCACAGATCTCGCGGCCCAGCGGCGTCCGCCGCAGCGTGGGTGTCCTGCACAATATGCCGGACAGCTGGATCTGGTTAAAGGGGCTCTCGCCGCCCAGGGTCAGCTGGTGGGCGAACACGGAGATCACCAGGCGGCTGCCCTGACCGCTTTTGTTGTTGAAGGACCGCAGCTGACCGATGACGGTAACGGTGGCCCCAGCCGCCACCGGTACAGCATGGAGCAGCGTCTGGGGCACGATGACCGGCAGGCGGTCTGCCTGCCCTGACAGGCGCATCACCGCCAGCGTAAATCTGTAGAAGGCGCAGCCGTGGTTGACGTGGGACAGAGCGGGCACGTCCTCCGCCTGCCCGCATAGATGGACGCGGTTGTAGTTCAGTTCCATATCGAACACCTCGTTTGTTGAGATGTCCCACCCTATGCCGCCGAATGCGGAAAGATGCCTCTTTTCAAACGATGGAAACCGTGGCATAATAGAGCGGAAGGAGAGTGATCCCATGCGCTACAAAGGCAAGGTCTACCGGCCGCCCAGCGAGGCGTACAGCCTCATCGTGCAGGTGACCTACGGGTGCAGCCACAACCGCTGCGCCTTCTGTGAAATGTACGACGACAAGCATTTTTCCATGCGTCCCATGCAGGAGATACGGGAGGATTTCGAGCTGGCCCGCCGCGTCTACCACCGGGTGGACCGGGTCTTTCTGGCCGATGGCGACGCCCTGATGCGCCGCACGGAGGACCTGGTGGAGATACTGGGGCTGGTGTACGGCCTGTTCCCCGAGTGTGAGCGGGTCACGTGCTACGCCTCCCCAGCCAGCTTGCAGGTGAAGAGCGAGGACGACCTGCGCCTGCTGCGGCAGAAGGGACTGAAAATGGTATACATGGGGCTGGAGTCCGGCTGCGACGCGGTACTGGAGCGGATGCGCAAGGGCCACACCGCCGCAGCCATCGTGGCGGCGGGGCAGAAGGCCAAACGCTGCGGTCTGACGCTGTCCGTGACGGCCATCTCCGGCCTTGGCAGTGTGGAGCTGTGGCAGCAGCATGCGCTGGACACCGCCAGAGCCGTCAGCGAGATGAAGCCCGACTATCTGGGGCTGCTGACGCTGATGGTGCCCCACGGCACGCCGCTGGAGGGCTGGGTCAAGGACGGCAGCTTTACGGTGCTGGGGCCGCTGGAGGTGCTGAAGGAGACGGAGCTGTTTTTGCAGCACGTGGACAGCGAGGGAACCGTGTTCCGCGCCAACCATGCCAGCAACTACCTGACGCTGAAGGGCACTCTCAACGGCGACCGCGAGGCCCTGCTGGCCCAGATCCGGGCCGCGCTGGAGGGGCGGCGGGACCTGAAGCCGGAATTTTTACGGGCGCTATGAAAAAATCTCTTGACATCTGCGGAAAAGGTGCTACAATGGCGTCATATTCCAAACCGTTGAGTAAGAGAAGTACCCGTACAGGAACCTTTCAGAGAGCGGCGCATTGGTGGGAGCGCGGCAGCGGAATGTACGGCGAATGGCCTTACGAGGGCGGGGAGAAAGCCTGAACAGGTGAGTAATACCCGACGGCAGCCGCGGCCGTTATCCCGGCGGAGCGCATGATCGTGCGTGCAGAGCGGGCGCTTTGCCAATTTGGGTGGTACCGCAGGAACGTATTGTACGTCCTGTCCCATGGAATTCCATGGGACAGGACGTTTTTTGTTTTACCAACAGGAAATATCTGACATATAGAAAGGAATTGAAAGTATGGGCAAGATCATCCTCACCGGCGACCGTCCTACCGGACGCCTCCACGTAGGCCACTATGTGGGCTCCCTGCGCAACCGCGTCGTGCTCCAGAACAGCGGCCGCTTCGAGAAGCTGTTCTTCATGATCGCCGACGCGCAGGCTCTCACCGACAACTTCGACCATCCCCAGAAGGTCCGCGACAACATCATGGAGGTGGCGCTGGACTATCTGGCCTGCGGCATCGACCCCGCCAAGTCCACCATTTTCGTGCAGTCCCATGTCAGCGAGCTGACGGAGATGACGTTTTACTACATGAATCTGGTGACGCTGGCCCGCCTGGAGCGGAAGCTTGCCACAGCCGAGGGGAAGGTCCGCGCGGCGGGCGAGGCTCTGACCGCGGCCCGGAAGGCCGCAGCCGGGGAGCTGGAGCAGCGCATCCAGACAGAGCTTCGGGAGCTGGACATGAAAAAGGTCCGCTTTGCGATCTGCTTCGAGCCAAAGGAGCCCGCCCAGGACGGCTGCGATGCCATCCGTTTCCTGATGTCCGCCAATGCGGGGGAGGACCTGAAGCCCATTGCGAAGATCGCCTCCGGCGGTGAGCTGGCCCGGATCATGCTGGCCCTGAAGAACGTTCTCTCCGAGCAGGAGGACATCGGAACCCTGGTTTTCGATGAGGTGGACACCGGCGTCTCCGGCCGGGCCGCCCAGAAGGTGGCGGAGAAACTGGCCCAGGTCAGCCGCCGCAAGCAGGTGCTCTGCGTCACCCATCTCCCCCAGCTGGCCGCCATGGCGGATGTCCATTTCTGCGTGGAGAAGGGAGAGGTAAAGGGAAGAACCTTTACGCAAGTCCGCCGTCTGGAGCGCGCCCAGCGCCAGGCGGAGCTGGCCCGCATCAGCGGCGGCGCCGCCGTGACGGAGGCCCTGCTGCAAAGCGCCGGAGAGCTGCTGGACGCCGCCGCCGCGTACCGGGAGGGCCTGGCCTGAATGGGCGAGGGGAAAAACGGGAAAGCGCCGAAACGATTGAGGATAAAAGGCGGTAAAGTGGAATGACTTCACAGGAAAAACGCCATATTTCCTGGCAACTTGCCCTGACGATGGCGGTGCTTTGCTTCCTCCTCGGTCTTGCGGGAGTTCTGTGCCTTCTCACCTCCGTCATGGGCGGGACTCACGATGCCTTCTCCCTCTCGGATACCGCCGTCCCCATCCGGGATGTCAACGGTCTCAGTCGGGACGGGGAGGGAAACTACTACATCGGCTGCGGCGGCAGTTCCTCCATCCAGGTCTTCGACCAGGAGGGAACGTTTCTTCGCCGTTTCTGTATCCCGACCTATAAGGCCGGAAGCGCCAGCTTTTCCTGGAAGCTGGAAGGGGATACCCTGCGTGTCTATACCTACCGGGGCCCCGCCCGCCTGACGGTGGAGGGGACGCGGGTGACGGAGTCGGAGACCTATCCTGACGGCAGCGCGTTGGAAGCCGCCATGGAGGCGGATGGCCTCTCAGCCTGCGGCGGTGGACGCTCCGGCACGGGAGCGGACGGCTCCCACCTGCGCTTGGACCTTCTGGGACGGCTCCGG
>ERZ825896.1071-NODE-1071-length-32578-cov-3.548965_pt1 | contig 32578 bp, 27 predicted proteins | sample MGYA00519858_ERZ825896 | MGnify/ENA primary metagenome ERZ825896 (study PRJEB31778, sample SAMEA3449214) | human gut metagenome | biome: human gut; feature: human-associated habitat; material: faeces | place: United Kingdom | collected 2010/2012 ...
CTTCCGGCCAGTGGGCGGGTACTCCGTCTATCGGTTCTGAGTCTGACGACATCGACCTAAGCGGCGCTATGCTGGCAATGACACCCCAAGTCCTGTCCCTCTACTACGAGGCACCGGAGTTGGCTGTCGTGGATGACAACTCGGAACTCAAGACCGTCCGTGACGAGATTCTCGCCCTGTGCGCCAAGTACCCCGCTGATTGGGGCGCTCACATGGTGGAAGCGTCTACCGCCTTCAACTATCTGTATATCTTCAGTGATATGTTCTACTATGGCTGTGAGACGGGCAAAGTCCCGCTGAACGTCCAGAACGGGAACATGGATACGTTGACGCGGCAGAAGGTCAACAACGGCGCTTTCAACGGCACCATCATTGTCGGCACACCTACCATCATCGGTGGCACAATGGCCGCCAACAGCACCTCAAGCTCTACCAAGGGCATGACCGTGAAGGCTGCCAAGCTCAGATACGCAGCGTGGGCTGACGCACACCCGTGGACGCCCGACGAGGAACTGCTGATTCCCACCTTCGATGATGACTTCAAGGTTCAGCCTGAGGTTATCGAGATGGCCGACAAAATCGTCGCTACGTCCAATATGCGCGTACCCTTCCGCAACTTTCTGTGGCGCGGCATTACCGGTTACGGTAAGTCTACCGGCACGAAGGTTCTGGCGTGCATCCTGCACACTCCTCGGCTGGAGCTGACCTGCCATACCGATATGCTGGCGAAGGACCTGATTTCTGAGTTCGTCCCCTGCAATCCCGTGGATGCGGCGCGTGGAGAACTTCCCACGTTCGATGAGATTTCCTTCGACCCCGAATCCGCGTGGACGACCATGACGGGCGAGGATGGCACTGGCATCACATCTGAGGAATGCTTCGCAAAGTATTCTGAGCTGTTGGTTGCCCGCGCCGGCTGCACTTCCCCTGTGAAGGTGGTCGAGTCCGCTTTCGTGAAAGCCGTTTCTCGCGGTTACATCTGCGAGATTCAGGAAATCAGCCGTATCAAGGACTCCGGCGTTATGGTCGCACTGAACCAGTACGACCTGCCGGGTGCTATGATTCCGCTGGTGGACGGCGGTTTCACGTATCGTCAGAAGGATGCCGTTGTGGTATTCACGGATAACGTCGGCTATGCTTCCTGCCGCCCCATCGACCAGTCTGTTATTCGGCGTTGCCGGATGATTTTCGACAGCACTGAAATCGAAAAGCAGGCTATGCTGGAGCGCATCAAGTACAACACCGGCTGGAGCCGTGACGACAAGACGCTGAACGCTCTGTACGACGTGTTCGAGCAGATTCGGAGCTACTGCGCCGACAAGGAAATCACGGAAGGTTCCTGCACTATTTGCGAGCTGGAGTCTCTTGTCTGCTGCGTGCAGTGTGACGACAGATACATGGCTCATTTGGAAGATTACATTGACACGTGCCTCATCGCCAAATGCACGAATGACCCCGTCGAGCAGAACGAGATTCGTTCCAATGCGGCGCAGGTCATCAGCAAGGTGGCGTAGGCTTATCCTGAAAGGAGAAGAGAGGCATGGAGCCTCTTTTCTTGCTTTCAGGACCGAAAGCAAGAAAGGAGAAAACATCATGACTCACAACTATGAGAACGCCAAGTTCTTTAATCACGAGAGCTATAAGGCGCTTTGCGCTAAGGTCGGTGAGTGCATCAAAAACGGCGTCCAGTACGCTGATAAGATGCTCGACAACATCGAACGGCGCTGCGCCGGTGCTTTCCTCGACTATGTGACGACCGTTGATATGAGCGAAACTCGCATCATCATCGCCCATAATCGTCTCGAAGGCGAAGACCTCATCGACACGCTGCAGACTATCGACGCGGGACGCCGGTCGGCACACGAGGCAGCTATGGCTGGATGCAGCATTCTCAACCGAATGGCTGTCGCCAACGGTATTGACCCCGTGTTCACTGGCAATCCTGAAGACCGTTTGCAGGTGGCAGATTTCTGCCTTGAGTTTACCGTTGAGATTTTCAAGAACCGGCACAAGTGAATTTAGAAAGGAGAAATGACGCATGGACCAGAAATCTATCTGGAGGCAAATCCGTGTGGGTGCAAATGAAATGAGCGAGAAGCTCACGGATGCTGACATCTACACCAGTGAAGCGTTTCGGAGTCATGTGCAGGCGACGGTCGATTCGATGACGAAGGACCTTGACAAGCACATCTCCGTTTCTCTGATGCATAACCCAAACTCAGACATCACCGCCTGTACTGATGGGAATAATCTTTATCAGAATACGGCGAATAGTGTCATCACGTGGTATAAGCTCCCCTCCTCACGATTCGCAACGGTTATGGGTATCGTCTATCATGAGTTGGCCCACATCCGATTCCACGACTTCCGCGCCGATGCGTTGGCAGACAAGGAATTGGAAGAGAACGGCACACTCTACGGACGGATGCCTGAACCGGACGACGAGACAGAACTGGATGAGATGAAGGAGGCGCTGAAGCATCCTGAATACCGCAAGGTGTTCAAGTCGCTGCGGGACGAACTCGTCAACTGCATCATCGACGCACACGACGAGGAGCGTATGAGCGACTACTACGGCGGCATTGTTGCACGTGGTATTGAGATGGCAGCATCTTCCCTTCAGGGACAGCTTCACACGCTGGAAGGCTATACGAATAACAAGAATGAGCCGCTGTCTATCATGACAAGCCTCGTTCTCCAGTTCGCACGCTTCGGTGAAATTCTCGTTGCGGATGAGCAGACGCTCTATACCAATGAGTACGCCAAGAAGCTGACAGACATCTCACAGGCCATTGAGCTTGCCACCAACACGGATAACCCTAAAGAGCTGTATGCTCAAATCAATGTGATGCTTCTCTTTATGTGGCCTTACATCAAGGATGCAATAGATAAGTGTGACAAGCAGCAGAATGCTCAGGCAGGCCAAGGCCAGCAGGGGCAAGGTCAGCAGTCCGGCTCCGACCAGAACGGTCAGGGTGGGCAGCAGGGCCAGTCCTCTTCCGGCGGCAACTCCGGCGGCGGTCAAAACAGCCAGAACCAGCAGGGCGGCGGAGGTGTCTCCCAGCCCAGCGCAAATGCCATTCAGCAGGTGCTCCAGCAAATCGCTCAGGGCGCACAGAATGGCGGCGGCTCTCAGATGCCCAAGAACCAGAAGGCTTCCAACGTAGCCAAGCAAGCTACCAAGGATGCTCAGTCTGCTGGTAAGAAAAAGGGCAAAAAGGGCGGCAGCGGTTCCGGCGGTAATGATGCCAATAAGGGCAACGTTCCCGCTGCTGTGGCTGGTAAGAACGGCGATGGAAAGGATAAGAATGAGAAGCAGGAGCAGGCTGACAATATGTTGGCAAATGTTCTGCAGACCATCATTTCCTCCGTTGCCGGTGACATGGCCGAAGCTCAGATGGAACAGGATTTGAAGTCCCAAATCATCGCTGATGTTGACATCATGGACCGCAGCTCCACGCACAAGGGTCATAAAATCGACGTCAAACGCGAGGTTGAAGTAACACCCGCAAACATCAAGCTCTACGGAGAAATGATGGAGGATGTGAAACAGTATTCCAAGCGTTTGGCGAAGCTGATGCAGCAGGAACTGAAAGACCTGCAAGATGGCGATGTCCGCAGAAATCGGATGTACGGTAGAGATATCGTAGCCAATGATATGTGGCGTCCCGACTGCCGGTACTTCAGCGACACCAAGCTGCCGCAGGACCTGCCTGACATGGCCGTGGCTGTTCTCGTTGACCAGTCCGGCTCCATGTGCGGACAGCGCATGGGCGCCGCTATGAAGGCCACCATGCTCCTGCATGACTATGCAGAGCGTGTTCATGTTCCTGTCGCTGTGTACGGCCACAACGTGACCATGCATGGTAGGGTCAACCTGTTCGTCTATACGGACTTCCTGAAGGCTGGTAAGCGTGACAAGTATCGCCTTGCCAAGCTCTCCACCGGAGGTTGTAACCGTGACGGTGCAGCTCTGGAGGTCGTTGCGAACCTGCTGAATGCGAGACCTGAGCGCACGAAGCTCCTCATTATCATTTCGGATGGCAAGCCGAATGATGATTCCTATGGTGGAGATTCTGCGGCGAAGGACATCAAAGACATCGTAGCCCGCAATCGCCGACGCGGTGTTGAGATTGTTGCAGCAGCTATCGGCGACGACAAAGCGTACCTCAAGAAGATTTACGGCGACCAGTTCCTTGACATTACTGACCTGTCCACCTTCCCCAAGGCAATGGTCAAAATCGTCAAGAAACGGCTGAAGGTCTAACTACAACTAAAGAGCCACACTTCGGGGTGGCTCTTCTTGAAAGGAGATAATACTATGGATTTAGGTTACATTGCTCCCTGCCCCGTGTGTGGTGGCAAAATCAAGCTGTATTCCCACTGTGGCAAGCCCGATTGTAAGGCTGTATGTCAGAGTTGCAAAAAGGGGTTTCCGTTCCACGCAAACCTGAAGACCTATGCCGGCACAAAAATCTATGCCAGCAGTATCAGGAAAAGTGTGCGGATGTGGAACAACACGGTTTCCAAGGAAGTTCTTGCTGATGTTGTTCTTTAAGCCCATTTGCTGCAGGAAGGAGTTGATTTTCTGCATATAAAGATGTATAATAATGTGCAGAAAGGAGCTGGTGTTATGAGAAAGTTTGATTATTCTTTCCTCGATAACGGGCTGCTTCCTGCAAGCCTTGTGAACATCACGAGCAAAATCTACTCTCTTCGTACTGAAGCCGGCTTCCGTAAGCAGGAGTTTGGAAAAGTCTTCACTGAACTGGAATCCATTGCGCGAGTTCAGTCAGTAAAGAGCTCCAACGCCATTGAGGGCATTGTGACCAGCGACAAGCGCATTGCGGAAATCGTAAACCACAGCAGTGCGCCTCTGAACCATGATGAGGCGGAAATTGCCGGATACAGAGATGCACTCAACGCTGTGCATTCAGGATATGAGTACCTGTCTTTCGGCGTTCCTGACATTCTGCGGCTCCATGAAACCATGATGGCAGTCGCAGGCGACGAGAACGGTGGGCAGTACAAAACGGATGACAATGTGATTCTGGAAGTCGCGGCGGATGGCACGCGGCGTGTGAGGTTTCGTCCCACACCTGCGGCAGAGACACCGGCTACTATGGAGCAACTGGAACTGGCCTATTTGGATGCCTGTTCCAACTCTAATATCAACCAGCTTCTTCTTATTCCCTGCGTTATTTTGGACTTCCTTTGTATCCATCCATTCCGTGACGGCAACGGCAGAATGTCGAGGTTGCTCTCACTTCTGCTGCTCTACAAAAACGGCTTCGATGTAGGAAAGTACATTTCTTTCGAGGAACAAATCAACCAGCACAAGGCGTATTATTACGACGCACTGGAGCAATCCTCGAAGGGCTGGATGGAGAACAACAACGACTATGCGCCATTTATTCAAAACTTCTTGTCCATACTGTATCAGTGCTATAAGGAGTTGGATAAGCGGTTTGCAGTCGTCAATGGGAAGAAAATCACGAAGATGACGCGAATCGAAGCTACGGTACTTGGCAGCCTGATGCCAATTTCCAAAGCGGAGATATGCGCCATTCATCCTGATGTAAGCCCGTCCACCGTGGAGGCTGTGCTTGGACGCATGGTGAAGGAAGGGAGCATTAAACGTATCGGAATGTCCAAGAAGGCACGATATGTTAGAGCCTGATTAAAGTCTATTTAGACAAGAAAGGAGAAAGCACAATGACAGCCAAGCTGAAAAGTGATGCGTTGAGAGTTGTCAAGAGACTCCGTTGCTATGGCACGGACGCTGAAGACAACTTCGGCTGCGGCGATAAGCGGTGCAAGTACCGAGATGTGGACGGTGCCTGCAACATTAACAGCCTTGAAGCTGATGCTGCCGAAGTGATAGAGAAATTGTTGAAGGAGGTTGAAAAGTTTGAACATCGCTGATGTGGTGATGAAATCCCGCAATGTCGAATCGTTCAGCAACCTCCTCCCTGCTGCGTCTGTCACATCAGAGAAAGCAAAGGCGATTGCCAGTCGGAACGGCTATATGGCGCTCTATACAGCCGATGAACTGCGGAAGAAGTTTCATCTGACCGACGACATCATTGAGAACCTCTACTATGGCTGCGGCTTCACCCCGTTCTATTACTGGGATAAGGATAAGGTCATATTCCCCTGCCACAGTCTCACAATGGCAGCCGACGGCGAGGATAAAACACCTGAAATCCGAGGGGCTGTTGAGCAACTGAAGGAGAAAATTGCTTCAGGCAACTGTAGCTTCATCATCACGGCACTCAACGACCGGATGCGGATAGAGTATCTGAAGAAGCTCGTTGATGAGGGCTTTGATGGTGCTTACAAACTGTTCTACAATGTCTACCCCTTTTCCGATTACGGATGCTCCGCACTCGGACGGGATGGTATACTGAAGCTCAAAAGCATGAAAACGCCGGAACAGGTTCAGGCAACGGAGAAGGGGCTCAGGAAGTATCCTGACACACTGACGGTTTACCGTGGCGCCGGCGATGAAAGCGCAAGTCTGGAGGAAGCGTTCTCTTGGACGCTGGACCCTGCCGTGGCCGTGTTCTTCGCCACACGCTTCCCGTCTGACAATGCGAAGGTATTTCGGGCTACAGTCGAAAAAGCCTCTGTCATTGAGTATTTCGAAGGTGTGGAGGCTGAAATTATCGTATCTCCTGATGACATCAAGGAGGTTGAAGACTTTCCCCTCTATGGTATCGACTGGCTCAATGAGGCCGTGGATGACGGCGCGATAGATGACTTCTGGCTCTATCAGAGGACTGCCGACTATGATGCCGTTCCTTTCCAAATGGCAAGCAAACTACACGTAAAGGCTCATGCTGGCCGTGTCCTGTTCATGTGTATGCTGTTGGCATATATGAAGGGTCTGGACTTGGAAGACAAGGAGATTTTGATTGATGCCGCACTGTACCATGACACAGGTAGATGCAGTGATTCAGAGGACAACACCCACGGCGCCGAGAGCGCGAAGATGCTGCAGGAAGCGTATCCTGATACTGACCCCATCACTCTGTTCCTGATGGAGTATCATTGCCGTCCCGATAAGGAAGGCTATGAGTTCATCGAGAAACATTGGTTGGATAAGCAAGATGCGCTGCGAGTCAAAAGCCTCTTTGACATCTTCAAGGATGCCGATGGTCTTGACCGCGTGCGGCTCGGTAATTATGAGTTGGATATGTTCCAGCTTCGTACCGAAGAAGCTCGCAAGCTGCCGCAAATCGCAAAAATAACTGAAGACCAACTGAAATTCTAAACTGAAAGCACCTCTCGAAAGAGAGGTGCTTTTTTTGTTATGTTACTTTCAAGTTGCAACTAACTTGCGACCAACTTACTACTAAAGGATGCAAAGTCGCAACTGGATTGAACTAAGAGATTTGCAAACTATAGTTTGCATTTTACTCTTGGCGTTTGCAAACTGCAGACGTTTGCGGGAAATGGAAATATATAGCATATTGTGTTGAGAACCGGCAGATACACAATATGTTGTGGAAAACTTTGTGAACAAAGTGGAAAAGCGGCTCCGCCAGATGCAGAGCCGCCTTTGCTTATTTTTTGGTTGTGGCGCCGATGGGGTTGATGAACCGCGTCGCCCACTCCTCTTTGCCGCAGCGGGGACAAGGGCGGTGCCAGTCGTACATGAGGTGTCCATCCACATCCACCTTATCGGTCAGTGGGGCAACCTGCCCGCAAGCGGTACAGAAGACGATATAGCGTCGGTCGGCGCCTGCACGCTGTTTGCCGGCGGCCATTAAGATGCCTCCTTAACAGCGCTGACCAGCGGGCGCTCCTCCAACATACCGACAACTGTACGCAGAGGCTCAGAACCGCCAAAAGCAGCAACGATGTGCTTCAAAGCACTCTCAGGAACGGAGAAGCTGTCCGAGGCACAGATGCCAACGGTCTTGCCCTTCTTTGTGTCCACCGTCACGAAATCGCCGGTATGGAGCGCACAACCGTCAGGGACGGAGAACAGGAAGGTCTGCGGGCACTTGGGGTGCTTGATGATGACGACATTGCTCATAATTTAATCCTCCTTATCCAATTCAACGCCGCAATGGATGCAGCGGTTCAATTTGATGGCACACTCAGGGCAAAGTGTGTCTGCAGGTGTGTTGGAACAGATAATGAACTTGCCGCATTCGAGACAATGGCTTTCAGAAAATGCGTGAAGAACGATGCGATTGAAGCATTTGGCGCAATGCTTGTATGTCAGCCGTGAGGTTACGGTAGTTGCAGCTTCCATTTAGGATACCTCCTTCTGAGCAACCCAGCTCAAGAATTTCGATACATTGCGGGAATGGAGACTATGGACATCCTCGGCGAGCTTCCACTCGGACAGGTCTACCATCCAAGAGGGATACTTCTCCGTAAAGCCGGGGCAAGCATGGTCAATGTGCTCTTTCTCGGATACCTCGCGCTGGCGGATGTGCTGTAGCGCCACGTTCAGGTACTTGATACCATAGGCGTAATCCACGCACTTACCTCCGATAATCCATCCACCGAGGTTCTTGGTGTTGATGGCGTAAGTCAGCCACTCGGAGTTCATAAAAGTGAGGTTGATGTATTCGTCGCGGAATACCTCAAAATTGGAACGGGCGCGTTTCTTACCCTCGTCATCATACCAACGGCGATTTATGGACTCGCCCTTCTCCACAGACACGAAGAAATGTGGCTTAGTCTCCATGACAGTTTCAATGATTTCGGCGTCGTCGCCGAGATTACTGCCATCGCCATATGTGGCATAGCGAATGCCATTAAAGAGATAATAGGTGCGCTGCTCCGGTGCATCATACTCCACCAGATTGATGGGATAGATGGCGCAGTCATCAACGGAACAGTCGTGGGTACGGTTGCGGTCTCCCCTGCCACGGTCATTCCAGTAAGGCCTATACCTGTATTCTCTCTCCGGAGTCAAAGAAAGAACGGTCAAGATACTATCACCCTTCTTTGCGTCAGGCTTGTTGCATCGCTCCACAATGTCTACAAAGCTGCCGTAGCGGTTGTCGGTCAACCAGCGGTCAGCCATGGAAAACACGACATACTCGGAGGACTTGGAGATTTTGACGCCAGCCGGCAGAGAAAGGATGTTGGAGCTATCCGCCACACCCTGCAGGATATTGAACAGAAAGATGCGGGATACCATCTCCACGACCATGCTGCGTGCCTGTGTACGCTCTTCCTTCACACGCTGCTTACGCTGGTGTTCATCCTCCTGACCGATATATTCCGTATTCACACGGAAATCCTTGGGGTTCACGTCCATGATGAAATCGTCCGTTACATGAACTTCCTCAGGGTCAGTCCAGCCTATATAGACGTTCTCGCCATTACGAATGACAATACCGATGGTGTTACCGTGATAGATATTGTAGCTGTCCAGCATATTGCTCCACGTCTCATGACCAAAGAAGTGCTTGCCAGTCTTGCTGAGGCGAACCAGCGCAACACACTTCTCGCTGGGAGCAAAGGTATCCAGCGCAACAGGAGACGCTGCGAGGAACTCCTCGAAATATTTCAGCTTGCTTTCTTTCATGTTGTAAATGGAAGCAAGGCGCCCCATCTCTTCATCAAGGAAACGGAGCTTCTGGAACAGGACGACCGGTTCTTTCTCCGGTGCATTCCGGCCAGTGCGGATACGGGTAAAATTGATTGTCTCACCCATGTAGCAGCGGATAGCATAAATCTGGGACTCCAGCAGGTAAATCTGATTGTTCATCATTTCTACCTGTTCCTCCAGAGCCTCGCGTTTGGCGGACAGCTCTGCCATCAGTTTTTCCTTTTTCTGCTCCAAGGCGGCCATGGCTCGCTCGACATCTTCCTTGAGGGCACGGAGTTCATCACTGGTTCCGTTCTTAGTCTCTTCGATATTGGCTTTGAGGGCGTTCAGCTCCGCCTCACGGTCGGACAGACCTTCACGCACCTGAGAGACCGAAAGAGACTCAGGCACGGATGCCGGCAGCGTCGATGACGCACCATGCGTTGCGAGGGCTCGCATCTCGCCAACGGACATTGCGGAATAGTCCTTGACCGGCACATACTCCGCCACCAGAGAGTCCGGCTGGTAGAGGAAGAACCTGCGGCTGCCGAGACCAACGACCATACCAATGCCCTCATAATTGCTATATACGTTGGCGGGCTGCTCATAGGTCTTACAGTAGTCGATGAACTCAGAGAGGTTCTTGAGGTAGTCCTCAATGTGTTTCCTCCACCATCTTGCGTTGGTGTCACTATCTTGTGAGAGACTGGAAAGGTCCGTAAGCCCCAAAAAGAGCGTCGCATCGTCTCTGTCATTCTCTCTGATAATGCGAGTTTCCTCCTGTCGGGCATTTTCAAAGCGCCATTCACGGCTTCTCTCTGCCCATTCATTCTTGTAAACCTCGATGTCATTGAATCGCACCGTCCCCAAAATGGTGTTCTTCATAGTCCTTTCACCTCAAATCCCAATATTTAAGTTTTACAGTATCGGATAAAGTCCTGTGCCGAGAACGGCAGGTTGTCGTATCCGCAGTCTTTCAAATAACGGGAAACAACAGCAGAGCTCATACTGATACGCCCATCTCCCGATGCCTTCATATGCTGCAAGCAGATGTCAGCATAACCATCTACCACATCAAGGTGTTCCAGACACCACTTCTCTACGCGGCGTTTGCGGGCCGCCAGAGACCGCTGTTCGGGATGCGGCATCTTCTTATAGGTGTACGCCTTTGCCGCCTTCTCGCGGCTTGTATAGCCGAAGCCTTGGGCATCATCTAAAACCGCGCCGGTATTCGGCTGTATCACGATGTAGCGAGGGTTATATTCAGCGGAAAGCTCCCGCGAATATACAACTTTGAAATAGTCTGCCATTTATAAGTCACCAGCCTTTCCACCGATTTTAGTGTCCTTGCTCATGTTCCCCCACGGCACTCCTGCCTCGGTGCTGTGCTGCCTCTCACGCAGCATTCAGCCATGGCAAGTTCCTGCTTCAGCGACGGAGTTCGTCTCCACAGGCGTCAATTCCGGTTGTACCATCCGTTCTCCTTCAAGTGTGCAATCATTGCACACTTTTCTTGTGCTACAATGGGCATAGCACCCTGTTATTTCAGGACACTATACACCAACTTCCTGCCACTCAAATTCCACGTGAGGGGTATACAACCCTGTTTTTTTCGGGGCCTTATACCCCCTACAGACATGGCGCATGGTATATACCCCTGTTATTTCAGGGCCTTATACACCCAACACAGGCATATTCAGTTCCCCAAAGATGCTGGCATCACCTCTCACATGATTAACCAGCTAACAGAGTATTCCTGCTTCCACGACAACCATGCATCTCCACAGGCGTTAATTCCGGTTATACCGTCCGTACTTATTTTTTACTTTGGCGGAGAGAGTGGGATTCGAACCCACGGATGCTTTCGCATCGCCGGATTTCAAGACCGGTGCCTTTAGCCACTCGGCCATCTCTCCGTATTTCCCGCCGCAGGGAATGCCTACGGCGGGGTAATTGTTTTTACTCGGCTTCGCCCTCAGTGACGGCGGTAGGCTCAACACTGGAAGCAGATGCGGGAACTGCGACCTTACCGCCGACAAAGCCAGCCAGCAGGCTCCGCAGGTCGATACCCAGACCATTCAGCATACCGTTGGAGACCTGAGTGGTAGAAGAAACGATGTCCTCAATCAGCTTGGTGCTGTTGCCCTCGCCGTACATGGTAATAGAATCCACATTAGTGAGAGGTGCAGCCACGTTCTTGGCGATTTCGGGAAGCGCGTTCATAATCATCTCGACCACTGCGGCCTCACCATACTTCTTCATGGCCTCAGCCTTACGGTCGATACCCTCCGCTTCGGCCAGAGCCTTGGCCTTGATAGCCTCGGCTTCTGCGGCACCAACAGCCTTGATACCTTCGGCAATCTGCTCCTGCTCGAAGCGCTTTGCCTCGGCCTCCTGCTTACGGGCGTACAGCTCTGCTTCAGCCTTTTTCTCAGCGGCGTACTTATCGGCATCCGCCTTCTTGCGGATATCGGCATCCAGCCGACGCTCCTGCAACGTGATTTCGCGCTCGGCCAGCTCTGCTTCCTTCTCGCGCTTCGCAATGTCGGCATCGGTAGAAGCAATATCGAGGCTCCGGCGCTGCTTCTGCTCCTCAATCTTATAGGCAGCATCGGCAGCAGCCTTCTTGATGTCGGAGGTCTCCTTCAGCTCGGCCTGCTTCATAGCCAGCTCGGTCTTCCGAATAGAAATCTGTGTATCGGACGCAACCTGAGCCTCGTTCGCCTGACGAGCCGCTTCCGCCTGAGCAATCTGAATATCGCGCTCCGCTTCGGCTTTGGCGATAGAAGCATTTTTCTGGATTTGACTCATATTGTCCTGACCCAGCGCATTGATAAGACCCTTCTCGTCGGTTACACGCTGGATGTTACAGGAGATAATCTCGATACCCAACGCATTCATGTCAACCTGCGCCTTTGACTGGATTTCATCACCAAATTTCTTACGGTCATTGCAGATTTCCTTGAGCGTTATAGTACCGATAATCTCTCTCATGTTTCCCTGAAGAGAGTCCGAAATCGCTTGCTCAAAGCCACGGGCATCAGTGATGTTCAGGAAATTCCGCATAGCCAGCTTAATGCCTTCATCATCCGTCCGAACACGGACCTTGGCAACGGCATCCACATCGACACCGATAAAGTCCAGCGTGGGAATGTAGCCATCGGATTTGATATCCACGGAAATCTGACGGACAATCAGCTTATCAACGCGCTCCAAAAACGGAACGCGAACGCCGGCACGACCGATAAGGATTTTGGGCTTCTTACGGAGACCTGAGACGATATATGCCATATCGGGAGGCGCCTTGATGTACCCCAGAATACAGATGATGAGGACCGCAATCACGATAATTGCGGGAATGAGAACAGCCTTGTTCCCAAAGAGCAGGTCAAACATAGTTCTTTCTCCTTTTGTTCTATTTAATCAGCGGAGTAGTCCGCATCCGCCCAGTTGAGGCCGGTGCCGTAATCAATCTTGACACCGGGCTGCACATTATAGCAAAACACACAGAACTCAATGGTATCATCCTCTACGGAGAGAGCTTCCATCAGGACGCCGTTCGCCACAAGATTATCTCCTGCAAAAATAGGAGTAACACGATAAAGCACATGGTTGTTTGTCTCGTGAACGTAATCAGCAATTTCGTTTTCGAACGGAAGCATACCAGTTACATTGAGGTAGCGGGTTCCGGTGATGAGGTTTTTGACGTTGGCATTCTCGCCTGTGAGCTGGTAGCCAAGCAGATGGCAGCGGTTATAAAGATACTTGCCGTCCACAAAATCATATTTGGCAAGCTGCCAGCCAGATGGCTTTACCATACCGATAGACCCTCGCTCTTCTGTAGGCATCAGCTCTTGGCACACATTTGCGTAGGCCGGTCCGCAGCGTCCGAGGTCGTCCAAGTCAGTAAACAGCTCGAAAGGCTCGGTAGTGATGTCGTCCTCGGTGAAGTACGGTACATTACTGTTCACAACGGTGTACGGCTCTCCGCTGAATGGCTCTATGTCGTCCAACGAGAACTCCGTCGAATACCCTGTCTGGGTACTCCCCTGCGTATCGCTATACGGAGGGTTGGTGTCGGGGTTGGCGGTGTTCGTAAGCTGAGGAATCAGCTTCGCACCATAGAACACTGCGATTGCTACCAAGAAGGCGAGCAAGCCGCGAACGACATTCATGTTTGTCTGTTTCTTCTTTGGTTTCTTAGCCATAATGTCCTAATTCGTCCTTTCTGCAAGAGGTGTTTTTATGATTCTACTATAACACGAATATAAAAAAATGTCAAGTCAACTCAGGCTGAATTGCTTGACAATATGTTCGAATGTGGTAATATAGAATATGTAATAAATGCAGGTAATAAGGGCATTTGGGGAATGTTGTCCTTAAAGATACCTGCAAGCGGAGGTGCTTATTTATGCTTGAAAAACTTGTCAAAAAATTTGAAATTGTAAGAGACTGGGTTTTGTCACTTACACCTTCGCAAATTGTGAGCCTGCTGGTACTGATTGCCGCTCTGTATGTGGCACGTAAGGTCGTCAGGAAGGGACTGTCTATTGCGCTGACCATCGTTGCAGTGCTGGCTGGTCTGTATTTCCTCGTACCCAACATTTTCTACACAATCATCGGCTGGCTCACCACGCTATTCTAAACTTAACCAACTATTGAAAGGACAATTACTATGAGCAGCTATGAAAAATTCAAAACGGTATGGACCGTTGGTAACATCATTGTTATCTACCTCCTCAACGCATTCATTTTGAAGAAGGCAGGGTATCCCATTTGGGCCGGCTTTACGCCGATTTATAATATCTTCTGCCTGTTCTATTCCACTTACGGCCATACACGTTACGTGTGGCTGATGCTGGTGCCTATCGTCAACATCGTTCTGACTATCGTGACATGGGTGAAGTTCGTATCCATGTTTGGCGTTGACTATCAGGGGTTTACCAGCTATCACAGACCGAAAATGGTTTTCTGGATGGCCCTGTTCCCTGCTATCGTCTATGATATTTTGGCTTTTGACCCCACAGAGTACAAAGGACCCTACCCCGGCCCTGACCCCTTCAAAAAAAATCCTATTCCCGCCGCTGGGAACAACGGCGGTCAGAATATGTAAAACCAGAAAGAAAGGAAGTAGATACCCGTGGCACGAGATAACACGTGGACTTTCACTGCAGAGGAAGTCGCACAAATCACCAAGTTGCCCAAGCGTCAGTTCAAGCTGGGCGCCGGCAATATCTGCACCGGATATTTCGATGATGCTAACAGTCGCTTCTATGAGTGCGACGATAACGGTAAGCTGACCGGACGTGTCGGCAGCGCAAAGAAGCAGACGACCATCGTTGTACCCGCAACCAATGGAGGAGATGACCCTCCCCCTGCTCCCCCTGAAAAGAAGGAACCTCCAAAAAAAGAACCTGCAAAGAAACCTGAACCTCCAAAGTCTGAACTGACACCTCCCCCCTCAGGTACGGCTGACGCCCCTGACTGGCGGGAGCTGAAGCGGCAGGAGGAGGAGCGTCTGAAAGCCGAGAAGCAGCGGGAACGTGAGGAGAAGAAAAAGCGTAAGCCTACCGTATCCGCCAGTGATGCTGCTGGAACCAGTATGGTGCCTGTAAGCCCGTTCAAGCGTTTTATGAAGAAGGTTGTCCTGCCCGTCGTGGCTGTAGTCGCCTGTGGAGCTATCGCTTTCTGTGTATATTCCATTTTGGCAAACCGGTCTACGCCTATCGGCTATCAGTATCCCACAGTGCTTCAGCGTTCCGACGGTACGACTGTTACCACATCTTACGTACATGGCGACAGCGTGCAGGTCATTCAGGTCACGGACGATGTCCTGCCGGGTACGCAGTTCTCCAAGGACAATCTGGCCGTGGCTACCATTCCCGCTGACGTCTACAACTGTGCTGTAGCTATCGGCTCCAAGCTGTGCAACGTGGATATGGCGAACACAGTCGTAGGAAAGTACGCTACTGAGTACATCGGTGCCGGCCAAATCCTTCGAATCGACCAGTTCAGCGTCAACAGCACTACGGGAACTTCCGTTGCTGCAAATCCTTGGCTGGCTGAGGATGGTGAGGATGTCCGTGATTACCTGTGGGAAGATGATACCAGCTTCCTGATGTTTGGTCGTGAGGCGGTCATCACCATCACCCGCACTGTGGATGATAACAACGCTGCTCTCCGCGAGGAGCTGTATGCCGATGACCCCACTATCGAGTACACCATCAGTGAGAAAGACGAACATAATCGCCGGCATGAGACCATCAAGCTGAACGCTGTTGTCAGCGACCTCTTGAACTCCGACGGCACTTTGTTGTATGATGTATACGCCAAGTTGGGTGCTATCCCGCAGGGCGAACTGAGCCAGTATGTGAAGAACCATGTCAGCGTTGCCAAGATGGTCCCCACCATTGTGCGCTTCCGCATGACTGAAAAGGCTGCCACCGTGTATGATGCAGCAATGGTCACAGGCGCCGATGTAACGCTTACCAGCGGCACAGTAACGACTGTGGAGTTGCTGGAGGAACTGGAGGCCAATACTCCCGAACGTGCCGCACAGCTCAACATTTGCCAGTTCGTAGACCGCATCCTCTGCGGAGATAACACCGTACAGAACACAGACCCTGTGCAGTAAAGAGTTTTGAGGAGGACAAAAACCATGAAGAAGTATATCGTATTGGCGATGGCCGCACTGATGCTGCTGACTATCGCCAGCTGTGGCAACAAGAACGGAGACAATCCTGCCGATGACCCGAAGTATAATCTGGAGAACCCTGAACCTATTCCCGATGGTATGGAGGACACCAAGGGTTATATCGGTGATGGAAAGTACCGCAACGACGTGAAGCTGACCTGTACCCTGCAGTCCGGCTACGAGGTCACGCTGGGCATGGGCGACAAGGATGCCGGCTCCAACGCCGTCTACCTGAACCCCACCTGTTCCAATCCTAACGGCGCTGTTTTCTACATTGACGCCGAGCGTATGATGTTCCCTCAGTATTCCACCCCGATGGAACTCGCCACTGTTAAGCTGGCTGACTTCCCCACCATGGATACAAACAGCATCGCTGCTTTCCAGTGGTATGAAGACATCATGGGTGTGGATGCCGCCTATCACGACGTGGACAACTACGGCGTGGCTTGGCAGGACTCCAGCCTTGTGGATGGCGACTCCGGTTCTGAAACGCTGACCATCAAGGTTTGTGACAAGGTTTCTGGCGAAGAGCTGGGAACAGTCGTTGCCCACATCGACTATGACGCCGAGAACGACATCTACTTCCTCGCTGACATGAGCGAGGTTATCGAAAACGCTGACGGTGCCGTGGACACCACAGTTCCGGCAGCGTAAAAAAGAAAGGAGAGCAACTATGCCCGCAATTATCAGTGACTCCAAGCAGCAGCAGGCGCTCCAGCAGGTCACGGACGGCCTGAAAGCCGTTTCCGACATCAATACTATGCTGGATATTGCCGCAAAGGATAACGCCTTTACAGTATCCGCAAAGAGCCGCAAGAAGCCCGCAATCGTCGTTGATGAACAGGCTGCTACCCGTATTCAGGGCGCTATTAAGGCTTACCGCGATAAGATGGTCAAGAAAATTCGTGACACCGCCGAAAAGCAGCGTATCGCCCTTTCTGACGAGGATGAAGCCATCCTCAACTGGGGCGTTGGTACTTCCGCAGCAGAACCCGTCGAGGACACCGCTGAGGCTTCCGATGCCGATGAGGACGATACCGCTGACGGCGAATCCGCAGAGGAAATCGCGGAAGCCGATGAACCTACAGAGACTCCCGAAAACGCCAATCCCTACACACTGTATTAAGCCAAATCGGAAGCCCTCGCCTATCGGCGGGGGCTTTTCTTTTATATGCTTGAAGAAAGCCGGCCCTTTAGGGCCGGCTGTTTAGTTGTCACGAGAGTTCAGTTCCGCTTTGACTTCCTCGGTATCCTTGGCATCCGCAGGAACGTAAATTTCCTGATAGGCCAGAAGGCGCGTAGCATCTTTGGCGCGGACGTAGATGGTATATTTGAAGCCGGGGAACAGGTCTTTGTTCTTCCGGTCAGGAAGATTGAACACATGAGCTTCCTGTTCCTCGTCCTCTCCAGTCACAAAGATGACTTCCTTGCTGTCACGCGGCCAATTCCGCGACCGTACAGAACGGCACGTAGCCACATGGCAGATGATATCACCGTTCTCCCATTCTGTCCGCAGGTGCAGTGCAGTGTAGACCACATATGCGGCCAGCAGAAGAATTGCACAGGCGAAAGGAATCATAGAAGCAAAATGTGTTTTCTGAAGTACGAGGGTCGCAATCAGAATGACCACGATGCCTCCTGCCATCAAAAGACCTTTAGAAGTCATTTGCTGTAAGGCGGCGGGATAATGTCTTTCCTCGGAGATAATCTTATTCTCATCGAGTATAGTTTTATCTGCCATTACGACTCACCTCCAACAAGCGACCGCGTGGGTGCGATGCGGCGTCCGCGATAGAACAAACGGGTATTTGCTTCACGACCAGTCACGGAGCCAATGACCAAGGCCATCTCCTCAGGAGTAGCCATTCCATTTGCCATGTTGCAGGATGCAAATGCGACTGCCATCATCTTCTCCACAGGAACGTCGATTACCGCCGCAACAGCCTTCGCACGAGACTGTGGCATCTCCTTATAGGGGTACGTGGAGAACACATACTGAGCAAGGCCTTGAACGCCTGCAAGCTGCTCCAGATAATCCAGCGTGACTCCTTCCTTGTTCAAATAATCCGCAATGAGGGGATATCCTTCACTGTAGTACCATGAGTGGGCACCACGGATGTTGTTGCAGAGCATCGTGACATCGGACAGAGGAATCCCAGTTGCCTCCGCAGCGGCGGTGACAGCCGAGTCCTTGTTGGTGGCGAAGTAACTGATAACAGCACGCACCTGTTCCTCAGTCAGAGCAGGACGGGGATACCGTCTTGCCTTCTCATTGGGAAAAGGAATTTTCTGCAGATGCAGATACACCTGCTGGCGAGAGATGTTGAGATTTTCGGCAATCTCCTGAACAGAGTAGCCGTTCCACCTCATAAGACCTACATAGGTCGCCATGCGCTCGCCCCACTGCACGTTTTCTGACTTACGTGTATCATTTGTTGACTCACACAAATCTAATCGCCTCCTTGAAAAAATCGCCGGACTCGTAGACAAAACTGACAGTACAGAGAATGGCAACACACGCCAAAATGAACGAGAAAGTATGTCCAGATGCACCATCGGTCTTGATGCCGAAAATCCAGAAGCGGTGGGAAATCGGCCAAAGAAGAGGAACGCCGGCTTTGTTGAAAAGGTCGAGCAAGATATGAGTTGCTCCACCAATTACAAACGCGAGGATATAGGGCAGCCATTCAATGCCCAGAAACAGCCTCAGGGCTGCGTACAAGGCCGCCCAAATGAAAGGAGCATGAGTGATACCCCTATGCCCAAAGAGGGCGTTTACGGCAGCGGAGACGGGTTTATTCTTACGCCCCGCCTTGCTGCACGGAAGGTCGATGTCAGGCGCGAGAGAGCCTGCCATGGACAGCCCGACCACTCCGAGGTCCGGAAGCAACCCCTCCGGTGCCGGAAGCTCGAACAGTCCGTTGATTTGTGCCTGCACAAGCAGCAGGCCAGCCGTGTAACCGGCAAAAGTATGGGTTCGCCCGTCCATGGTTCACCTCCTATAGATATGGACGGGGTACAGCACAATAACAAGAATCTTGTTATTTCTATCGAAAACCGCAGGAAAATAACAAGCATCTTGAACAAATGTTCTGGTAGACTTTTGTTAATTGGAACACTTGTACTATACCACGATATATGATACAATGTCAACCGTGAAATGACGAAGGCTCATTGATAGGAACACACATCACCGACGACCAGAGCGCCGACCACGAGAGCTGCTGCGTGATGTGCTGCGGCTACCGGCACGGCTGCCACCGCCAGAACGCGAGGACGAACCTGCGGGCTTGGCATTGTTGAACTGGAGCGTGAAGTTCGGTCCCCAATCGCTGTGCTGGCTATCATCCATCACAAGGTCTGCGTCAAACGTGCCACCATCCTTCTTGGTCAGCTTCGTCTTATGGACAGGCTTTCCGTCGAGGAAGTTCTTGACGTCTTTCTCGGTAAAGGTGATGTGCTGGAACAAAGATGGTTTGGGCTTCTTCCAGATGGTGAACTTACAACCGTTCTTCCAGTTGGAACAGCCGAACCCAATCTTCCCCTCGATGATGTTGCCGCCGCAGCGAGGACACACGCCAATCGGTGTATAGCCCTTTCGAGTCGGGATAATACTGGGGTCTACCTTCGGGTGTGGCTGCTGCAGGAAATCCTTGAGCATAGCGAGAACGTTCTGTTCCAGTTTTTCAGGAGTCGCTTTACCCTCATGTATCTCTTCCTGAATGACCCACCACAAAGCCGTAAGGTCAGGACCACGGAGTGCGTCAGGAAGAATGCGATACAGCTCACGTCCAAGTGGTGTCGAAATAAGGGACTTCCCTTTTTCCTGCAAGAAACCTCTGGAGATAAGACCGGAGATTATCTGGTCGCGTGTCGCACTGGTTCCGATGGCACCGTTATTCTCCTCCACATCAGCATCCTTTTTCAGAAGCGTGCTTTTGATGAAATGGTCCGTCACATACTTGGCGATGCGGCTCATGTCCTTTGCCAGCGTGTACTGGGTATAACGAGGAGGCGGATTAGTTTCCTTCTCCAAGACCTGGGCATCTGAAACAAAGGCATCATAGCTTCCGGCAGGTATCATGCTCAATGCAGTGGGTGTCTCAACACCCTCACGCATCATCACAAGATAACCGGGCTTCAAAACACCGGTGCTGGAGGCTTCCAATGTGGCGCCATCCGGCAGAGGAACAGTCAGCTTCGTAGTCTCCTTTTCTGCAGGCGGAAAGAACTGAATAAGGTAATACTTGCAGATTGCAAGATATACATTTCGCTCCCTCTCTGTCATCTTATTGAGGTCGAGGCTCACGTTCTGAGGAATGATACCGAAGTGCGCTTCGATTTTGGAGTCATCAAAGCAACGGCCCTTTGTCTTGAAGTCCATGCCCTGAATGGGATTAAAGTTGCCCTTCCCTACCGTGTTGATATTTGCGATGACGGTACGGGACGTGGACGGAGCTTCCGCAAAGTAGTTTTCGGGAAGATAGCGTACCTGAGTACGGTTGTAGGTAATGGCATTATAGTTGTCACGCAGGGACTGTGTGATTTCCATAGTGTCATCCAGCTTATAGCCAAAGTTCTTCAGGCAGTAGCCCTGCAACTCCAGCATATCGAACGGCAACGGCGGTTGCTCCTTGGAGACCTTCTTCGTAATGGACGCTCCAGAGAACTGCTTTCCCGCAACCAACGCGGCCTTGCTCTCCGCATAAGGCTTATCCAAAATAAGCCCGTCGGCCAGATGAGGGTCATCCTTCTTCGGCTTGTATTTTGCTTCAATGACTTTACCCGCAACGGAGGTGTTTGCCATGACTTCATAGTATTTTGTCTTTACGTGGTTCTCAATGAGCTTATCACGCTCAACCACGAGCCCCAGCGTCGGGGACTGCACACGGCCAACAGTCAGCGAAGCATTGTTGACAAGAGAATAGTAGCGACTCATATTGACGCCAACCATCAAGTCAGCAACGCTGCGGGCATAGGCAGACCAGCCCATGTTTTCAAAGGAACGGTTATCCTTTAGATTGTTGAGCGCACGCTGCAACGCAGGTATGGAAGTGTCACCTGTCGCCAGACGGTAGACAGGGCCTCTATAGTGATGCCAGCGAAGCAGCTCGTCAATGAGAAGCTGTCCCTCTTCGTCGGGGTCGCCGGCGTGTATGACACAGCTACACTGTTTCAGCAGTTCACCAATGCGGGCAACACGCTCGTTGGGGTTCACTCCCCTGCCATTATATTCTTTGATTTTGGTCTGCCAGTTGGGAAAGTATATGGGCAGTGCAGACAAATCCCACTTACCAAAAGCGGCATCGTAATCTTCAGGTTCTTTCAAAGACAATAGGTGTCCCTGAGAACACACGATGACATACTCACCTTTTACGGTAGCGCCACGGTCGGAACGTGCCGTGCCGGGGATAGCTTGAGCAATCAAATCACCAAGCTGTTTCTTCTCAGCCAGTATTAGTTTAATGTGAGAACACGACCTTTCCATAAATGTGACGACTTTTTTCGCCTTCTATCGCTATCTGTAACTCTATATTAGCATGAGTATAAAAAAATGTCAAGTTATTGAGACGGCATATCAATATATAGTGGGTAAGGAAAAACAACACACAAGACAAAACAAAGGTACGAGCAGCCGAAAATGAAAAATATTTTTTTGTAGCAAAATTAGTAAAAAAGTGGGGAAAAGTGGAGGAAAAAGCGGCTTGAAATGACGGGGGCCCGCACAATTTAACGTCATTCTGCACAATAAAATCTCACGTTTATTTGTCAAAACGACAGGACGTAATTGTTGAATTTCACAACATTTTTGTGCGTAAAGGCTTGACATTATTATTGCATTGTGGTATAGTGTGCGAGAACAAAAAACAGTGTTGGCAGGCCGCTTTTCCTGCCGCAGATGCACCGAGACACTGAACGGATTCTTTTTGCGGCAGAGAAAACAAGGCCGCACCAGCACTGTTTTTAATCTTTCACCAAATCTTCCAGCAGACAGATTTGGAGTTCGAATGTCCGCATTTCAAATGTGTGGCATCGGTATTGGGTAGAGAGGAACAAACGCGCTGACACATGAATTGCAGGAGGAGGTTGGAATTAAGATGGCGCAGAATAACAGCAGTATGAACAACGGACATGGAGCCCCGCGACACCAAGCAAACAACGGAAAACATTCAAGCGATGCACCCCACGATGCGCTCGTCGATGACCTCGCTAAATTCACTGGGTCGGAGGATCCGGCTGTACGCGAGTCAATCAAAGCATCCGTGAAAGACTCTCTTTCTCTCATGGACATTGGCCTGTCCGTGATTGAGTTTTCCACCGATGAAGACCCCGAAGAAGTCAAACGTCTTCTTGATATGATTGAACTCCGGTTAAAGACACTGACCAAGAACCAAGAGATTTATGGCGTGAGCTCAAAGCATGAACTCACACCTGAGGAGGAAGGGATTGGGCGGCCCTTCTCCGCAAGAGAAATCCTGCTTATGTGGGATTTTCGCCGCAAGAATCTCGTCGTCACTCCGATTAGCCGGATTTACCTCAATCGTGCTGACTTTGTGACGGATGTCTGCAACGAGTTCAACTGGTCTCGCCAGAAGGCTGAAACGTACATCCAGAACGAATACGCGAACTTCGCTCAGGATATCTCAAGTATCGGTGTAATCGTATACGAAAAAGACGATTGACCTTTTTTTAACAACTTAATAATGTGATATATTATATGAATACATTGTTTTCAAAATAAAGGAGAGCAACCCGACCGGATTGCTCTCCTTGTTTCATTTTATTGTTGTCGTATCCTCTCTATCAGGCTTCTGCCGCAAACGCAAAACACGCCGGATGAATGGGCGGACATAAGTCTCATCAGGCGCAAGAGAGTAGCCAAGCGCCTCCGCATACTCTACAGCTTCGCGGGAGGGTGTCCTCCCCTCCCCCACCTTGCGGATAAAGCCCTGAATGGCTCTGGGGGACTCCTCATAGGCTTCGTCGCCCTTGCGGGCATATCCACCCTTCTCCGTCGCTTCCGTGCCGTCGTAGACGTTCCTGAGGCGTCCTCCGCGACCGTAGTAGCTTATGGACACATCCTCAAACTTTCGAATACCCTTTTCGTCGAGGGACAGGTACTTGATGTGTTCACTCAGGCTCGCCAGCAGTTCTGGGCCCTTACGTGTTACGGCGCAGGCGTAGAGTGTCAGGATGAGCCTCTTAATGTTCCCGTAGATGACCCTACCTTCCGAATCAAGGAAAATCGAAAAGAAGAACCCAGTCTTGGTATCATAGTACCCACTCAGGTCTCCCTCGCAGGTGTCCAGACGGTAAATCATATAGATGGAATCGCCGTACAGCGTTTCTTTAAGTAAGACTCTTCGAATGATGTCTTTTTCACTCGTGAATTCAAAAACAGCGCCGTTGGACGGAAGTGTCGAGCTACGTTTCGTCCGCAGCAGCTCATGCATCTCATCAGGCATCATCACGGGCAGCGCAACAATAGAAAAGAACTTATTTGCGATAGCAGAAAAGCGGCGCTGTGGGAATATGTCAAAGGTGTATTCGTTGATGAGCGCAGCCATGCCCGCAATCTGATTAGAAAAAATTCTGTCTACTTGCGTATAGAGTTCCAAATCATCTGTGTTTTGGATGTAGTCATATCCCCATTTACCATAGATTTCCTTGATTTGAGCATTCAGTTCCAATGGGGAACGGATTTTCCCGTCGAGTTGGCGGCGTTCCAGCTCAAAGGAAGGCTTATCTAAAAATGGGTAGGTATCTTCCATGACCAGTAGTTCACCGGTCGTTTTCAAACCACAGACGACCTTAGTTAAGTCGAACTTGTCGGGGCGCAGGTACTCCGTTTGCTGCAGAAGGATACTGAAGTAGCAATACACTACATCAATATTGATGTTAGACTGTTTCTCTTCCTTCGCTGTAAAAAGGAGCCGAGATGCGGCCATAAGGAAATCAAAGAACAAGGCGTACTCGGATTCTTTCTTGATTTTGTGAGCCGTGGCATTGAAAAAGCTGTGCAGCCCTTTGATAAACTTGTCTGGATTTGCACCGGCCAGCTCCACCTGAGACTCATACAGCCGAGAGAACTCTTTGCTTTCGATGTCACTGCAGAAAAAGTACAGCGATGACGACAATTCCGAGAATGGAATGTTTTGCAGCGTGCTCACAGTGACGACCGCAGTATTCATCGTTCTCCGCTGCAATAGGTTCGCCGGCCCATAACCGCTGCCGTTTTTCCGGTCGAACCAGTTGCTCCACTTTTTCAAGAGCGCGTAATCGGCATCCAGAGCCATTGTGAACAGTCCCCCTTGTCTATAAGTTTATTCTATTTTACAACATCCCGAAAAACATTTCCAGCTAATTGTTACCCGTATAAGATGTTCCCAATTTTGTCTAATATCTTACCAGAGGTTACTGCGTTTTTCAATTTATCCAAATCCATAAACAGACCGTAGATTGATTTTTCACAATTACCAAGCGGATAAATGTTTATATTGTCTTCCCTGCATTTTTTTACACTGTTACAGAGTGCGGCTGTGCAACATCTTTTGTCCCAGACAGCTATAATAAATAAGCGATATGTATGAATAAAGCAAGAAACAATCTTTGCATTATCTTTCCCAATGCGCTGTTGCTGCTCAAGTAATGACACGGCCATTAGTTCATATTCTTCCAGTTTGCTAAGTTTATCTCTCATTGTGTGAATCACAAAAGAGGAATTCTCATCAAGCCTTACAGGAGAAAGAACGTTAATTATTTTGTCCTCAACATCAGATATTTGCCGCTTGGCAAGGCTCCCTGCATCTTCAGTAAAAGGTGACATCGCTAAACCTTTCCACATTATACATTGCGTCCTGTAAGCAAAGAAAAAGGCCTGCCAAATCACGCTTATACTGTATTGATGCACTCTCATTCACCTGCTTTTGTGTTGTTTTTAACATGGAACAAGAAACAAATAACGAAAATGCTGCGACTAAAACCGTCGCAACGTCTGCTATAAGTCTAACAACTTCAATCAACGAGACAGATAGTACGACTGGAGCAACAAATATCATTTTTACCTCTCTTTTTTCCTTCTTACAAGTTTTCAATAAACAGCAGGGGAGAAGTTCCACCTTCTCCCCTACTGTTTTCGTCTTCAAGCCGCGAACCGAAATCTCAGCTAAACACTGATGCCGTGTCAACAGCAGAATACCATCCACCAACTACACTGGAAATCAGTGCGCCGGAAAGGATGGTGCCAAGGATGCTCAGCCCGACTGCCACACAGAATCCAATCAGTGCCCACTTCCCCACCGCCTTCGCCTTAATGGGGGTCGAATTCTGCCACGACAGATACAGAATCAGGCCAACCAGCGGGATGAGGAACGACAGGATGTTCAGGCCAGTAGAAGGCTTGTCCACCTCGACATTCTTGCTCGCCACGGCGCAGCCGCAGGAGGGGCAGATGACGGCGTTATCATCAACTTCTTTGCCACAGTTGTTGCAATACTTCATGTTAGTCTCTCTTTCCGGGGAGGTCCTCTCCCCTGCCTTTTTTTATTTGGGCAAAAACAGGGGCGCAGGCACAAGGTCTGCGCCCCTGAATTCACTTTTGAGTGATTACTCAGGAGGGGATGTGCTTACTCGGCGAACTGCTCCTTCTTACGACGGAACATGAACATCGCCGTAGCGCAGCAAGCGATGGCACTGAACGTACCCAGCATGGCCCACAGGCCGATGCCTTCATCGCCGGTCTGGACACTGTCACGGAAATACACCGTTTGGGCACCGTCCATCAGGTCGTTGTGGGTAGCAATGACATTCCCCGCCTCAGCACGACCCTCATACAGAGTCTCGAACACCACGAGCGCATGGTCCTTCAGCTTGGATGCGTCGAACTTGAACGTAACGTTCACAGCACCGTTGGAGGACTTGGGCGTAAAGGTCGTGGTAGCAGTTACCAGATTACCCTTATTGTCCTTGAGGGCAACACCGGAATCCTTATCCATCAGCGTACCAACCAGCACGTAGGTCTTGCCCACAGTCAGGCCGGTATAGTTGACGGTGTCCACGATTTTCACGTTCTTACCAGCAACGGAGTTCTTCTTCTCCTTGCCATCGAAGGTAGCGGTGGTGGAAATGCTCGGACCGGAATAGGTCGGGATGCGCTTGATGGTCACGGTCTGGTCAACATCGTTGATGTCGGTGTGAGTCGCAACCGTAGTGCCATTGCGGGTCAGAGTCTCGAACACGACCAGCGTCTTGCCGCCCAGAATGGACGCATCAAACACGAAGCTCACATCCACAGTACCGTCAGAAGACTTAGCCTCGAACTCGGTAGTGGCGGTGATTTCCTTGTTATTTCGGCCCAGAACGGGCTTACCAGTGGCCTTGTCCATCAGAGTACCGGTCACGGTATACTTGTTACCAGCAATCAGGCCCTTATAGGACACGGTATCAACCAGCTCGACCTTGCTGTATGCCCAGAATTCCTTCTTGCCATCAGCGGCGTTCTTAGCGGTGGTCTTGATTTCAGGACTGTTGACAGTCACAGTCTGGTCAACATCGTCGATGTCGGCGTGAACTGCGATTTCAATGTCCTTGTACTGCAGGGACTCGAACACAACGATAGACTGGCCACGCAGCAGAGATGCATCGAGAACGAAGACTACGTCAACGGTGCCATTGGACGCCTCAGCGGTGAAGGTAACGGATGAGGTAATTTCCTTTCCGTCCTTATCCTTCAGGGGCTCGTTGGTGGACTTGTTCATCAGCTTACCGGAAACAGTGTACTTCTCTCCAGCAATCAGGCCCTTATAGGACACGGTATCCTTGATTTCAGCGCGGGCTTCGGGGTCAAGGGTCTTGCCGTTGGTAGCGTTGTTCACGGCCTTGGTGCCGATTTCGGGAACGCCGATGGTGACGGTCTGCCCCTCATCGTTGATATCCTCGTGACTCACAAACACGGGCTTATTGGAGTCGCCGGGAACAATCTCGTTGCCCAGATACACACGCTCGAATACCACCAGAGACTTGCCGGCCAGCTTGGAAGCGTCAAAGACGAACTTCACATCCACCGTACCAGTGGCAGCTTCGGGAGTGAACACCTTGTAAGCGGTAACGGGGTCGCCGTTGGCATCGGTAACGGGCTTGCCGGAGGCCTTATCCATCAGCGTACCGATAGCGATGAACTCCTTACCCACGGGCATATTCTCAAAGGAGATGGTATCCACCAGAATCACATCAGCCAGAGGCATGAACTCCTTGCCGCCGACAGCGTTCTTGGCGATGGTGCCAATCTTGGGGTTTAGGATTACAACCGTCTGGTCAACATCGTTGATGTCAGCATGGGTAGCAACGACACGGTTGCCGCGCTTCAGGTCCTCGAATACAACGATGGACTCGCCCCCCAGCAGAGACGCATCAAAGGTGAACTCCAGTTCCACAAAGCCAGTGAAATCGGCCTCAGCCTTGAAGGTCTTAGAGGCGGTAATGCGATTACCCTCAGCGTCCAGCAGAGGCTCGCCGGTGGACTTAACCACCAGATATCCCTCGACCGTATAGGTCTTGTTGGGGATAACGTCGGTGCATTCCACCTTATCGACGATAGTGACGGTGGTGGCAGGAATGATTTCCTTGTTGCCGTCCTTGTCGGTTGCGGTGGTCTTGACCTTGGGAGTCACTGCCTCATCCTCGGCCACAATGTTCACGGTCACGAGACCGGTCTCTGCGTTCAGCGAGATAGTCGCAGGTGTAACATCGAAGGTAATCGGGGTCTCCATCAGCTCGTATCCCTTGGGAGCCTCGATTTCGACCAAATGATAGCCCTCACCGTAAGGCAGGACCAGCGGGGTCACGAAATATCCCTCATCATTGGTCACAAATGTATCAATATAAGTTACCGTGGGGTAAGTTACCTTCTGGGACACCTTGTTCCCATCAGGGTCGTAAATCTGGAACTTTGCACCACCCCAAGGAATGACTTCACCGTCAAGCTCATCGACCTTTACGACCCGCAGATATGCGGTGATAGGTCCGTTGTTGACAGCCAAGTCCTGATTGTCGTGGTCAACCTTTCCAACCAGAACGGTGAACTCAGGCGCGAGTCCCGCACCCTTATCGCCGGCCTTGGTCTGATGCACCACATAGGTGCCGTAAGGCAGCTCGATGGACTTGCCGCTGTACCCCAGCTCGTTGGTGGTCAGGATACCACGCTCATCCGCCTTGGCGTTCTCATAGGAGCCTGCGGACTGCAGCCAATACTTGAACTCTGCACCACCCTCAAACTTAGCGGGTCCGGAGGTTCCATCGGAGATGAACTTGGTGATGGTGAAGGTGCCGCGATTGATGACCTCGACAGAGGTAATCTGGGGAGCAGCGTTGTGTTCGATACGGTAGTTCTCCGGCTCGGCGCCAACGCGATACACGCCCTCATCAATCTGATAGCCAGTGGGGGCCTTGATTTCACGGATGGTGTAATCATAGCCGCAGATGTACTCGTCAGTGGTGAACTTGCCATCGCTGCCGATAACGTACTCCTTCACCAGCTCGTCACCCTTATACAGACCGTACACAGCACCCTCAAAGACACCATCGCCGCGAGGGATGTTGCCAGTCTCGGCGTCCGTCTTCTCCACAGTGACCTTCCACTTCTTCAGTACGTTGGTCACAGCGGTGTCGGTAACTTTCTGGAACTCCACAACGAGACCTGTCTGCACGGCAGGAATAACATACTTCACCGCCGTATCGACTTCCTCCAGCGTGTAGTTGTTGCCAATCAGGACATCCTTGAAGATGGCAATACCGTCAGCGTTGGTGGTAGCAGTCAGGTCAACAGCATCGCCGGAGATGGCAGTGCCATGCAGCCGGAAGGTGATGCCCTCGACCATGCCGTCCTCAGAAGTCTTGGTAACGCGCAGGTCGCCGCGCTTGAGCTTGTTGTAGACATTCACGGGGGTGGTGTTATCCAGAGTAACCTTCACGCCGTTTGTCACAGCGGGAACGATATACTTGGCAGCCGTGTTCACTTCCTCGACACTGTAGTTGTTGCCAATCAGAACGTTGTTGAAGGTGGCAACTCCGGCGTCATTGGTCACGGCGGTCATATCCACCGTCTCGCCGTTGATAGCAGTACCGGACAGACGGAACGTGATACCAGCGACCTTGCCGTCCTCGGAGGTCTTCTTAACCTCAACGGCGCCGCGAGCCAGCTTATTGTGGAAGTTCAAGCTGGTGGTGTTGTTGAGCGTGACGGTCACATTGCTCTGGACAGCGGGAACAACGTACCGCTCGGCGGTGTTGATTTCCTGTACGGTATAGTTATTACCGATAAGGATTTCTCTGAACATGACGACGCCGTTCTCGTCGGTAGAAGCAGTTTCATTGACTGCAGCACCGGAGATGGACGTACCGGTCAGCCGGAAGGTCATGCCTGCCACGAAGCCGTCCTCGGACGTCTTCGTGATTTTCAGATTGCCGCGAGCCAACTTGTTCTCGAACTGAGCGGGGGTGCTGGTGTTGTACTCAACAACCACGCCAGCCTGCACCGCAGGAACAACATACTTCGCGGCGGTGTTGATTTCCTCCAGCTTATAGTTGTTGCCCACAGGAACATTATTGAAGGTAGCCACGCCGTTGGCATCCGTCACAGCCGTCATGTTGACAGCCGTACCTGCTGCGGAAGTGCCGGACAGCCGGAAGGTGTGTCCAGCAATCTGACCATCCTCAGAGGTCTTCGTAACCTTTACGACGCCCTTCTTCAGCACGTTGCTGAAGTTCACTGTCTTGAAATCGCCGATAGCGATGGTCACAGTTTGAGGCTGCGTCGGGATGTAGTTGTTAGGTGTATTCTCCGTTACGGTATAAGTACCGGGCTGCAAATCGGTAATAGCAATCTTACCGTTCGCACCAGTGGTCACAGTCTTGCTGTAACCGTTGGGGCCCGTGACCGTGAAGCTCACGCCGCCAACCTTGCCATCCTCTGAGGTCTTGGCAATGTTCAAATCGCCGGTGGTTTTCGTGACTTTGGCTCTGACGTATGCGGGAACAGGGTCGGGTCGTCCATTCATGGCAACGCAATCCTGCTTATCCCCGCCAGCAACAAGCAGCCATGCGTTGATACTGTCAGCATTGATAATGTTTCCATGTGACACATTGGACGCAATACCGTTCAACATATCTTTTGCAGCTTCTGCTGTTGCGGTAATCGTCAGTGTATATTCCCTCTGAGACGTGGTAATACCGGGATGGCTAAAGACGAAATCATCAAACTGCGGCAGCACATAATTGGTATCGGTAACGGTTTTAGTCCAAACAGACCCATTCCACTCAAGCTCGATATCATTATATGTTTGTGTGGGACGACCAACAGCGAAGCTGGGAATCTCGTCCTGCTGGTTAATCATTCTCCAGATATAATCGTGTGCCGCCTTGATGGGTTCAGCAACCTCAGGGTCATAAGTATGTCCGGGACCCACAAACAGGTCGCTCAGGTCTCTGTAGCCACCAACGATTTCCCAGATAACTTCCTGTGTGGCACACCACGCATAAGTGCCGTTGCCAGCATACCAGAGCAATGTCGAGTCGTCTACCCCACCGTAGCCATAGGCAAGTGCCAAACGAACCTGACTGTTCCCCCAATAGCTGCTGGCATCAACGGAAGTTCCCGCGCCGGGGGCACCCTTGTGGGGCTGAATACAGTATGCAGGCTGACCGTTGAAGTATTTAACTACGGCACTGGTATAGGGTGCGAACTCATCCATCCACTTGCGGTTATAGCCCATGTCGTCACCGGTCGTAATGGTTCCCGATGCACGAGCGGGGGCCCTCATTGCACTGATAGCTCTGGGGGCGTTCTGCGCTGACCCGTAAAGAATGGAAACGCTTACGGGAGTATCCTCTCCAGCATAGGGGTCCTGAAGACCCTCCTCCGTCACGGAAGATTTGACAGAATCATCCTTACCTGCCTCAGATTTAGCTTCACCCGGAGCAGTCTGCTCTTTTTCAGAGGAGCTCTCTTTGGAGGTGTCCTTCTTGTCGGCACCTTCCTTAACCTCATCCTCGACGACGGGAGAATTGAGCTTCTTGCTGTCATCGGGATTCTTTGTGTCTTCTGTGGCGTTGTAGACCAAATCGCCGTCGCCAGAACCAGTCTTTCCAACCTTCACAGGGTCAGAAACACTGTTGATAACGACCGAATTTCCGCCGCCATCCGCGTCCGATGCATACACGGATGTCGGGAGCAATCCAACCACCATCACCAGCGTCAGCAACATAGCTACTACGCCACGCAGCTTCTTGTGTTTCATGGTTTTTGAAATCTCCTTTCAACAAATTTTGAAGATTAACCGGCCCGTCTACTTTTACACGAATGTGATATTTTGCCAAGTTCGAGATGTGAAAACGTCGAGAGACCGATGCTCTCCATAATCCCATAGTAGCATATTCGATTATATTGTCAACACACCTGAATCTGCAAATTTCACCAGGTGAATTCCATACCTGCCGCAATCTTGGCACGCACATAAAAAAGAGGCAGCGGCTATGCCGCTGCCTCTTTTAGCTCATTATGCAACAAAATATCTTTGTATGGACTTTAATTTAGCCTGCGTAGAAAGCGTACATTTCGTGATACCCACCAGCCGCATTCCAACGAATAACACAGTTGATTGCTGTTGCCTCGCCGTCTCTTCCGTCAACATGAGGAATCCAACGACCGTTTTTCTCAAAACGTGCCTTAACGTAATCAACCATTTCCTTCATGGCGGCATTCATCTGTTCCTGCGTCCACTGAGAAGAGGGATAGTCTTCTTCAAAATAAGTGGGAGGGAAGAAACCAGAACATCCATCCCAAATTTCAAATCCAAGACTCTCGGCGTAAGCGTTACCGACTCTCATTGCTTCGTTGATGTCAACGTTAGCCTTTGTGGGCTTGGTGGGCTCAGTGGGAGTAGTAGACCCGCCGCCAGTGGACCCTGTGTTGTCGTCAGAGGGCTTGCTGGGAGTGGTGCTGCCACCGTTGCCGCCGGAGGGCTTGTCAGGCGTGGTAGTCTGCTTGTTGTTCTGGTAGTAGGCCCAAGCCTCGTCAGCGGTACGACCGCCGGCTGCCTTCTTGGAACCCGCACCCCACTGACCATCAGCGGTCACGCCATACCAGCGCTGCAACTCCTTCACCTGAGCAGTAGTCAGGCTGCCGTTGTCATAGCTGGGAGTAGAGGGCTTCTGAGAGGGGGTCTCCGTCTTGGTGTCATTCTTGGTATCGCTCTTGTTGTCAGACTTGTTATCAGTCTTCGTGTAGATCTCGGTGGTCGCCGTATCATTAAAAAAATAATTGTCAGCGG
>ERZ825896.1074-NODE-1074-length-32567-cov-3.340090_pt1 | contig 32567 bp, 23 predicted proteins | sample MGYA00519858_ERZ825896 | MGnify/ENA primary metagenome ERZ825896 (study PRJEB31778, sample SAMEA3449214) | human gut metagenome | biome: human gut; feature: human-associated habitat; material: faeces | place: United Kingdom | collected 2010/2012 ...
CGGGGATAACGGCACAGAAAGTAAGTATCGTGGCAGTGCTGTTTTTAGTAATGTATGCGCTGGGAGCGCTGACAGCAAAAAAGGCGGAGAGTGTCGGTGTGTCGGCATTACTGCATGAAAAAAGTGAAAACTGGGGACTGGGTTTTGGCACGGAAGGAAAGCCGCCGACAGGAAATGCGAGTGCAGAGGAATTAAAAAAATACAATGCGTATTTTATCGGGGATACAACACAGAATACGATTTATCTGACATTTGACTGCGGCTATGAAAACGGCAATACAGAGCCGATTTTAGATGCGTTGAAAAAACATGATGTAAAGGCGACCTTTTTTGTGGTCGGAAATTTTCTGGAAACCAGCCCGGAGATAGTCAAACGGATGATTGCGGAGGGGCATACGGTCGGCAATCACACCTACCACCACTGGGACATGTCGAAGATCGGGGAGATGGAGCAGTTCCGGCAGGAGCTCGAGTCCCTCGAGACGCTCTACCGTGACACGACCGGGCAGGAGCTTGCAAAATTCTACCGCCCGCCGCAGGGCATCTATTCCGAGAAAAATCTCGAAATGGCGCAGCAGCTCGGCTATCACACCGTGTTCTGGAGCCTTGCCTATGTGGATTGGCTGCAGGACGATCAGCCGACGTCGGAGCAGGCCTATGCCAAGCTCATCCCGCGCATCCACAACGGAGCCGTTGTGCTGCTGCACAGCACGTCCCAGACAAACGCGGCCATCCTCGACAGTCTGCTCACGCGCTGGGAGGAGATGTGCTATTCGTTCGGTGAAATTTCCGAGCTGTTCCCGGCGGGCTGACACAGGGAGCGCTGCATGGCAGCGGCAAAGGCGTCCAGCCGCCCGGCGATGCCCGGCAGAGCCTGCGCCGTTGGCAGGTCGTTCGCCGTTTCCAGCAGGCAGAAGCGCGGCGGCAGGATGGCCGTAGGCATGTTCGACGCTGAGGGGAAGTGCTATATCTCCGACAGCTCCGGCCGCGTGAAGCGTAGCTGCTGGGTTGACTACGAGGGAAGCTGGTATTACGCAACTTCTTCCGGCGCGCTGGCTGAAGGCTGGCTGTCCTATGGAGGAACGTGGTATTGGCTCGATCCCACAACGCATGTGATGCGAACGGGCTGGATCCAGCTGGATGACGGATGGTATTGGTGCGATTCCTCCGGAGCTATGGCAACGGGTTGGAAGCGCCTGAATGGCACGGCGTATAAGTTCGACCAGCAAGGACGTTGGGTCAGCGATACGGGCTCGGTTCTGAACGTTTCGCGCGACCGCCTGGTCGATTGGCTTTGGTCCCACGAAGACGATGGCTATTACATAGGCACGCCGTATTCGTACGGTTTCAGCATTCCCACATGCACGTATCCCAATGGCGATCCGCGATGGGATGGCTATATCGGCATGAACTGCACGGGCATGGTGGTGCATGGTTACTCTATGGCCGGCGGCGTCGGAGACCTGGGCGCCATCGGCGCTACGAATTCTTATTCGCCGTGGCAGGGCGGTCCTGGCGGCGGATCGTACATTAATGCATGGCGTTGGTACGGCTATGCCGTGGAGCATGGTGCCGAAATATACATCTTCGATACGGTGGCGGATATGCTTGCCAGCGGCAAGGCGGAGAAAGGCGACATCCTCTTCTTCAAAACCACCGGATCTATTGACTGCCATATCGGCTTCTTCTGGGGCGATACGCCCTATGAAAACAAGATGTGGCATCAGATTTATCCGCGCAACCTTATTTCGACGTGCTTCAACAACGCAAATAAGGGCGAGCTTTATCAGGACACCGTTCTGATAAAGGGCTGTTAGTGATTGCGCTTAGTTCCGGTAATGGTCTGCAGGGAAGGAACCAGGGATATGAACATTAGCATTCGGCATGGCTTCAAGAATGCCATGGTAGGATTGCTTGCGGCGTTGGCGCTGTGCTGTGCGCCTTGTGCCGCAGCGTACGCTGACGAAGCCGGCGATCTTTCGATAGGCACGTTCTCCTTGAGCAACGCAGGTGAAAAGGCCGATGTTCTTGCCGAGTACGAAGAGGGCCTTGCTTCCGCCGATCCCCTCATGGCTCATATGGAAAGGATGTCCGATGCTGTCATCGTAGAAGGTGACAAGGGTCTGCTTTCGTTTCTCGTCACCCATAAGGCAAGTGAAGAAAAGTATGTCGTGCGCGTGTACAACGCTCACGGCGATTTGGTCGCAGGAACCGAAGGCGGCTTCGGCGGGCAAAGCGGAATGCTTCCGGCGGATTACGTCAAGATTTCCGTGGATACGTCTAAGCTGAATCTGTCGTGCGGCGAATATAGCGCCAAATGCTGGATCGAGCACCGCGCAAGCGAAGCCGATTCTTGGACGAAAGCGCCGGTGACGGAGGTTTCGTTCCGCGTTGTTGAAAACGTCTGCAATGGCAGCCATGATTTTGCGCTCGAAAGCGCATCCGAAGGCACCACGTGCAGCAATGAGGGCTGGCTGCTCGACCGCTGCACGCGATGCGAAAAAGACCAGTGGCGCTGGGGCTTCGGCGATCACGTATGGGATGCGGGCACTGTGACGAAAGAACCTGTCAGCGGTTCTCCGGGTGAGAAAACAATAACGTGCACATTGTGCGGCCAGACGAAAACAGAACCGTTCCGCAATGCCACGGTTGCGCGCATCGCAGGCGAATCCGCCAGCGAGACTTCGGCGGCAATTTCATCTGCGGCATTTACCTCGAGCGAATGGGTGGTGCTCGCCCGCAATGACGATTTTGCTGATGCCATGAGCGCGACCGGTCTTGCAGGCGCTCTTGAATGCCCAATCATCCTGACGGATCGCAATGGCCTTTCCGCGGCGGCGGCTTCGGAAATTCAGCGACTCGGCGCGACGCGCGCGTATGTCATCGGCGGCCGCGGTGCCATGCCGGGCAACTTCGAAGCCCAGCTTTCCCATGTAGGCTGCACGCTCGAGCGGCGCGTCTTCGGCGATTACGCATACGATACCTCCGTGGAGTGCGCGAAGCTCATCGCGCAGCACGGCGACGGTGCCGACGCGATCGTCGCCATGGGTACGAACTTCCAGGATGCGCTTTCCATTAGCTCGTTTGCCTACAAGTACAAGGTGCCCATCTTCTTGCAGACGCAGGGCTCCAACCCGTCTTTGCCGCAGCGCGCGGTTGATTACATAACCAAGGCAGGCGGGAAAATCTACGTGCCGGGCGGTCCGGGCGCCGTCCCCGAGGCGAGTGTCGAGGGTGTGTTCGGCGAAGACCGTGTTGTCAGGATGTATGGCGAAGACGGCTACGACACTTCTAACCAGATCGCCCACTACATGGTTGACCACAAGCTCCTGAGCGTGAACACCGCGGTTGTCGCGTGCGGCGCGCAGGCCGCCAAAGGCTCCGATGCGCTGTCCGGCGCGGCGCTTGCCGGCAAAAACGGCGGCGTTGTGCTGCTGGTCAACGGCAACACGGCGGTCGAATCCCAGCATCTTGAGACCATCGAAGGCGGAGATTCGCTGCAGGATGCCAGCTTCCTGAGCCTCCATCGCTACGATATCGATACCTGCTACATGCTTGGCGGCGCGTACGTCATGCCCGATGCGGTGCTTTCGAAGACTGCGGACACCATCATGGCTACGCTGCTGTAGCGCATACGAAAGAAGGCGAGCATAAGCTCGCCCTCTTTGTTTAGCGCCATGGTTGCGTGTCGGTTTCGCTATTCTGCAATGCTTGCGGCAATACCGTGCGCTACCGAATCGATGCGCGAACGGTAGGTGTTCATGTCGCTCCAGTTGTCAATATAGGCAACCTCAAGCAGCACGGCGGGAACGTTTCCTCCGCACACGGCGAATTGTTCCTGAAGCATGCCTCGGTCATACAGACGAAGGCTGCTCACCAAGCCCCAGTGAACCCTTCGCTGCAAAACATCGGATCCCGATGCGGCGCGATAGGTGTGAATGTAGCTTTCGGTGCCGCTGCCGCCGCCCGCGTTAAAGTGCATGGATACGAATGCTCCGCAGTTCAGATTGGCGGCTTCCGCCTGGCGATACTTGTAATAGCCGTCGTTGTTGACGTAGACGGCCATGCCGTATTCGTTGCGCAGCACGCTTGCCACCTTGCTGGCAAGCTCGGTGGTAAGGTCGGATTCCCAGTACCCGCAGCCGCCCGCTCCGGGGTCCAGGATGCCATTGCCCATGCCGTCAAAGCCGTGACCGGCATCAAGATAGACAATGAAGCCTTCGATGTCATTCAAAGAACGTCCCTGGTTAAGGGCGTATCCCGCTTTGAGATAGTTGGGGAACCAATACTGTCCGCCCAGATACGAATACGAAGAGGGAGCTTGGCTGGAGAGCAGCTCCATATTCTGCTGCATGTCTTTGTCCGCAAGGAGCAAGACGCTGCCAAGCGTGCCTTGCAAAGCGCTGCCTGCAAGTGCGTCGTAGGGCTTCATTCCCGTGGAAAACGCGGCATGTTCCCAGGTGAGCCTGTCGTTATTGGTGGTCCAGCGGGCAACGGCTTCGCTGGTGTTTCCGGAAAGAACGGGAGCGGTTTGCTCGGGGATGGAGCCGGTGCTGTCCATGAGGAAGATGGGAATGGCTTCTTTGTACGCGAGCGGCGAAATGGAAAGCGCGTCGCCTGCGCAGGTTTCAAGGGTCGAGCCTGTGGCCACGATGATGGAGCCGGTGTTCCAAAGGCCTTGGTTCATGCCGAATTCGTACAGCGCCAGCTGGGTGTCATATTGGGTTTCGCCGAACAGGCGCGTAACGGTACCATAGGCGGCAAGGGCATTCTCGACGTTTTCGGATACGACCGCCTGACCGCCTGTAATGATGATGTTGCGCGCTCCGATGGATTCAAGCGCGTGCGCGGTGACTTCGGGAAGATACTGCACGTCGGTGAGAAGGATGGGGCATTTGAGCGCGCCGGCAAGAGATGAGGACGTCAGCGTGTCGACGAAGCTGTTGCCGCTGGCAATGATGACCCAATCGGAACTCGGGTGAGCGCTTGTTGCGATTTCTGCTGCGGTGTCATACGGCGTTTCGCCCGCATAGGACTTGATGGAGTAGTTGTTGTGCGCAAAGGTTGTTGCGTCGGATTCTTCTGCCTGATAGGGGCTTGTTTCTATCAGGCCCGCCTCTTCGGCCATCCGAATTTCGTCTTCGGTCGCCATTTCCTTTTGGTCGTCTGCGGTTGCGTACGCGAATGACGGCAGCGCGAGCGCAAGCGCAACCGACGCAGCAAGCACGCCGAGGCGTGATGCGTGTTTCATGCTCCTCTTTTCGAGGGGTTTACTTGAAAATGACCTTGCGATACAGCACGAAGTTCCACATGACAATGCACACCATGGTCATGAGCTTGGCAACGGCGGAATGCAGGCCAAGGCTTACAAGCCAGGTGATGGCAAGGGTAGAAAACGTGGTATTGAAGGCGAAGAGCACCAGGTACAGCACAAGGCTGCGCGTGGGATTGGCCGAGCTTTTAAAGGCCAGCGAGCGGTTCATGGTGAAGTTAACGGCCGTGGAAGCCACCAGCGCGATGATGTTTGACGGGGCGATGCCCATGCCTGCGAGCGCATAGAGCGCCTGAAACGCTACGAGCTCGAAGGCCGCAGACGCGCCGCCGACGAAGGCGTAACGGACGATTTGCGAGATGAGCGCCTTGAGACTTTCGCGTTTGCTTTCGGTGGGCGCGGCTTCATCGGGTGCGATGGGGGAATCATTCATGCTGCGATCTTTCGTTGACGAACCCGATGGATCTCTTTGCGTATTTCACGGGTTTTCTGCTTCTTGCGCGGTCTTGTTATATACCATACGAATTATAGCGGTCGCCGCCGCGGCCTTTGAGTCGCCGGCGGTGTTTTATCGTGCCTGCATTATTCGTTCTTGCTGAATACGAAGAGGTCCCCATGCTCATTTCATTGATCGCTCCGGCGTATAACGAGGAAGGCAACATTGCGCCGTTCGCCCGAAGCGCTGCAGCCGCTTTTTCCGACCTTCCCGACGGGTGGGCATGCGAGCTTGTCTTCGTGGATGACGGCAGCCGCGATTGCACGCTTCGCGCCATGCACGAGGTTCTCGAAGATGCGTCTGTTGCGCAATCAGGCCTGATGGTAAGCGTGGTTGAGTTTTCGCGCAACTTCGGCAAAGAGGCGGCGTTGTATGCGGGCCTTGAACACGCCGAAGGTGACATTTGCGTGCTGATCGACACGGACATGCAGCAGCCTCCCGCCATTGCGCGGCAGATGGTGGACATTCTTTTCGAGGATGACGACCTCGATTGCGTGGCGGCGTATCAGGAGCATCGCAAGCGCGGCGCGCTGCGCAATTGGTGCTCAAGCACGTTTTACCGCCTGCTCGGCGCTTCGTCGGGGATGGATGTGCTGGCGGATGCGTCGGATTTTCGCGTGTTTCGTAAAAACGTGCGCGATGCGCTCTTGAACATGACGGAGTATTACCGCTTTTCGAAGGGCCTGTTTTCCTGGATCGGCTTCAAGACCAAGCCGTTTGCGTATGTGCCCGAAGACAGACTTTCGGGCGAAACCACGTGGTCGTTTTGGAAGCTTGCGAAGTACGCGGTCAACGGGCTGATGTCGTTTTCAACGTTTCCCTTGCGCATTGCTACATGGCTTGGCACAGGCGCTTCGGCGCTTGCGATCATCTACATGGCGGTCGTGGTGTTTCAACGCCTGATGTTCGGCGTGGACGTTCCGGGCTACGCCACCATTGTGTCGCTTGTGCTGCTTTTGGGCGGCTTGCAGCTGCTGGTGCTCGGCGTTATGGGCGAGTATCTGGCGCGCGTGTACACGCAGGGAAAAAATCGCCCCATCTATATTGAGCGTTCGTGCCGTTCGAACGGCGATCATCGGTAGCGTTTGGCGCGTGCCGTGCAGGGCCCGAGGCGTTTTCGCTTCGGGCCCTGTGTATTTAAGCGGCGTGGTTCCTTTTGCAGCGGCGCGCGAGTGCGATGCCTGCCCAGGCGGCAAGCGCCAACGCGGTGGCAAGAGAGATTCCGGCGCTGATGACGAAAGCCTTGTTCGTGTAGCGCAGCTCTATTTCGTATGCGCCCGGTTCAAGCGCAATGCCCGTGAACACGCCGTTGACGGCAAACGTCTCGTACGCTTCGCCGTTGACCGTGCAGGTCCAGTTGTCGGAATAGGGGATGGACAGCGCAAGGATGCCGGCGCTGTCGGGATGCGCCGTTCCGTGCACGTACCCGCCGTCCACCGTCAGGTTTTCCAGGTTGCAGGCGTTGCGCGCTGCGGTCCACGCGTCAAGGTTTCGGTAGGAGTCGAATTCCGCGCGCAGGTTGGAAATCTGATACGTTCCCGCCTCAAGCTCCAGGTCGAGCGTCTGCAGCGTCGTGGTGCCCGCGGGAAAACACAGCACGTATTCTTCCGTGGGGTATTTCCAGCGGTGGCTTGAGCTGCCCGTCCAGAATTCTTCGCCGTTGGCAACCATGGTCCACGAGGTGCCCTCGGCGTTCACGGCGGTGAATTCCAGCAGGTATTCGCCCGGTTCGGTCTGCTCCGGAAGGGCAATGCTGATACGCGCGTTCTCGCCTGCCGTGACGGTTGCCTGCGTGAGCGTGCCGTTTTCGAAGACTTCGTTTTCAAGCATGCAGTTGTCGAAGGAGGCGGTGTCGGGCGTGACTTCGATCGCATGCACGGTGTCATCCAGCGCGGCGCCATCTGCAAGCGCGCGTGCCGTTGAATTGCCGGCGATCGTTTCATCGTCAAGGACGGCGGTCTGCATGAGGGCGGCGTCCTTGCGGGCGTAGGTCCATGCGTCGGTTGCGCTTTGCGGCAGGCAAGAATCGTACCAAAGGTCTATGCCCAGGGCGTATTCATTTTCGTAGATGAGCGGGTTGGTTTCTGCGACGCGGTAGCCGTAAAGGTTGCTTGCCTCGTTGGCGCGGGTGTTGAACTTGTACTGCACGCCCCAGGCGTTTTCCACGAAAAGGCGGTGGTCGAATCCGCGGTAATGCGACGCGGAAAGCGACGTGGACGAAACGTGCTGGTCAAGCTTGAGCCACTGGCTGACGTCTTTGCCGATGAGCGAGTTGTACACGCTGACGGGATAGGTTCCCATGAGCCAGGAGCGGTTTTCGTAGCGGGCAAGGTGTCCCAGTTCGTCGCGCCCGTCCGTGACGGTCTCTTCGTCAATGCTGCGGAAAAATGCGCGATGGTCGTCCGTTTTGTCGGAAAGCAGCGCATAGGCCTCGCACGTTTGGCTGTCTCCCTCGAAAAGCTCCTGCAAATCGGCGCTTGGGTCGCTGCCGGTTGCGCCGATGGTTTCTGCTCCGCTGCTGCCGCGGTATCCCGAGGCCAGCGAATATGGGCCGAAGGGCATGGCGATGAGCAGCGCGGCAAGAAGGCAGGCGGCAATGCTTGGTCCCATGAGTCGCCGCGTCTGCGTGCGAAGGCCGTCACGCACGGCAACGAAGAGCAGCACGATCGCGGCAAGCTGCAGCAGGAGCATCAGGGCATCGGATTTTCCCAGGTCGGCGAAGGAATAATCCACCACGCTGCTCGCCGCCTCGACGCGCAGGTCGTGGGTGAGCCAGCACAGCGCCACGAAAGCGGCAATGCCGATGATGGCGGCGGGCTTTGCGGTTTTTTGCGCAACAATGGCGTCAAGCCAATCGGGAATGGCGTATGCAACGGCGAAAACCACCAGGTAGCACCAGCGGTTGGACGGATAGGAAAAGCCGTTCATGGCGCTTGATACCAGCGGGATCATCCACGCGGCGATCATGATGGCCGCCAGCAGGCTTTTGCGGCGCACCATGCTGGGCGCTTTACGGTAGTCAATCAGCAGCGCGAGCAGGATGAACAGGGGAAACGCGTACGTCTGGCTGTCCGTTGCGAAATACGATCCGCCCTTGAAGAACAGCGCCTCGGGAACAATGCCGAAGAATTCGAGCGGCGCGAAGAAGCTAAACGTCGGCGTTACCTGCGCGCGGTCTGCGCCCAGAAACGTAAGAACCGAAGGGAAAAACGCCACGGCGGCAAGGCCGAGCGCAACAACGACAATGCCGGCGAGCGCGGCAATGCGCTTCGCCCAGGTTGCAAGCGCGTCTTTGCGCGACTTCGCCGCCGCGAGCGGTTCATAAGCGAAAATGAGCGCAAACACAATGCAGAAGAAAAGCGAAATATAGGCGAAGTAGAAGTTATTCGCCAGGCACAGCGCCATGACCAGGCACAAGGGAATCCACGAAAACGTTCTCTTGGCATTTTCCGGCGCGTGCCAATTGCACTTCAGTACGTTGAACGCCATGACGATGGCCGGAAGCCAGATCATGGCGTCGGTCATGAAGTCGAAGGCGAAGGAGTTGTCTATATACCAGGCGGAGCAGCCGTATGTGGCGGCGGCCAGCACGGCCCATGTGCGTCGCTTGCCTTCTTGGCGCATGAGGGCAAGCATCAAGCTCATGCATAGGACCTGCTTCACAATGCTGCCGATCAGGCGCCATTCCTGTGCGCTTTCGAAAGATCCGCCCGCCGCGCCGAAGAGCAGCTTGACGAAAAACATCAGATAGAAAAACGGCGAGGTGGAGTAGTAGTAGGAAAACTGCTCGTACAAATCTCCGCCAAGGCCGTACTCCCAGCTCCAGAAAAGGTTGCCGTCAAGAATGCTTCGCTCCAAAAACGAGACGGCGCCCACCATCTGCGCCGTAGCGTCTCCGCCGTAGTAGGTGAAAGGATCGAAGGGCGTGCCGAAGAATTGCGGCAGGAACACCGCATGCGTCGCGCACGCGAGTGCGACGAGCAGTGCGATGCAGCCGGTTGTTTTGAGGCGTTCGGGCGTGATGATGCCGCGAAGCGCGTTGCGGGATTGGTTCATAAGATCGGGTCCGTTGCTAGGGTCGGTTATCAGGGCGGCGTAGCGCCGCCTCGTTGAGAAGTTCGTTTTCATGCTCCAGGATTTCCACGCGCTGTTTGAGCAGCGAAACCTCCTGGATAAGGTCGCGGATGTGCTCGGACTGGTCCGATGCTATGGACACGCAGGAAAATGTGGCCGCCATCAGGAAGAATATGCATCCGAAGAAAAGCATGTTGACCGGTAGATCGAATCCGAAAAGATCCGTGAGCCAAAACACCCAGCCCGGAAACGCCGCCGCTGCAATTCCGGCGCAGCTCAGCACGATCCAGAGCAGGGAGTACTTCGTGGACAGGCGCTTCTTTTTGACCAGATGCAGCACGAACGCAAGAAAGCAGAGGCTCGCGATGAGCAGGATCATTCGTTGAACGAGGGGCATGGCTACCTTCTCTCGTAGGGGTGGACAAGCAGGATGGACAAGCCGACTTTGATCATGTAGTAGATAGAAGAGATGGCACCGATAGAAGAGGTGCCGCCGGCTCGCTCGTGCATGATAACGCCCACCTCCTGTACGCGCATGCCGCCGGCAAGAATGCCCGCCAGCGTTTCGGGCTCGGGGTAATCGGCGGGATAGTAGTCCACAAATTGCTTGATGATGCGCCTGCTTGCCGCACGAAAACCCGAGGTCACATCAAGGATGCGGGTGCCTGTCACAAGCCGGATGAGCTTGGAGAGGATGAAGATGCCCGTGCGCCTTGAGCGGCTGCTGAGGAATTGGTTGTCGGAGGAAACGAAGCGCGATCCCACGACGAAATCCGCTCGGCCTTCACGGATGGGCGCGATGAGGCGCTCGATGCAGCCGGCGTCATGCTGGCCGTCTCCATCGAACTGCACGGCAATATCGTAGCCGTTCGCATAGGCGAATTTGTAGCCGGTCTGCACCGCGCCGCCGATGCCGAGGTTCTTGCAAAGGTTGATGTGCGGCGCGCGGATGTCGCGCAAGATTTCGGCCGTATTGTCCGTGGAGCCGTCGTTGATGACCAGGTAGTCGTAGGGCAGCTGCTCGAGCTGCGCGGTTACGCGTGCGATTGTGGCCGATTCGTTGTAGGCGGGAACCACGATGAGCACGTCGGAGTGTTTGGTGCGCGGGCGCGGTTGCATTGTGAAGTCAGAGACGTTGTCTATGGAAGGGCACACGAGGCGCGCGGCTCCTTTCGGGGTGGGGTTTTCGTTAGCGTTTCGAAGGCATGCCGTTGCAGGCAATGCGGATGTGGAAGCGAATTCGAACATAGAGTATAAACTATGCAGAGCGCTCGCATGCGGCTTCGTCCTGCGTCGCCATGAATGCGACATGCGCGAAGGCTTCGATCGATTGAGTAAGGAAGGTTGATATGGAAAATGTGAAGCATAGGGGCCTGGCGGGCCTTGTTGCGGCGGCGATTGCGCTTGTGCTGCTTTCGTTTGCGCCGAACATTGCTGACGAAAGGGCATCTGCGTATGCCTCGGAGGGCGGCTATGCGATGCTCTATGATAGTGGGACGCTGGTGCTCCAGCGTGATGCCGAACCCGATGGCCGCTATGGCGTGCTGACGCAGGCGTTTCAGGGGGTCGAGAATCAGGCGCTGAGTTCTCTTGTGGGCGACGCGAAGTTCACGGTGCGCGCCGTAGTCGTACGCGACCGAATTTCTTGCCCGAGTCGTTGGGGCTATTTCAAAGATTTTACTGCGTGCGAATCCATTGAGGGCCTTTCGAATTTGGACATGTCTGCCACCACAGAGACATCGCGTATGTTCAAAGGATGCGCAAATCTTCGTGCGATTGACCTCTCCGGTGTGGTTATGCCCAATGTGAAGAATGCGTTCGGCATGTTTGATGGCTGCTCGTCTCTTGAATCCCTTGGGGTGCAGGGTTGTGCCATGCCTGCGGTGCAGGATGTTTCTTATATGTTCCGTGGGTGCGTTGCGTTGCAAATGGTCGATCTTTCCTTCTTGTCCGGGGCGCCTCTGGTCAGTATAAATGAGATGTTCGACGGCTGTTCTTCCTTGAAGGGTTTCGATGCAAAACCGCTTGATACCTCGTCTTGCACGACCATGCTGCGAATGTTTCGCAACTGCTCATCACTCGTTTCTCTCGATTTGACGCCATTCGATACGTTGAAGGTGACGGACATGTCCTGGATGTTCTCCGGCTGCGCATCGCTTGCTGTGCTCGATTTATCGTCGTTTACGTCGTCGAGCAGCGTGAATATGGGATACATGTTCAACAATTGCACGAAGCTTTCGAAGGTTTCCCTCGGTTCAGGCTTCGTATTCGCGGGTAACTGTAAGTTGCCGTGTCCGTCTTCAGATTACATTCCCGGCGCCGACGGCTTCTGGCATGCGGCATCCGGCGGCTCGTACGAGCCGAGCGGTGTCCCTTCTGGTAAAGCCGACACGTATTACGCGATGCGTTCGGAAGTTCCGGGGCTTGCGCCTGCTTCCGTCGAGCGCATCGCGGGCGACTACGCCAACCAGACCTCCGCGCTGATCTCCTCGGAGACGTTCGCGTCGAGCGAGTGGGTCGTGCTCGCGCGCGACGACGACTTCGCCGACGCCATGAGCGCCACCGGCCTGGCCGGCGCGCTGGACTGCCCGATCGTGCTCACGGGGCAGTACGGCCTGTCCTCCGCGGCCGCCGCCGAGGTCCAGCGCCTGGGAGCGAAGCACGCCTACGTCATCGGCGGCCTCGGCGCCATGCCCGGAGACTTCGAGCACGATTTGGCGGAGCTTGGCTGCACGGTCGAGCAGCGCGTCTTCGGCGAGTACGCCCACGACACCTCCGTCGAGTGCGCGAAGCTCATCGCGCAGCACGGCGGCGGCGCCGACGCGATCGTGGCCATGGGCACGAACTTCCAGGACGCGCTCTCCATCAGCTCGTTCGCGTACGCGTACAAGCTGCCGATCTTCCTGACCGTGCCCTGGGGCGAGCGCGGCCTGCCCGCGTCCGCCGTCGATGCCGTCCGCGGCATGGCCGGCGACATCTGGGTCCCGGGCGGCCCGGGCGCGGTGCCCACGTCCCAGGTCGAGGGCGTCTTCGAGGGCCGCACGTTCCATCGCATTTACGGCTACGACGGCTACGAGACCTCCAACGCCATCGCGCACCACATGATCGAAAACGGCCTGCTGTCTGCGGAGTCCTGCGTGGTGGCATGCGGCGCCCAGGGCCCCAAGGGTACCGACGCGCTGGCGGGCGCTGCGCTCGCGGGCAGAGCGAAGGCCCCCGTGCTGCTCGTGAACGGCAACTCCGCGCTCGGCGGCGTGGACTACACCACCGTCGACGCGGGCGCGTCCGACGGCAAGGAGGCGTTCATGAAGTCCGAATCGCCCTCGATCGCCCAGGTCTGGGTTCTCGGCGGCGCGTTCGTCATGCCGCAGGAGACGGTTGACCGCATCTCCGCGGTGCTCGAGCGCTAGCATGCTATCGAAGGGGAGGCGAGAGCCTCCCCTTCGTGCGTTGCGCGCCCTTTTCGCCCCCGCGACTTCCTCGCCTGAAAATGTTGCGCAACAAATTCCGGGCTTCTGCGGCTATGGTTGAGCTGTATGCAACTGCCCGCGCGGCCCGGAGGGGCCTGCGCGCGAGGGAAGGAGGAGCCTTGGGGCTTTCGAGGAGAATTCTTGCGGCCTGGCAGGCGGCGCTGCTCGTCGCCGTGCTGTGCCTTGCCGCGTCGTTTGCGCCGTTGCCCGCTTTGGCGGAAGAAACGGCCGCTTCGGAGGAGGCCGTCGCGCCTGTTTTCGAAGTGGAGCAGGCCATGAATCAGGTGCCCGCGGAAGAGGGGATGTTCGCCCTTCTGTACGCCGACGACACGCTGGTGCTCCAGTGTGGCAACACCCCCGACCCTTCGCGCGGCGAGCTCGCGGAGGCTTACGCGCTTAACAATCGATGGGACGGTCTATCGTCTTGTTTGGGATCAAAGGTAGGGATTGTCACGTCTGTCATCGTTGAGGATCCATTCGTGCTTTGCGAGCGTGATGGCGGTTTCTTTTGGGGGTTGTCGGCGTGCCGTTCGATCGAGGGACTTTCTCTCGTGGACACCTCAGCTGTGACGAGTATGAATTACATGTTCTCAGGATGCTCTTCGCTTGTCTCGCTGGACCTGTCCGGCTTCGACACATCCAGCGTGACGAGCATGGCTGGCATGTTTTCGGAATGTTCGTCCCTTGAGAGTGTTGACCTGTCTTCCTTCGACACGTCCAACGTAACAGATATGCAAAGCATGTTTCCAGCTGTTCCTCTTTGACCGTGCTGGACTTGTCAGGCTTCGACACGTCTCGTGTTGCTGACATGGATACCATGTTTTTTGGCTGCGACTCGTTGGCTGCTTTGGACGTGAGCTCGTTCAGCACCGCGTCGGTTACCGATATGGAGCTCATGTTCAGCGGCTGCTCCTCGCTCGGGCAGCTCGACGTGTCTTCCTTCAATACCGCGCGTGTCACCGACATGAGCGGTATGTTCCAAAGTTGTTCGGTGGAGTTTCTTGATCTGTCCTCCTTCGACACGTCGAAGGTGTCGAATGGATCGTATATGTTGGACTGCAATAAGCTTAGAAAGGTGACTCTTGGAGAGCGCTTCGTTTTCAAGGCGGGAATAAGTCTTCCCAAGCAGTACTCATGGAATATCCCTGGTGCTGATGGCTTATGGCATGCGGCTTCGGGTGGGGCGTATCTTCCGGATGGCGTTCCTTCTAACAAGGCCGACACGTATTACGCGGTGCGCTCGGACATTCCGGGGCTTGCTCCTGTTTCTGTCGAGCGCATTGCCGGCAATTATGCCAATCAGACTTCTGCGCTGATTTCCGCCCATGGATTCCCCGAGGGCTCCGAATGGGTCGTGCTCGCTCGCGATGATGATTTCGCTGATGCTATGAGCGCCACCGGCTTGGCCGGCGCGCTGGAATGCCCGATCGTCTTGACGGGACAGTACGGCCTGTCCTCCGCGGCTGCGGAGGAGGTCCAGCGCCTGGGTGCTACGCGCGCCTACGTTATCGGCGGAACCGGCGCCATGCCCGGAGACTTCGAAGGCGAGCTCGCCGCGCTGGGATGCACGGTCGAACAGCGCGTCTTCGGCGATTATGCATACGATACGTCCGTCGAGTGCGCGAGGCTCATCGCGCAGCACGGCGGCGGCGCCGACGCGATCGTGGCCATGGGCACGAACTTCCAGGATGCGCTCTCCATCAGCTCGTTCGCGTACGCGTACAAGCTGCCGATCTTCCTGACTACGCCGTGGGAGGGCCGCGACCTTCCGGCGTCTGCGGTTGCAGCCATTAAGGGTATGTCTGGCACCATTTGGGTTCCGGGCGGTCCGGGCGCTGTACCCGAGACTGCGATCGAGTATGTGTTTGGAGGTCGTACAATTACCCGCCTTTACGGTTACGACGGCTACGAGACTTCTAATTACATTGCGCGTTTTATGGTGGAGCAGGGTTATCTTTCTGCAGAAAACTGCGTAGTGGCCTGCGGTGCTCAGGGCCCCAAGGGCACCGACGCGCTGGCGGGTGCTGCGCTTGCCGGCAAACATGGCCCCGGCCAGCTGGGCGGCCCAATGCTGCTGGTTAACGGGAGCTCTTCGCTTGGCGGTGAGAATTTCGTTACGATTGACGAGCAGGGCGATTGGTCGTGGATGACCTCTTGCGCCTCCAGCGTCGGACACGTTTGGGTGCTTGGCGGCGAGTATGTCATGCCTCAGTCTGCAGTCGATCGCATTAAAGCAACGCTCGGCGTTTAACGCATAGTGAAGTCAACGGGGGAGGTGCCTGCCTCCCCCGTTTTTTATGCTTGCGTTGTCGTCTTGAAAGCTAGCAGTGAAAAATCCTTTTCAGCAGGCCGCATTTCGCGCTGAGCTTGATGCCCAGCGCAGCGGTTGCAATTGAGAGTGCGCATACCAGAAGGTAGACCGCCATGTGGTTGTAATCGGTGCCGTAGATGTAGCTGCCGGTATGGCCGCACACTCCGTAGACTACGACAACAAAGAAAATCATGTGAACCAGGTAGATGACGGTGTTGGCGCTGCGCATCCAGCGATGCGAACGCTCGGTTTTCGTTCGTGCCGTTAGAGCGAAAATGCAGATGGCAAGTACTGCGCAGAAAGGTGCTTGGGCCGAGGGGGTAATCGTTACGCAGCCGAGGTAGGAAATTGCCGCGATGAGCGCAATGACGGGCGCCTTGAGCTGGCCTACAACGTGTTGATTCAGGCCAAGAATTACGCCGCACACCACGTAGAACAAGCCTTCGAAGAGCCCGTTTCTGGTGGTGTAGAACAGGTCGAAGTAGCCATCGACCAAAGGCGCGATTGCGACAGGAAGCGTTTCCGCGTGGTTGAGCATGTTCAGCCCTGCGCCCGCTGCAAGCATCGCAGTGGCAAAGACGGCAAGTCCGCGCGGCGTTGCGGCGAATCGGGCGAAAAGGCTCACAACAGCCAGCGCTACAGCGAGGGCGAGCAGATACCATAACGGCCACGCCCAGATGTTTTCACCGACGAAGATGGTGCCTTGCACGAATCGGATAACAGCCTCGGAAACGGAAAGGCCATCTTGCATGCTGCCGAATGCGATGATGGGCAGATAGATGAGCGTCCATATAAGATAAAGTTCGAGTACGGCTTTTGCTTGCTTGTGCGCTCGCTGTCCCCCTGTTTCCCAGGGGTTTTCTTCGTCTCGCGCAAAGCAGAGAAATCCTGACGCGATGAAAAAATAGGGCACGGCAACTGCAGCTGCCGAATAGAAGAGCGCGTCTACGGTCGGATTTTCCCAATTATCAAAGGGGCGCACATGAATCGCCACGACGAAGAACGCCAGGATGAATTTGGCGATGTCGATGTGCGCATATGTTTTGCGAACGGCCGTCACGGGAAAGCTCTCCTTTGTTTGACCGAGATGGACGAACATGTCGCGCTTTGAAAGCAGCAGCTTCGTAACATACCACAGAGTTGTGCAAGAAATGAGAAAGGCGCGGGCATCTGCTCGCGCCTTTCGGGTTCATTTACGAAGCAGCGTGCACAAGCCTGCGAAGGGCCTTGAAGCTACTTATTGCCCAAGTTCAAAGAGAGCCAGGCTTCGTAACCATACGGCATGACGAAGGAGCCGCCCAACATATAGCCCTTAGCGGTGCCCGCCCTGAAGGCGTTCATGAACGCGGTGCCAGCGGGGCCGTTCAGCAGGAATTCGTCTGCAGCTTCGGTGTGGACGCCTTCGATGTCGGAGTTCGCGTTGACCAGCAGGATGACGCCGTTGTTGACGCCTGCAAGGGCCGCGCCGGCCAGGGCATCAACGCCCTTGGGACCTTGAGCGCCGGAGGCAATGACCACGCATTCAGCGCTTGCACGGCCGCGCTCGGTCAGGGTGTTTGCAATGTCGAGCGAGGTGTCGTATCCGTCGTAGCCCCACATGCGCACGATTTCTCGGCTGGGGAATTCGCCCTCGACGGTTGCTTCGGGCACTGCGCCCGGGCCGCCGGGCACCCAGATGGTTCCGGAGGTCTGCGTGGCGATGAGGTTCTTTTCGTCAGCTGTCAGCTCGCGGGGAATGGTGGTGCCGTTGCCCTGCAACAGGATGGGAATGGAGTCGCGGTACGCCAGAGGCGAGATGGACAGCGCATCCTGGAAGTTGGTGGACATGGCCACGATTGCTTCGCCGTTGGGGTTGCCGCCCAGAGCGTGGATCTTTTCAGCGCATTTGACCGAGGTGTCCCAGGAGTAGTTGCCGTACACGCGCTCGGTCTGCACGCCCAAGGCGTTGATGTCGTTTTCGACCTGGGGAAGCACGGCGCCGGGGCCGCCCACGATGTAGACCTTCTCAATGCTCAGTTCTTGCAGCGCGACCTGGGCGGCATAGGAAAGGCCGGTGTTCGAGGTCAGCAGGATGGGCGCTTTGAGCGTGCCGGCCAAACCGGTTGCGCTCATAGCATCGGCGAAATCATCATTGCGAGCGATGACCGCGTATTTGCTGGTGCTGGCACCCATATCGGCCATGGTCTGCGCGGCGATAAGCGCAGCGGTTTCAGCGGAGGAATCGCCCGCAAGACGCGAGAACGCAGAGTTCGTGACCGTGTAGCTGGCAGAGAGCTCGGGCGCGGTGGCAAGCGTTGCGGTGCAGTTTGCCATGCCCATCTCTTTGCCGGAGAGAAGAAGTCCCGTGTTGGGGTCGTAGCTTACAACGCTTGGATTATCGGTGCTGAATCCGCCTACCAGGTTGACGCCGATCTGGTGTCCCCAGCTCATGGAGCCGTCGGGAATGTAGAAGTGCTCATCGGAAGAGTTTTTAATCGTCGAAGACTCTTGATATTCGATGACGATATCGGGGTGGTAGGAGCCTTTTGCATCAAGCAGCAGGTTGGAGGGATTTGCCGTTACGCTTTTGGCTGCGTCAGGCGGCAGGGGAACGATAAAGGTGCGCTGGCCGTCGCTCGAAGGAACGCTTCCCGGCACGTTGGAGAACGAGAACAGCTGCACCCACAGGTGAAGTTCCATTCCGAGGCCGACGTCGGCTTTGATGTGGCCAAGTGCGGTGCTCGAGTAATTTCCGTTGACCATGTTGGCGTAATGCCCCGAGGAGCTGTGCCACCCTTCGTAGATAAGGTCAGTGCTCGAGTTGCCCTTGGGTATGAGGGCGTAGGCGATGTTCTCGCCGTAGATCTCGGGATTGGCCGTATAGCACAGGTCTCCATGAGGGCGCGTGTGGCTGAAACGCAGCGCAATTTCTATGGCGCGCTGCATGGCAGCGCCGGTGAGGTTGCTGTTCCAAGTCAACGGAGCAACTCCCTGGGATGCGCGCAGTGCGTTTACCTTGTCAAGCATAGCCTGATGCTCGCTTTGCACGACCAGGGCATTAACGGGTAGCGGAATATAGGAGTTTTCGGCTGCCGCAAGCGTGCTCGGCGTGTTGTCGAGGGCGATGCTGCTTGCGCCGGATTCTGGGGTGTTTTGGCCGAGGGTTACGCCGAGCGTTGCCGCTTCGTCTGACTGGACCAGATTCGTTGCGCTGCCGTCGATCGCGATCGAAGCTGGCGTTTCGCCCGTAGGTTGGGCGGTTTTTTCCGCGGTGTCATCGGCAAATGCCGCACAGGGGGAGGCGATGACGATCGCGAGCGCGCACAGGACGGTTAACAGGAATGGTCGCCGAGTTAGGCGGTGTTTGCGGGACTCCATGATTCTCCTATCTGTCGAAGGATTGCCCTTGCGCATCATTCTAGCAGTCATGCTGCTGATTAATTCCCATAGAGCGTTGCTATATGGCGTCGGATGGTTCTTGACGCATTGCGAAGTCTCTTCGAAGGAAGCGTGCCGAAGGTGGATTCTCATATATGATGGTCGCGTGCGTGCGCTCCGCTGCGGGGCGCAGCGCGAACGCTTCGATGAAAGGATGTGCATGATAACGCGCGATACAATTGTGCGCACGATCGCAAGCATTGCGCTTGCGGCGGGCGTTTGTATGCCTGCGGGTCTTGTCTTTGCGGATGAGCCGGCGGCAACCGATTCCGCAAACGAAGAGACCTATCGTCCGGCGGAAATCACTGATGAGGAAGTGGCCGACGTGCTTTCGGCATTCTCCGATCCTACGACGCTGCTCTTCTCCGAAGAGTCCACGGCCTCTTCGTCGGTCGCTTCGGGTACGGTGGAGCTGGCGGGCGAAACCCAGTACGATACGGCTGCCGCTGAGGCGCTGTATGCGTTCGATTCGTCCGAGTACGCTATTGTGGCCAGCGGCACAAGCGCGGTTGACGCTCTGTCTGCGACCGGCCTTGCGGGCCTGCTGAACTGTCCGATCCTTCTGTGCGCGAAAGATCACGTTCCTCAGGCAACGGCGGATGCCATTGCGTCGCTCGGCGTGAAAAACGTCGTGGTGGTGGGCGGCACCGCGGTCATTTCCGAGGCAACGGCGTCCAAGCTGGGCGGCTCGGTGACGCGTCTTGCGGGCGATAGCCTCTATGACACGCAGCTGGCCGTGTTCGAATACGGAAAGCAGCACGGGACCTGGGGAAAGACCGCCTTCGTAGCCAACGGCGCGAAGTCTTTCGCGGACGCGCTGTCCGCATCCCCTGCGGCCTATAAGCTCAAGGCCCCGGTGTTTTTGGCGGATTCTACGGGCAAGCTTCCGCTTGATTCCGCTCGCGCGCTTATCTCCGGCGGCTTCAACCATGTGGTGGTGGTCGGTGGTACCGCGGTTGTTTCCGACGACGGATGGGGCGTGTATCAGGCGGCGGCCATCATGGGCGGCGGTGGATATGACGACGTGACGCGCCTTGCGGGCGAGACCATGTACGACACGTCTGCCGAGTTCGCGAAGTGGGCTGTTTCTCAGGGGTACCTGCAATGGAACGGCGCCGCATTCGCCACGGGACGCGTTCCGTATGACGCGCTTGCCGGAAGTGCCGTCCAGGGCAAGGAAGGCTCCGTGCTGCTTCTTGTTGACGAAGGATACATGGCGTCGTTGGATGCTATCGCCCAGGTCAATGCAAACTCTCCGATATCGACTGTTAAGTTTTTCGGCGGAAATGCGGTCATAACTCCCGCAACGCGCACGGCCGTCCTCACTCGTCTTGGCTTTATGGGTGCTTCCATCGTCGATCGCCCCTACAACATTACTTTCGATCGTTTTGTCGATATCGAATACAGCAGCGTGAGCCAATACCAGAACTACACGCGTGACGAGGTTCGACAGTCCATCGACCCCGCAAGCACACCTGCCGGATCAAGGGCATTTTTCCAATTTGCCGTTTTGTCCAATGGCTATTCAGGCATGACGGCGCAACAACTCGATGCTTTCATTGCGGCAAACTGCCAGTATTCGGAGCGTAGCTACGGCGTGAAAAGCAAGCTGCGCGGCACGGGCGCTTACTTCATCGAAGCTGCCAAGACCTACAATGTCAACGAGGTCTACCTGCTTTCGCATGCCGTGCTTGAAAGCGCTTGGGGATGCTCTCGTCTGGCCCAGGGCAGCGTAAAGGGGTATGAGGGCTACTTGAATTTCTACGGTATCGGCGCGTACGACATCGATCCCTATAATGGCGGCGCCGCTATGGCGAAGAAGTACAACTGGACCGATCCGAAAAGCGCCATTCTGGGTGCCGCTTCATGGCTGAGCCGCAACTACATCAATCCTACGGTTTCCTCCGCCGCGGAATCGGGTTCTCAGGATACGCTGTGGAAGATGCGATGGGATGCCCAGCGCGCTGCCACCAGCGGCAGCGTATGGCATCAGTACGCCACAAGTCGCACATGGGCAACTGGCATCGCTGCCCTTATGGCCGATTGCTACTCTCGCAATGGCGTGGCATACGACCAATGCGGTTTGACCTTCGAAGTTCCTTCGTTTAAGCAGTAGCCTCGAAGACGTCGGTATTCATTGGCCTCGCGTTCGTCGCAGGACGGAGATTGCGTGAGACCGCTTCAAGTCGCAATTCGCCGATGACGTTCCTATAGCCGCTCTACGGAATCACGCCGTAGAGCGGCTATTTCTTTTCTTCGGATGTATTGCTTGCCGTTGTGAAGAATGCGCTTGCAAAAATGACGGGCAGCAGCAGATGAATGGGGAATTGGTAGCGGAATTCGCAATAGAACGGCGCCGCAATGAGCATGGTGCCCCAGAGCGCGATCAAGGGGATATAGGCCGTAATCAGCTTACGGTCGCCCTTGATCCAGCGAAACGCGCACAAGGCGATCATGACCCATGCGGCGAATCCCATATTGAACAAGGGGGAGAGAAAACTCGATTTTCGGAGTTCGTCGTAATTCGTCTCGGAATCTCCGTTCAGGATTTCAAGCCCCGTCGCTTCGTAGGCAAGGTTGCGTCCCGCTTCGGATACAACCCATGAATGGGTTTCCATGTTCCAATATCCCTGGGTTGCCCCGATCCAGGCGCGCGTATATATCGCGGGGTTTTTCAATCCCACTTCGAAATACAGCTGGAGAAATTCCTTTTTGTGTGCATTAAGCCATTCGTCAGAGAAGGATTCGTGGTATTTCACGAAATTGGACGAGTAGGGCACATACACTTCCGCAACTGCCTTGGGGTCCACGAGCTGGGAAAACACTTCGAGCTGTTCTTCGGTCATCTTTCCGCCTTCGGCGACGACGGCGGAAATCTGCTGAATGGGTATGCCAACGGATTCCCTGAATGGCGAAGGTTCGATTCCCAGGGAAGTGTAGAACGGTCCGGAGATGAGCTGCGCAAGCACGATGGCGCCCACCATGGGCATGAACCATTTCCATGCTTTGCGCCATACGGCAATCAGAACGACGACGCCTGCCGCCATGGCGTATATGCCGTTGTTGCGCAGAAGGCAGGTCAGCAATGTGAGCAGGGCGAGTTTTATGCAGGCGCGCGGCGACTGAATGGCGGCACCTTTCGTAAGCGCTATCTCGAACAGCTGCAAAATGGCGAGCAGCATGGTCATGGCGAAAGGCACGTCCTTCCACATGGTGGTGGCGTAGCGGGCGATGACGGGATTGAAGGCGAAAAATGCCAGTGCGGCGAATACTGCCAGAAGAGGCATGCCCATTTTCCTGAGCCAGGCGCACGCGTAGGAGCATACCGCCGCCATGAGCGTTAGCTGAACCAGGGAGAACGCAAAAAGTCCTACAGTCATATTGCCGACGGCGTTTCCCAGAGCCACAAAAGGCCCAATGAGCAAAGTATAGAATACAGGGTGAGCGTTTGACCAGGGAAGCTCCCCTTGAAGAATGCTTATGGAAGCGTAGGAGTCCGTGGAAAACGTGCCTGGAAACGAAAGCAAGAGCGTTGCGAAGTACGAGGCGAATAAGACGAGGAAGCATGCCAGCCAGAGCTTTTTGTTCGTGGTCGAGGCGAAATTGAGGGCAGTGCGCTTTGCCGTGCTTTCAGCGAGGGGCACGGGGGATTGGTGACTGGCAAGCCAGGCGAAAACAATGGCGAACAGGCAGAAGAGAATCGCTGAAAAGCCGACGAAGGTCCAGAAGCATTCGGCGGAGGTTTGGCCTTCGGACCAGTACACCAGAACATAAGAGGCCGAAATAGACATGGATAGCAGCGTGATTATTGCAATGCTACCCCTGGTGGGGAAGGCTTTTTCTTGGATGTTGGCAAGAAATTGGCGTGAACGTACATCGAGCTGCATTATGGATGTTTCTTCCTATGGATAATATGGCTATTGTTTCCTTGCGGCTGCAGGCGGTTCAGTTTGCTACTGCTCCAAATACGCCTGTAGAGCGCTCCATTGGCGCGCTGCTTCGGCATAGCCCTGCTCATAGAGGGCAAGGAGTTTTTCAGGGTCTTTCTCCATGTTTGAGATGGTAACCGGTTCGGGAGGCTGAATCATGAACACCTTGCCTTCGTTATGCAGCTTTCGAACCCATCGGTACGTGCGGTTGTATTCGAAATGGCGATGCTCCATGCGCTCTGCGAAAAGGGGATAGTCGCTATAGACCCTGTGAACCAGCGGCATGGTCTTGTTCGGGCTCTTTATATAGGTAGCATCCTGCGTCAGCACGACGATGTGCTTGTCTCCCACTCCGTCCAAGATGCAATGAAGCAAAGGCACGCTGTCGCACGGGCCTCCGTCGAGGAGCTTTTTGCCGTCCACTTCGATGATTTTCGACACCAGCGGCATGCTCGCGGATGCCTGCAAATACAGCAAGTCGCGCTCGTCGTGCGCGTCTTTCATGACGTGGTAGTCCGCTTCGCCGGTTTCGAGGTTGCTTGCCACGGTGGTCAGCCGCATGGGGGAGTTGCGAAACGCGTCGAAATTGAACGGCTCAAGCCTGTTCGGAATTTCGTCGAACATGAAATCGCGCCTGATGGCGCTACCAGTGAGCGCGAAGTTGCGCATAGACAGATAGCGCGGATCGCCGCAGTACTTCGTGTTGAGGTAACACGTGCGGCCGAGCTCGCCCGCTATGTAGTTGTAGCCGTTCAGCGCGCCTGCGCTGGTGCCTACGACGTTTTTGCACCACAGGCCGTTGTCCATGAAGTAATCCAGCACGCCGGCGGTGAACTGGCCGCGCATGGCTCCGCCTTCCAAAATCAGGTTGACGTCCAAGACGGGGGAGCCCTCGTAGGCGGGCGTGCGTTGCGCGGCGGGGCTTGTGTAATACGATTGCTTCATGGCGTGCTCTTTTCCTGATGCGCGGCGAGGCGTTTCTTCGTTGCTTCCTGCAATCCTCAAGCAAAGCAACAGGTCGGTCAAGCGTCTGCACCAGACCATCGAATAATCAACGCCTCGGTAACGTGGATGTGCACAGATTGTGACGGAGCGCTTCTTGCTTACAATGTCGGCTTTATATGATATTATTTCAGTATCAAATAACAGGTTGGAGCCTGAAGCCAGACGAAGCAGATTGAAAGAAAGCATGTCCGCCTAAGGCATCCGCCCATCGCGAAAGGACCTATCATGGCACACGTAATCAACGCTTCCGAGTTCGAATCCAAGGTCATGCAGGCGCAAGGCCCGGTTATGGTGGACTTCTTTGCCACCTGGTGCGGTCCCTGCAAGATGCTCGCCCCGGTTCTTGACGAAGTCGCCGCAGAGGTCGAAGGCAAAGCGGCGGTCTACAAGGTTGATATCGACCAGTCTCCTGAGCTCGCTCAGCGTTTCGGCATCATGAGTGTTCCCACCATCCTCGTCTTCGAAAACGGGGAGGTCAAGCGCTCCACCATGGGCGCGCAGCCCAAGCAGAACCTCCTGGCGCTTCTGGGCTAGGCTCTTTAAATCAAATGCGAAGCCCGGCTCATAGAGTCGGGCTTTTTTCATCGCGCGGAGGAATCTTTCGCAAACGCGCAGGTTCGTAACCTTTCGCAAGCCGTCCGGCGCATTTGCCCGCTTGCTTTACCAGGGAGATTACCATGGAGAAGAATACTCATTTTAACGTCGCCGTCATAGGTCAAGGCCCCGCAGGTCTTACGTCGGCTCTCTACACCGCTCGTTCCGGTCTTTCTACGGTCGTATTCGAGCGAATGGGGCCGGGCGGGCAGATGACCGAAACCGAGCATCTGGACAATTACCCGGGATTCGCCGAAGGCGTCTCTCCGTTCGATCTGGCTTTCGCCATGAGCGCCCAGGCGAATCGTTTCGGCGCCGTTTCCGTCAACGAGGAGATTTCGTCTTTGGACCTTGCCTCCTCTCCTAAAAAGCTCATGACGGCATTTGGCAACGAATACACCGCTGACGTCGTGATTCTTGCCATGGGCGCAGAGCCGCGTGCCCTTGGCGTTAATCGTGAGGGCGAACTCGCGGGCAAGGGCGTTTCATACTGCGCGACGTGCGACGGCGGGTTCTTCCGCGGAAAAACCGCCGTGGTGGTGGGAGGCGGCAACACAGCGCTCGGCGATGTGCTGTATCTTTCTCGCATCTGCTCCGAGGTTCACCTGGTCCATCGTCGCGAGGGCTTTCGCGCTGACGCCGTCTACACGGATGCGCTTGCAGACCTCGCCAACGTGACGGTTCATGTGAACAGCGTTGTTGACGGCCTTCATGACGAAGACGGGAAGCTTTCGGCCGTGACCGTGCGCAACGTCAAGACCGGCAATTCTTTTGAGTTGCCTACGTCGGCCTTGTTCGTGGCCGTGGGCACGCAGCCGAAAAACGCATTGCTCGAAGGCTCAGACATCGAGCTTGACGCGGCGGGCTATGTTGTGGCGGGCGAATCGGGTGCGACTAGCATCCCCGGTGTTTTCGTCGCGGGCGATCTACGCACGAAGGCATTGCGTCAGGTATCTACCGCCGTTGGGGATGGCGCGAACGCCGCTAACGCTGCTTTCGAGTTTCTGTCGCTTTCGTAGAGGGCTTTTCTGCTAGCTTAAAATACGCGCATCGCTTTAGGCGGTGCGCGTTGTTGTGTATGGGGCGTTTTGGCCGTTTGCGTTTATGGCAGCCGTCGTGCTTGCGTCGAGCTTTCCGCCTGGTAGCTGTGTGCTTGTCATGCCGCATTCTAATGTTTCAAATGCCCCACAAGGAAAAAGGAGGAAGACCGTCTATGAGTTTGAAGAAGAAGCTGCTTATGTTTGCATGCGCGGCCTTGGTGGCATGCGGTGTGTTCACGCTTTCGGGTTGCGCGCAAAACTCCCAGCAAGATGCAGCTCAAGAAAGCACCGAGCAGGCTTCCATGCGCATTGGAACCATGCAGACGGAAGACTCTCTTCCGTTCTGGGTTGCCGAGCAGGAGGGCCTCTATGGCGCCAACGGCGTTTCTTCCGACGTTGAAATCGTTACGTTCCAAAGCGCGCAGGAGCTCTCCACCGCGTTTGCTGCGGGAGAGATCGATGCGGCCATGACCGACGTGCAGCAGGCTGCGGCCTTGCAGCTTTCCGGCGTGGACGTTCAGCTTCCCTGGGTTACCATGGGGGCTGATGCATCGCAGGGTCGTTTCGGCATTATGACCTGCCCCGAATCGGGCATTACCAGCCTTGCTGATCTTGCTGGCAAGGGAATCGGCGTGGGCTCTAACACGGTTCCCGAGTACGTGATGGACAAGCTCATGGAGTCCGCTGGCGTGCCGGACGATCAGATTGTAAGCGAAGAGATCAAGAAGATGCCCGTTCGCTACGAGTCTATGGTGAACAACCAGGTTGCCGCCGCGGCGCTGCCCGCAAGCCTGCTTGCTTTGGGAGAGTCGCAGGGTATGGTCCTTCTTGCCGATGACACCCAGGGCGAAAACATCAGCCAGTCCGTGCTTGCAGTGCGTACCGCATGGCTTGAAGACGGGGGAGAGGCTACGCTTGACCTTGTGCGCGATGCCTGGAACCAGGCTGTAGACGAAATTAATACCGACCCTGAGGCCTATCGCGCACTTCTCGTGGAAAAGGCCAACCTCCCCGGGCTGGTCGCCGATACCTATGCCATCTCCACGTACCCCGAGGCGGCGCTTCCCGCAAAGGATATGGTCCAGCCCGTCTTGGACTGGATGCTCGACAAGGGCTACCTGGTGGAAGCTTTGACCTATGACGAAGGAAACGGCACGTTTGCCAAGGCGTAATGCCGCTGAATGACGCAAGGGTGCCGAAAGGCGACCTTCCAAAACCAGCGCGTGCGCGCAGGCGTGCCGCTTGCGGCGATGCCGGCGTGGGCGATTTGCGATGCCATGGCCCGCACGTCTTGCGACGCCGGGTTCGCGACGTTGGTGCCGGGTTCCTCGCGTTCAATTCGCGCGATGAAAAGACCATGAAGAGCGTTTTGGCGTGGTATTATCTACTGTTGGAAAAACAACGGCAGACGTCCGCGCATTCGTCCGCCGCCGTCAAGGGCGGCGGACTGCTTTTCGGCTCATATCGGCGCGGGCGTGCTTCGACGAGAATAAGGAATATCCATGCGCGACAAACTCGAAAAAATCATCAAGGGTTACGAAGAGCTCCAGACCAAGCTTGGCGATCCGGCGGTCTTGGCCGATCAGAAGGAATACACGCGCCTTTCCAAGGAATACGCCAATCAGGGTCCGCTTGTCGAAAAGGCTCGCGAGTATGTGCAGGCGTGCGACGACATCGCCGATGCAAAGGAGATGCTCGACGATCCCGACATGAAGGAATTCGCCCAGGAGACCATCTCTGCGGCCGAGTCTAAGCTTCCCGCGCTCGAAGAAGACATCAAGTTCATGCTCATCCCTTCTGACCCCGCGGACGACAAGAACATCATCGTCGAGATTCGCGCTGCCGCAGGCGGTGATGAGGCTGCCATTTTCGCGGGAGACCTGTACAAGATGTATATGCGTTTCTGCGAGCAGCATCGCTGGAAGGTGGAGACTATGGACGTCTCCGCATCCGAAGCGGGCGGTTATAAGGAAATCCAGTTCAAGGTGAAGGGCGACAAAGTCTATTCGGTCATGAAGTTCGAATCGGGCGTTCACCGTGTCCAGCGCGTTCCCAAGACCGAAAGCCAGGGCCGTATTCACACCTCCACGGCAACCGTCGCGGTTCTTCCCGAAGCGGATGAGATTGATATCGAAATCAACGAGAACGATCTGCGCATCGACGTGTATCGCGCGGGCGGCCCGGGCGGTCAGTGCGTCAACACTACCGACTCCGCTGTGCGTATCACCCATCTTCCTTCTGGCCTGGTCGTTCAGTCTCAGGACCAGAAGTCTCAGCTGCAGAACAAGATCGCGGCTATGGCCGTTTTGCGCGCGCGCCTTTATGAGAAGATGCTCGCCGAGCAGCAGGCCGCCGAAGGCGCTGAGCGCCTGGCCCAGATCGGTTCGGGCGACCGTGCCGAGAAAATCCGCACCTACAACGGCCCCCAGGACCGCGTGACCGACCATCGCATCGGCTTCAACGCCACCTACAATGGCGTGCTTCTGGGTGACAACCTGGGTGACGTCATCACCGCCTTGCAGGCCGCTGACCGTGCCCGCAAGCTGGAGCAGGCGGTCTAGGGTGTCCGAACCCATCGATACCTGGACGATCAAAGCGGCGCTTGACTGGACCGTGGGGTTTCTCGAGCGCAAGGGAGACGAGCATGCTCGCCTCTCGGCCGAGTGGCTCCTTTCCGAGGCCACGGGTCTGCGCCGCATCGACCTCTACGTCAATTTCGAGCGCCCGCTCTCCATGGAGGAACGCGATGTTTTGCGCGGTTTCGTCACGCGTCGCGCTTCGGGCGAGCCTCTGCAATACATCACGGGCGAGGTTGCGTTTCGTCATATCGCCGTCAAGGTTCGCCCGGGCGTCTTAATTCCGCGTCCCGAGACCGAGGTGCTTGTGAGCGAGGCGCTGGCGCTTCTTCCGGCGCCCGAACGTCGTTGCGCGGTGGATTCGCTTTCCTATGCCGAGCTCGAAGAACTGCTTGTGCCGAAAGAAGAGGCCGACGAAGGGCAAGAGGCGAAAGGCGGGGAAGAGCCGGCTCCCGCGCTCGATTCCTCGTGCGCCCCTTTGGTGGCCGATCTTTGCACGGGAAGCGGGTGTATCGCGTGCTCCATCGCCTACGAAAGGCCCCGAGCGCGCGTGGTGGCAACCGATCTTGCCCCCGAAGCCGTGGCGCTTGCGCGTGAAAACGCCGTCGCTCTCGGGCTTGAAGACCGCGTCCGCGTTCTGGAGTGCAATCTTGCGGATGCCATTCCCGATCGCCTGAACGGTTCGTTTGACCTGGTGGTTTCCAATCCGCCTTATATTCCCGATGCCGTCATGGAGAAGCTTCCCGACGAAGTGTCTGATTTCGAGCCGAGGCTTGCTCTGGCGGGCGGTCCCGACGGGTTGGACATTTTCAGGGAGATGCTTCCCATCATGCATCGGCTGCTGCGCGTCGGCGGCGCGTTTGCCTGCGAGCTGCACGAGGAATGTCTTGATGATGCGGCGATTCTTGCGCGCGGTGCTGGTTATGAATCCGTTGAAGTGAAGGCCGACCTCGCGGGCCGTCCTCGCATTCTCGTAGGGCGCAAGTCTTAAGGTCCGTGCTTCGCTCCTTCGTTTCGAATACGTTGTTGTTGCGAACTTCGTAAGAATATCGTCGTTGGTGTGCTCCATTCGTCCGCTTCCCGTCTTCTCGCATTGCGATATGGCGTGCTCGGTATAATCCAATCTATATGCTGTGATTCGCAGCGGATATATGTGCAAGCATGAGACGGACGGGAGTGTGCCGTGAAAATTCTTGTTACCGATAAAATCGTCGATGAGGGCATAGCGATTCTTCGTGGCAAAGGCTACGAAGTCGATACTCGCTACGGCATGACCCCCGATGAGCTTCTTGCCGCAGTGCCTGTATACGATGCGCTTATCGTTCGCAGCGCCACTTGTGTGACCGCGGAGGTTATCGAGGCTGCGAAAAACTGCAAGATTATCGGTCGTGCTGGCGTCACCTGCGACAATATTGACGTAGACGCTGCCACCGCAGCGGGTATTCCTGTCTGCAACGTTCCCACCAGCAACATCGTCTCTGCCGCCGAGCACACCATGGCGCTCATGCTCGCCGCTGCGCGTGAGATTCCCGCGGCAAGCAACTCCTTGCACGAAGGCTGCTGGAGTCGTGATGAGTTCATGGGCCACGAGCTGTTCGAAAAGACCCTCGCCATTTTCGGCCTAGGTCGTATTGGCGGCTTGGTCGCCGAGCGAGCCCGTGCATTCGGCATGCGCGTGATCGGCTACGACCCGTACTGTTCGGTATCTCGTGCGAGCCAGCTCGGCGTCGCCTTATGCGACAGCATGGATGAAGTCCTGCCGGTGGCAGATTTCATCACGGTTCACGTTCCTCGCACGGAAGAGACCCACCATATGTTTTCCGCCGAGGAATTCTCCAAGATGAAAGACGGCGTGGTTCTGGTGAACACCGCTCGCGGCGGCATAATCGACGAAGCGGCCATGGCCGATTTCATGGCCGCTGGTCGCGTGTTCGCTTGCGGCGTTGACATGCTCGAGGCCGAGCCTGCCCCCGAAACCCCCCTCTCCGAGTTCGACCGCGCTGTTCTCACGCCTCATTTGGGTGCGAACACCGAAGAGGCGCAAGCGCGCGCCGGCGTGAACATCGCGCGCTATGTCGCCAACGGTCTTGAGGGGTTGGTTGTTCCCACGGTCATCAATATGGTTTCGAGCGATCTTGCCGATGCCGTGGCAAATTACATTCCCGCATGCCAGATGTGCGGCAGCGTGCTCGCGCAGCTTTCGGGCGGCATTCCGAAGAACCTTTCCATCATGGCGGCGGGTCCTTGCGCCAATGACCTGCAGGTTCTTTCCGCATCTGCTCTGGGCGGCGTGCTTTCGCGCCAGGGTCAGGCTTCCGTTTCGTCCGAGAACGTGGATGCGTCCGCCCGTCGTCACGGTGTGAAGATGGACGTGTCCGTCTCGGCCGATTCGCGCGGGTACGACTCCATCGTGTCCATGGAGGCCGATGGCCTCGAAATCTCCGCGACCGTTCCGGGGTCTTTGCATGAGACGCATATCGTCTCCATCCTGCGCTACCGCCTTGACGTGGTGCCCGCCGACTACGCCCTCGTCTTCCTGTATCCCGACGAGCCCGGTCAGATCGGCCGTATCGGCACTATCCTCGGCGAAGAGGGCATCAATATCTCCACTATGGCGATCGGCAAGCGAACCGACTGCAAAGAGGTGCTCGTCTTCCTGAATGTGGAAAGCGAGGCATCCAAAGACGTCGTCGACCGTGTCGCAGCGGCGATCGATGCGAACAGGGCATGGAGCATCCGCCTGTAAGACCTCGCGTCTGCGCGGAAAAGATAATCGTGACATTATGTATATGCCGTCGGTATTCTTCCGACGGCATTTTTTCGTGTGTTAGAATGTCCGTCTGTACGTAAAGCATACGAATGTGTACATGTGAGAAATAGAGAAAACGAAACGGAAAAGGACACTCTCTATGTCGTTCATGGATTTCATCAGCAACCTGTTCGGAGGTTTCGGGGGCGCCTCTTCGTGCGACCTTGCTATTGACCTTGGCACCGCAAATACGCTTGTTGCCGTAACGGGGCAGGGTGTTGTGTTGAACGAACCGAGCGTCGTGGCGATCGAGCGCAGCACGCATCGCGTTCTGGCCGTCGGTCATGAAGCCAAACAGATGATCAACCATACTCCCGATGCATTTTCCGCAGAGCATCCCTTGCGTGACGGCGTCGTCGCCGACTACGACGTGACCGAGGCCATGCTTTCCGCCTTCATCAATAAAGCGATAGAGCGCCGCTACCCGTGGCAGCCCAAGCCGCGCATCGTTATCTGCATTCCCTGCGGCGCCACTTCTGTTGAGAAGCGTGCCGTTTTCGAGGCCGCGATTCAGTCCGGCGCACGCCAGGCCTATCTCATCGAGGAGCCCATGGCCGCCGCCATGGGTGCAGATCTTCCCGTCACCGAGCCCACCGGCTCCATGGTCGTAGACATCGGCGGCGGAACCACCGAGGTCGCGGTTATCTCCCTCGGAGGCATCGTGACCAGCTCTTCGCTGCGTATTGCGGGCAACAAGATGGACGAGGCGATCGCCATGCACTTGCGCGATCTGCTTGGTATCAAGGTGGGCGAGCGCACGGCGGAAATCATCAAGATCAAAATCGGCTCCATCCTGCCGTTTGAGGACGGCCGCGAGAAGGATATGATTATTTCCGGCCAGGACGTCATCACCGAGCAGCCTCGCGAGGTCACCATCCAGTCTGAGGATGTGCGCGCTGCGCTTCAGCCCCCCATCGAGGAAATGGTCGTCCATATCAAGGAGACCTTCAAAAAGACCAACCCCGACCTCGCCAGCGATATTATCTCCAATGGCATCCTGCTTACGGGCGGCGGCGGTCTGCTTTCCGGCCTTGACCGCTTCCTCACGCAGCGTCTCGAGATTCCGGTCTGGACGAGCGAGACGGCCCTTACCAATGTTGCCATGGGCTGCCTGAAAGTGCTGGAGACGCCCTCTGCCCTCAAGCAGACGCTTATGCGCTCCAAGTAAAAGGCAACGTTTACAAAGCACTTCGCGCCGGACGTTTGTCCGGCGCTCTAGTTTCGGGAGGATTGTCTTCACATGTCCTACAAGCAGCCTTCGTATAAAAAGAAAAGCATCGCTCCTTCGGGCGCGGTGCTTCTGGCCGTGCTTTTGGTCGTATCGGTCGTGTCTGCCTCGTTGTACGGCAGGGAAGACCAGTCGGGCCCCTTGCATAACGTGCAAAGCGTTGCGGGCATGCTGGCAAGCCCCGTCCAATTCCTCGGCGTGGGCGTTGCGTTCGCGGAAGAGGCGGCGGGCGATGCCATTCAGAACGCGACGACGGATAATGCCACCTATACCGCGCTTCAGGAGGAAAACGCCCAGCTCAAGGCTCAGCTTGTCCAGGCCGAGGAATACCGCCTGGAGGCGCAGC
>ERZ825896.1084-NODE-1084-length-32344-cov-4.102667_pt1 | contig 32344 bp, 35 predicted proteins | sample MGYA00519858_ERZ825896 | MGnify/ENA primary metagenome ERZ825896 (study PRJEB31778, sample SAMEA3449214) | human gut metagenome | biome: human gut; feature: human-associated habitat; material: faeces | place: United Kingdom | collected 2010/2012 ...
ACATCTTTCCAGTTCGGAGTGTTTACATTACTAACTTTAATCTTCATTGTATGATAACTAATTGATTAATAATTCTTTTATTTTAGTTGACGCTTCATGGCATTGCGCAGTGCAATGTCGTAAGCCTCGTAATAATATTGTATAAAGTGCTTCCACAAAGCCTGCTCTGCCACCTGGCCTGCACGCTTGCGTATTTCCTTGATTTCGGCTTCCGTCTTGGTAGAGAACAAGGCTACGGTGTCCTTGATGCCGTCTGCCACTTCGGAATAGTTATAGTCCGAACGGTGCAGCACTTCCACTCCGTCGTTTATGCCATGCTGGTTTTTCAGGCTGTTCACCCAAAGTCCGAAACCGGCAAGGTCGGTGGTGATGGTAGGCACCCGGAAAGCCACGCTCTCCAGCGGGGTATATCCCCACGGTTCATAATAGGACGGATAGACACTGAGGTCCTCGCCTAAAATCAAGTCATAATAATGCTTGTTGAGGATGCCATCGTGACCATCCTGATAGCAAGGTACAAAAATTACTTTCACCTTATCTTCGGGACGATTGCCCATACCGAGGTATTTCAGCATATCCAGCACCTGGTCGTGCGTCATATTGTGCAGCCAGTGGGTGATGAAAGGACACTGCAACGGTTCGGTGAACTTATCTTTGCTCTTCAAGCGCTTCTGCAAGTCCTCGCGGGGGTCTCCCACCCAGCTGGGCACGTTGACAAACGCCAATACTTTCTTCTTTAAATCTTTATCGCGGTTCAGCCGGTTCAATGATTCCAGGAACACATCGATACCCTTATTTTTGAACTCATAGCGTCCGCTGGTACCGATAATCAGCGTATCGTCGCCCAAGTCCTCACCCAGTAGGCAGTTTGCCACACGCAGCATGGTGGAACGGGCACGTTTGCGCTTGCCGGTAAAGGTGGCGCCTTTCGGTACAAAATCATCTTCAAAACCGTTCATCAGCACAACATCCGCAGGCTTGTCAAGCAATTCCCTGCATTCGTTGTTTGTGATTTCGCTCACAGTGGTGAAACAGTCCACATAGTGGGCCGTCTGCTTTTCAATGGAATGTTTGGACTGCATGTTCAGCTCCTCCGCCATCTGGTCGCCGTTGTAGGCGAAAAGATAATCGTAAAGCGGCTTGTTGTTGCCAGCTATGGAGCGGCCGATGGACGTGGCATGGGTGGTGAAGATAGTCCCTATCTCGGGAACGGCAGACTGAAGATAGAGGGCGGCCATGCCGTCATCGTCCGGTATGTGCAGCGAGTCCCGTCGGGCATGAAAGGGAGTGCCTGCCTCAATTTTGAGCAGATAGGCGGAAATGTGCCGGGCTCCGAGCTGCCGGCAGGTTTCGATCGAATGTGCCAGAGAAGCGGAAGTCTGTTCCTCGATGCCGAGCATCAGATCCAGAGACAGGTTATCGATACCCGCTGCGTGCAGGTCCTCTGCCGCACGGACGGTCTGTGCGTGCCGGTGCCGTCGTCCCAGCCTTTCCAGTTCCCGGTCGCCGGCCGCCTGCATCCCGAGCGATACCCGGTTGCCGCCGGAAGCTGCAAAGGCGCGGAATACGCCCGCGAGATCATCCGCAGGATTCGCCTCCAGCGTGATTTCGGCACCGCACAGGCCGAAATGTCGCGCCGCAGCTTCAAGGATGAGTGTCAGCCGTTTTTCACCGAGCAGTGAAGGGGTGCCGCCGCCGAAATACAGCGTATCCGCCGGTGCGTCAATACGTTCCCGCCAGTATGCCAGCGCATCCGTCACTGCCTGTGTATAGCGGTCAAGGAGCCCGGTATCGGCGGGGGATAGCGAATAGAAGTCGCAGTAGGGACATTTGGACGCACAGAAGGGAACGTGGATATACAGACCAATAGGTTCGTGCATAGGTACACCTCGATACAAAACAGCCGCCCGGCACATGGCCGGGCGGTTTTGTCTAGTCTTCCGCCTGCGGCGGGTCTTCTGCCGGCGAATCGCCTGCCGTCGCCTCAGCCAGCCGGCTCTGCTTGCGGGCGTTGCGGTAGTCAATCAGGTCGTGCAGCAGCATCTGCACGATCGCCATAAACGGCACGCCGAGCAGGATACCCCAGAAGCCGAACAGGCCGCCGCCGACCGTGATGGCCAGCAGGACATAAATCGGCCGTACGCCGACCGAGCTGCCCACGATGCGGGGCTGAATGAAATTGCCGTCGACCTGCTGCATGACGATAATGTAAATACCAGTCAGCAGCGCGGAGTAGATATTACCGGACAGGAACGCGATGATTACACAAACGACCCCGCCAATGATAGCACCGAAATAGGGGATGATATTCATCAGGCCGACCATCATGCCCAGCAGCAGCGCGTTGGGCACACCGATAATCCACAGGCCGATGCTGATAACGATACCGATCAGGCAGGCATCGAGCAGCGTGCTGTAAAAGTAGCTGTAAAAAATCTTGGAGATTTTATGAGAATATTCGCTGCAGGCCGCGATCCATTTTTCCTTCATGAACAGGCCGCAGATGGATTTCAGCGACCGCACCAGTGCTTCGCGGCTGGCCAGCATATAGACCGAGATGATAAATCCGAGCAGCACATTGAACAGCGACGAAGTGAAACTCAGGATATTCTGCAGGTAGCCGAACAGCATTTCCGGGGTGATACCCTTGACGCTTTCGATCAGCTTATTTTGGATTTCCATCAGCTTTTCGTGCACATCTGCGCTTGAAATCAGGCCGGAATCCTTGCCGAAGCGGTCGACAAAATCCATGACGGTCTGATAAGCGGTTTCGAGATAGCCGGGCAGTTGACTGACAAAACTCATGATGCCGCGGAAAGCAGCCGGTAATGCAAAGGAGAACAGCAGCGACAGCAGCAGGAGCAGAAGGAGATATACGATCGCAATCGATATGCCCCGTGCATGTTTCGTGAGGAAGCGTTTTTGCGTACGCTTAAACAGCGATTCAAACTTGCTGCACGGCGCATACAGAAGAAACGCCAGCCCGAAGCCGAAAACGAAAGGGCTGATGATATTCAGCAGGTTGGAGATAAAGCCCCAGATTGCCGAAAAATTGTCAAAGGTCTTATACACCACGATCAGTGCTACGGCGAAAATGAATGCCGTAACCCAGGTGGCAATGCCCTTCATATGTTTCATGAAAACGATCCATCCTTTCGCGCACTGGGAGACATCGCCCTTTTGTGCCGCAAGTGGAACAAAAGCCGACCACTAACGGGAAGACACCGGCAGGCCGTTTTGTTCCCCTGTATCGTTCGGTCTGCTTTTATTCAGTATAGCAGGGAAGAGTGGTAAAAACAAGAAGAAAAGCAGCAGATTTTCTTAATTCCCGGCGCGTTCGGTGTCGTTTTGTGCCGGCAGTCCAAGCCGGTCAAGCGCTTCGGCAGCGTCGGCACAGCAGCTGAACGCGATCAACAGCCGGGTATAGGCAGCTTCATAGGACAGGCCGTACAGCGGATAAATACCGGCACGGCGCAGTTCGCGGCTGGTGGCGTAGACTTCGCGGCGTATCGGCGCCAGAAACAGCGGGACACCGCGTTCCCGACAGTGCTCCGCCAGAGACAGCAGGCTGTACGGCGAGTGTTTACCGTCTTCGACGCAGGCGGTGCCGGAATGGTAGGCGCCGTGCAGCACCGCGCGCACATCGTTGGTCAGCTGTACGCTGCGATAATCAAACCCTGGTACAGGGGTTAGGGGGAGAACGCAGGGCAGCAGCCGGCCGGGCGGCACCGATAGCGGCGGGACGGCCGACAGCTGCGGGCCGCGGTCTGGTCGGAAGCGATGTTCTACGATGGTACCGAAGGGCGGGCCGAAACTCGCAAACTGATCCGTCACGGTATCGCATTGGCGCAGCGAAATCCCGCGGTGGATCGCGCTGCCGCCGTTCTTGCTGCGGCAGGCGACAAAGACGCCCGGCGTATGGGTATCGGCAATAAAGTCTACCGCTGCGGCCAGATTATCCACCCCGTCTGCAGCAGGATCCTGCAGCGGCAACTGACTTGACACCAGCACAATCGGCAGCGAAACACCGGCCAGCCGCTGGTCGAGCAGGGCGGCGGTATATGCCAGTGTATCGGTGCCGTGGGTGATGACGATTCCCTCATATGCGGAGCTGCATTCCCGCAAAACCGGCTGAAGAGCGCCAAGCAGACGGTTCCAGTGTGTTGGCGTTATGTTTTCCGACAGGATGGACAACGGTTCACTTATTGTCCATTCCACTATATCTGTAAGCGGAGTGGGGCGCCGCGAGGCAAACAGCTGCAGCAGCAGACGGGCAGTGTGGCCATCCGGCGCCAGGCCGTCAGCGCCAGGGGCGGAACCGATCGTTCCGCCCGTAAAAATAATCAGTAGCTTCGTTTTGCATCCATCCTTTCGCGGTGGCCCGGAGGCCGATGAGGGTCGGTATTCACTTTAGCACAGATAAGGCCGGGCGTCAAACAGCTGGAGCGTATATGCGCCTTCCTGGTTAACCATAGCGCACGCGTACAAACACGCCCAAGAGGCGTGCCATGCGGGCACTTTTCCACTTATCGCTCGCACTCTGCGTCCAAAATTGCACTGCAATCCGCGCCTTTTGGGTTGCAGAATTTTCGGGTGCAGAATTTTTGACTCTGCGCGGCATAAAACGCAGCCAATCCTTTTTGGATTGACGAGGATTTTAACAAAGCAGAGGCGGAAAGACTGCTGCGAAAATCGTGTTTGTACGCGTGCGCTATGGTTAAGATGAGCCGGATCGAACAAAGCCCGATTTCGTCGGCGTGAGAAAAGCGATACGTCGTTGCGCTCTCTTACCATGCGCCAGTCTGGCGTGGTCGCTCGCCTTGTCTCGCTTGCCTCCCCTGTTCACCGAATTTTCAATCTCAGCCGGTGCCGGGCAGCGTTTGGCAAGGCTGAGGACGCCTTGAGCACGCGTCAACGCGTGCTCAGCAAGTTTGCCTAAACGGCAAACATTGCGCTCGACTAGTCGCGATGTTTCGACGCAGACGAAACTCGCCGAGTCCGCGAAGCGGATCTCGACCGCACGCCGAGGATGAAAACGCCGACAGGCACTGCTCTGCGCCAAGCTGAGGCGGGGGGAGACTCTGCTCATCTTAGTATGCCCGCCCGAACAAGGGGTATGAGCCGCCGTTTGACAGAGGGGAACAGAGGTGATAAACTGACGGTATCTTACCAAAGAAGATGTGCGGATTGATCATTCGTTTTGTCCGGGCGGACGACAGTGCAGCATTGCTGCGGATTTATGCCGGGTATATCGATACGCCGGTTACCTTTGAATGTGCGCTGCTTTCTGAGCGGGCTTTTGCCGAGCGGATTGCTGCGATTTCAGCGGAGTATCCCTATCTTGTATGCGAAGAAGAGGGCGCTGTCGTCGGTTATGCTTACGCACATCGGCAGAGGGACCGCGAAGCCTATCAGTGGAATGCCGAGCTGTCCGTTTATCTCGACCCGGCTTATACCCGGCAGGGGCTGGGCGGGCGGCTGTACCGTATTCTGCTGGATATGCTGCGTTTGCAGGGGATCCGTACTGTGTATGCGGGCGTTACAGTGCCCAACCCGGCGAGTGAACGGCTGCACGAGTCAATGGGTTTTGTACGGCTGGGCACCTATCACAGCACCGGCTATAAGGCGGGCGGATGGCACGACGTTGCATGGTTTGAAAAGGCGATTGCCCCGTATACCGCTAATCCGGAGCCGCCGCTTCCAATCAGCCAGATTGATCGGGAGCAGCTGGAGGAAATTGTCCGCCGCCATATACAGTGAGATGAAGACAAAGCATCGGAAGGATGGGGCACGACGTATATGTTGTGCCGGAAACACATCGGGTCTCCTTACTCCACGTTGAGTGATGCGGATCGAGCCGCCTTTAGACAGCAAAAAGACCCGGGAAAGGCAATGCCTTTCCCGGGTCTTTTGTATCCGTATGGACAGCAGAACTTACTTGAGTTCCACTTTCGCGCCGGCTTCTTCCAGCTTCGCCTTGACAGCTTCGGCATCGTCCTTGGAAGCGCCTTCCTTGACAGCCTTCGGAGCGCCGTCGACCAGTTCCTTTGCCTCTTTCAGGCCCAGGCCAGTCAGTTCGCGGACAACCTTGATGACCGCGATCTTGTTCGCGCCAGCTTCGGTCAGCACGACGTCAAACTCGGTCTTCTCTTCAGCAGCGGCAGCGCCAGCAGCAGCCGGAGCGGCAGCAACGGCAACCGGAGCAGCGGCGGAAACGCCGAACTCCTCTTCGAGAGCCTTAACGAGCTCGGACAGCTCCAGGACGGTCAGGGCCTTGACATCTTCGATCAGCTTAAGAACCTTGTCAGACATGATAATAATCCTCCATATCGTTTTTTAGTATTTTGATTTTCCGGCCTGTTCGGGCCGCTTTGAACGCCGTAATCAGGCGCTCTGCTTTTCGGCGATCGCGTTGAGGGCGACCACCAGACCGCGCAGGTTGGCGTTGAGCACGCCGACAAAACCGCTGATGGGGGCATTCAGGCCGCCGAGGGCCTTGGCGATGAGAACCTCCTTCGGGGGCATCTTCGCCAGCTCCTTGACAGAAGCCTCATCGATCATTTTGCCTTCCACAAAGCCGGCCTTGATCTTGAAGGTATCGCTTTTCTCCGCGTATTCGCACAGGATCTTTGCAGCCACAACATGGTCGGCAGCGCTCAAAGCGAGAGCAGTGGATCCGCTCAGGTGGCTGTCCAGCTCGTTGAGTCCCACAATGTCCGACGCGCGGCGCAGCATGGTGTTTTTAACGACGGTGTATTCCACACCGGCTTCACGCAGCTTGCGGCGCAGAACCGTATCGTCCGCCACCGAAATGCCTTCGTAGCTCACCACCACGCCGGCAACCGAATTCTTCATCTTTTCTGCGAGCGCTTCGACATAAGCCTGCTTCTGCTGGATGGTATTCTGATTGGCCAAAAGTATTCACCTCCCGGTAACTATTGGCTGTTCGTTCCCCGGGACACGGAATCCCGATACAAAAGAAAAACCCTTCCGGTGTTTCCACAGGAAGGGTGCTGTAACCAAAAGCGACGCGCAGCCCATGCGGGCAGCGGGGCATTTCGTATCAGCGCTCATCCTCGGCAGGATTTCCACCGCCCAAAAGACGGATACCTGCTGTCTGTGGAAGAACAGCGTTTTATAGTTTACCACACCGCAATGCGGTTGTCAACCTTAATTTGGAATCAACCGCCGATTTTCGCGGGATTGATCTTGATACCCGGGCCCATCGTGGCCGCCACAGTGCACGAGCGGATATACTGGCCCTTCGCCGCGGCCGGCTTCGCACGGACAATCGCGCTCAGCAGGGCGTCGAAGTTTTCCTGCAGCTTCTCAGCGCCGAAGGAAACCTTGCCGATCGGGCAGTGGATGATGTTGGTCTTGTCGAGACGATATTCGATCTTACCGGCTTTCGCATCGGTGACCGCCTTGGCGACATCCGGGGTAACGGTGCCGGCCTTGGGGTTAGGCATCAGGCCGCGCGGGCCGAGCACCTTACCGAGGCGGCCAACCAGACCCATCATATCGGGGCTGGCGATGACCAGATCGAAATCCATCCAGCCGCCCTGCACCTTCGCAACCAGATCCTCCGCACCGACAAACTCCGCACCGGCGTCAATGGCAGCCTGCTGCTTGTCAGCCTTCGCGAACACCAGCACCCGGATCTTTTTGCCGGTACCGTGCGGCAGCACAACCGCGCCGCGCACCTGCTGGTCCGCGTGACGGCTGTCGACGCCGAGTTTCACGTGGACTTCGACCGTCTCATCAAACTTTGCCTTGCCGGTCTGCACGGCGAGATCCATCGCCTGATTGATTTCATAAAGATTGCTGCGGTCGACCAGCTTGGCGCTGTCGACATATTTCTTACCGTGTTTCATTGGTTTTTCCTCCCTGTAGATACGGCGTCCGGCGGCGTTCTGCCGCGCCGGATAAGACCGTATGAGTGGTAAAATCGGAATGCCTTGGGGTTTTCCTCCCACCCGGAACGGGTCAGTCGACGACTTCGATGCCCATGCTGCGAGCGGTGCCGGCGACCATGCTCATCGCGCTCTCCACGCTCGAAGCGTTCAGGTCGGGCATCTTGGTCTCCGCAATCTTGCGCACCTGATCCTTCGTGATCTTCGCGACCTTATTCTTGTTCGGCACACCCGAAGCCTTGTCGATGCCGCAGGCCTTCTTGATCAGGACCGCCGCAGGGGGGGTCTTGGTCACAAAGGTGAACGAACGGTCGGCATACACCGTGATGATGACCGGGATAATCAGCCCGACATCATTCTTCGTGCGTTCGTTGAACTCCTTGGTGAAAGCCATGATGTTTACGCCGTGCTGACCGAGAGCCGGACCAACAGGGGGCGCCGGCGTGGCCTTGCCAGCCGGAATCTGCAGTTTAATGTAACCGGTTACTTTCTGAGCCATTTTAACTTGCACCTCCAAAAATTGTGGTCAATGGCGGAGCTGCACCAGGGGCAGCCCCTCCCACAGCCGGAAGAGTGTCCGGCGCACAGGAAAAGCGCGCGGGTGCGCAGGCGTTTCGCCAACATTTTGCTTACGGGACCGGCAGACAGCCCCGCCGGCATCCGGCGCTTATACCGCTTGATCGCAGGGGATACGTATCCCTTACTCCATGAGTTCCGCCTGATCCAGCTCGAGTTCAACCGGCGTTTCGCGGCCGAACATCGAAATGGTCACGCGCACTTTGTTTTTCTCCCGATCCAGTTCGTCGACAATACCGGTGAAGTTCTCGAGCGGTCCGTCAATGATGCGCACGGTGTCACCCACCGCATAATTAACCTCGATCTCCCGTTTCTCCACACCCAGGGCGGCGACCTCTTCCTCCGTCAGGGGAATCGGCTTGCCGTTTGGACCGACAAATCCGGTACAGCCGCGGGTGTTGCGCACGACGTACCACGAGTCGTCGGTCATCACCATTTTCACCAGCACATAGCCGGGAAAAATCTTGCGCTCGACTTCACGTTTTTTGTTGTCCTTGACCTCGACAACCGTTTCGGTCGGCACCCGGATTTCATGAATCCAGTCCTGGAGCTTCCGGTTTTCCACGATCTTTTCGAGATTGGTGGCTACCTTGTTTTCATAGCCGGAATAGGTATGCACCACATACCATTTTGCCTCATCGGCCATAGCCCATCCTCCTTCGCGTCGCGCCGGCCCTCGTGAAGAGCACCGGCAGCGCGGACACTCCCGCAGGGGAGCTGCGCCCGCGGATTACTTCAGCTGCAGCATCAGGTCGACGAGGGCACTGAGGCCGGTGTCAACCAGAGCGATGAGCACGCCGAGGATAATGCACATTGCCAGCGTCACGCCGGTATTGCGCACCACGGCCGGGAAAGTCGGCCATATGATCTTTTTGAATTCTCCCTTGGTGTCCCGGAAGAATTTGACCATCCGCTTGCCCAAGCCGGGTCCTTTTTTCTTGTCTGACTTGCCGGATTTGTCCGCCTTATCCGCTTTCGCGTCCTTCGACGGCTTGTCGTCGGAAACCTCTTCGATTTCCGTCAGCTTTTCGTCAGCCACTGCGAACCCTCCTTTGTCGTGAGGAAAACATGGTTTTCCTTATTTGGTCTCCCGATGAACGGTGTGCTTGCGGCAGAAGCGGCAGTACTTGTTCATTTCCAGCCGGTCCGGATCGTTCTTCTTGTTCTTCATGGTGTTGTAGTTGCGCTGCTTGCACTCGGTGCAGGCCAGGGTGATTTTGACTCTCATAACGGCACCTCCCGATAGTCGGAATTATTGTGGACGGACAGCACTCGGCGGAGTTCCCGCGTCTGCGCTCCGTCAGCCTCCCTCGATCAGGGGGATTCTGCCATTTCCGCCGCAAAAATTGCAGCAAAAAATAAACCCCCTAATTTGAGGTGATAATACTATACCACACAGCGGTCAAGCGGTCAAGCGTTTTTTGAAAAAAGCATCGGTACAAGCGAATGTTTCCGGAGAGCAGGAAAAGGAGGTATTGCGCTGGGCGGCGGGTTATGGTATTATAAACAACTAAAGCAACATATTTTATATTACGGGGAAAGCCGTTTGGTTTCATTTTAAAGGTAATAAGGAGTTTACTCCACGGAGAGGAACGGATCCATTTGGATAATCGGCCCATAGGCATTTTTGACTCCGGTCTCGGCGGACTGACGGCGGTGCGGCAGCTGCTGCGGCTGCTGCCGGGGGAGGATATTGTGTATTTCGGAGACACCGGCCGGGTGCCGTACGGCAACCGCAGCCGGGAAACCATCGCCCGCTATGCACGTCAGGACTGCCGCTTTCTGCTGGAAAACGACGTCAAACTGCTGATCGCTGCCTGTGGCACGGTCAGCTCGGCGGCGGCGGATATTCTGGAAGAAATGCCGGTGCCGGCATTCGGCGTCGTGGAGCCGGCCGCGAAGGCGGCGGTGGAGGCGACCCACAGCGGGCGCATCGGGGTTATTGGTACGAGCGCAACAGTGCGTTCCGGTGCTTTTCAGCGGTGTATTACTGACCTGCGGCAGGATGTGCAGGTGATCATGCAGGCCTGTCCGCTGTTTGTCCCGTTGGTGGAAAACGGCTGGATCGACCGGGAAGATCCGGTGGCGCGGGGAATGGCGGAGCGGTATCTGCAGCCGCTGCGTGAGCAGCGGATCGATACGCTGATTCTCGGCTGCACCCATTTTCCGCTGCTGACGCCGATTTTGTCCGATATCCTCGGCGAAGAGGTTACGCTGATTGATTCCGGCCGCGAGGCTGCGCTGCGCTGTGTGCAGCTGCTCGGCGAAAGGGATGCGCTGAATACAGCGCAGCGGCAGGGCTGCTGCCGCTTTTACATCAGCGACCGTCAGGAGGATTTTGCGCGGATGGCGGCGATGTTCCTTGGCCATCCGGTGGAGAGCGACCTCCATATGGTCAATATCGATGCGCTGGACGCCGGGAACTGAGGCGCGGCGGGAATACATACCGGCACGGGCCGGACGGGAGTGGAAGGCATTGGATGTCTGGATATCGATCACCGGCATACAGCGGGTGGACGGGGAAAGCAATGTCGCGGAGCTATCCACCGGCGGGACGCTGGAGCGGGAGCAGGACGGCTACCTGCTGACTTATGAAGAGAGCGAGGCGACCGGCATGGCCGGGGTGCGCACCGCACTGCATATCCGGGATGATGGGGTAACGATGGAGCGCACCGGCGCGATGAATGCGCTGCTGGTGCTGGAAGCCGGCAAGCGGCATATGTGCGAGTACGACACCGGTTACGGTAAGCTGATGATGGGCGTGTATACGCAGGAGATGAACAACCATCTGGCCGAAACCGGCGGAGAACTGGCGCTGCGGTATACGCTGGATTTTAACGCCGGGCTGGCCGCAGCACACGAGCTGCGGGTTTCGGTGCGGGAAATCAAGCAGTAGTTTTGGAAACAAAGAATAGGGAAAAGCCAGAATATGGCGGGAAAGGTTTGAGACGGTTATGGCAAAGGCGGTCAAAACGGCGGAAAATCAACTGCGGCAGGCGGTGCTCGATGCGCTTGGACAGGCGGTGGCGGCGGGTGAGCTGCCGGCGGAGCCGATTCCGGCATTCGGGATCGAGGTGCCGGCCGACCGTGCACATGGGGACCTCGCCGCAAATGTGGCGATGGTATCAGCCCGGGCGCTTCATCGGGCGCCGCGTCAGATTGCGGAGGCTATCCTCGCACATCTGTCGCTCACGGGCACCTATCTCGAACGGGCGGAGGTGGCCGGCCCCGGTTTTCTCAACTTCTTCCTGTCGCCGTCGTTCTATGCGGCGGTGGTTGCGGAGGTGCTGGAGGCGGGCGCGCAGTACGGGCGTTCGGATTTCGGCGGCGGCAAAAAGGTGATGGTGGAATTCGTGTCGGCAAATCCCACCGGACCGATGCACATGGGCAACGCGCGCGGCGGCGCGCTGGGCGATTGCCTGGCGTCGGTGCTGGATGCGGCGGGCTACGATGTGTGGCGGGAGTTTTATGTCAACGATGCCGGCAACCAGATTGAAAAGTTCGGCCTGTCGCTGGACGTGCGCTACCAGCAGCATTTCCGCGGCGAGGATGCGGTGGAGCTGCCGGAGGACGCCTATCATGGCGACGATATCCGGGAGCACGCGGAGAATTTTGCGGCGATTTACGGTGATAAATATCTTGACGCGCCGGAAGCGGAGCGCCGGGCGGCGCTGGTGCAGTATGCGCTGCCGCTGAATATTGAAAAAATGCACCGCGATCTCGAAAAATACCGCATCGTTTATGATGAATGGTTCCGGGAATCGGTGCTGCATAACGACGGCGAGCTCAAGGCCACCATCGATCTGCTCACCGAAAAGGGCATGACCTACGAAAAGGACGGCGCGCTGTGGTATAAAGCGAGCGAGCACGGCGGCGAAAAGGACGAGGTGCTGGTGCGGGCCAACGGCAATCCGACCTATTTCGCGGCGGACATCGCCTATCACCGCAACAAGTTTGCGCGCGGCTTCGACACCTGTATCGACGTGTGGGGGGCGGATCACCACGGCCACGTCGCCCGCATGAAGGGGGCGATGGATGCAGTCGGCCTCGACGGCAGCCGGCTGCATGTCGTGCTGCTGCAGCTGGTGCGCCTGATGCAGAATGGCGAGGTGGTGCGCATGTCCAAGCGTTCCGGCAAGGCCATTCAGCTCGCCGACCTGCTCGACGAGGTGCCGGTGGACGCGGCACGCTTCTTCTTCAACCTGCGTGAGGCGGGATCGCAGATGGATTTCGACCTGGGCCTGGCGGTGGAACAGTCCTCCTCCAACCCGGTGTATTATGTGCAGTACGCGCACGCGCGCATCTGTTCCATTTTCAAGAATCTGCAGGCTGACGGTGTGACGCCGCGCGCCTGTACGGCACAGGAGCTCGCCCGGCTGACCGAGCCGGCGGAAAAGGAGCTTATCCGGCATATTGCCGCGTATACCGGCGAGATCATTGAGGCGGCGCGGGACTACGACCCGGCACGCATCACCCGGTACTGCATGGATCTCGCTGGGCTGTTCCATAAATTTTATAATTCCTGCCGGGTCAAGGGCGAGGAGGAGCCGCTCATGCAGGCGCGTCTGGCGCTGTGTGAGGCGACTCGTACCACCCTGCGCAATGCGTTGTCCATGCTGAAAATTGCGGCGCCGGAGACGATGTAAGGGGGCTGTTCGCTGCCCGGAGACGGTTATTTCACAGGGAAAGGAATGGTCACCACCATGAAACTGCCGTGGAAGCTGCCGCTGGTTGTGGGCGGAAGCGCGAAACCGGCATCTGCTGAGGGGATGACGGCTTACCGCCGCGACCCGGCCCGTCTGGCCGATGAGGTGCGGCTGTATGCCGCAGCCGGCTGCGGTATCGTGCGGGTGCCTACGGCGGGGGCCAACCGAATCCTTTTGGAGAAGGACGGGCTCGGCGGCGAAGTGCAGGCAATCAATGCACAGCTGACGGCGGTGGTCAGGCAGGCGGCGGAAAGCGGCCTGACCGCCGGCTGCCTCGGGCCGACCGGCCTGCGGGCGGAGCCATATGGGGATACGCCGGTAACCGCGCTGATTGCGGTGTACGCTGAGCAGGCCAAAGCCCTGCGGGACGCCGGCTGTGACATGCTGCTGTGCGAGGGGATGACCAGCCTCAACGAGGCGCGTGCGGCGCTGCTGGCCGCACGGGAAACCCGGCTGCCGGTGATCGTCACCCTGCGGGTGGACGATCAGGGGGAAACGGCAACCGGGGCACGGCTGCTGCCGGCGGTAATTACGCTGCAGGCACTCGGCGCTGCGGCGGTCGGGATCGAGACCGATGCACCGGCTGGAGAGGCGGCGGAATGGATCGAGGAGGCGCTCGACTATGCGGCCGTGCCGCTGGCGGTGCTGTCCTCCGCTGCGCCGGAGGAAACGCAGGAGGCGTATCTGGAGCGGATGCATGCCCTGCTGGATGCGGGTACGGCGATCGTCGGCGGGGCAGTGGTGTCCGCTCAGACGTTGGAGGCACTGTGCCGGCTGGCGGATGAACACGCCATTGTGGCCGCGCCGGAGATCGATACCGATGCGGCGGCAGGGGAGCGTGAGGCGTTTTTTCTGGGAGAGGATATTTCCTGCAGCGAACCGCTTGTCTGCGACAGCAGCCTTGAGGATGCGCTGATTGAAGCGGAGGAAGAATACAATGCGGCGCGAGTGGAGCTGGCCGTACCGGAGGATATTCCCCGGCTGCTCGAGGCGTCGCAGGTGTGCCGCCTGCCGATTGTGATAACCACCGACCGGGCATTGCTTCTCGATGAAGCGCTGCTGCGGTATCCGGGCCGGCTGCTGGTGGATTCGCTCGGCGGCATCGAACGCACGCTGATTGATGATATCGCCGCCCAGTACGGCGCCGTGGTGTTTTGACGGCTGTCGGGGCGCTGCCCCGAACCCCGTTTAAGAGCTTTCTTGAAAGAAAGCTCTTAAAAATCTCAAAGAACTTTGAAAATGCGCGGTGCCTGCCGCCCTAAGGGCGGCGGACGCCGCGCATCTTAATGTTTTTCGGGGTTTTAGGGGCCTTTTTTCAAAAAGGCCCCTAAAAGAAGTCCGGCACGGCATCCCGACAACCGTCAAAAACCCGTTGATTTTTCGGAAAGGATCGTGTATACTAAAAGACACGCCGTATGCTTTGGGGCATACGGGCGGGCTGGTCCTGTGCGACGGTGCGCCGTGAACCATGTCAGGCGGGGAACCGAGCAGCATTAAGCGGTTGCCCCGTGCGCCGCAGGTAACCTGTCCGTCCGTATGCCCGAGAGCACGCGGCGTTTGCGCTCAGATGCGCCGGAGTCCGGCGGCTTATTTTTGCCGCCTGCGGGAGGGAAGGAAAAGGCTTATGTATCAGGTGCTGTACCGCAAATGGCGGCCGCAGGTGTTTTCAGACGTCTCCGGTCAGCCGCACGTAACCGAAACGCTCAAAAATGAAATCCGCACCGGAAGGCTGGCGCACGCCTATCTGTTCACCGGCTCCCGCGGCACCGGAAAGACCACCTGTGCCAAAATTCTGGCCAAGGCGGCCAACTGCCAGCATCCCCACGACGGGGATCCCTGCAACGAATGCGACATCTGCCGCGGCATCGACGACAGCTCCATCATGGACGTGGTGGAAATTGACGCCGCCTCCAACAACGGCGTGGACAACATACGCTCGTTGCAGGAGGAGGTCAGCTTCACCCCCGCGGTCGCGAAATACCGCGTTTACATCATCGACGAGGTGCACATGCTTTCCGGCGGCGCGTTCAATGCACTGCTTAAAACGCTCGAGGAGCCGCCGGCGCACGTGCTGTTTATCCTGGCCACTACTGAGGTGCACAAGCTGCCCGCCACCATCCTGTCGCGGTGCCAGCGTTTTGACTTTAACCGCATCCGGCCTGCCGATATCGCGGCGCGCATCGATTACATCGCCGGACAGGAAGGCTTTACCGTCGCCGAAGACGCGGCGCTGCTGATTGCGCGGCTGTCCGACGGTGCGCTGCGCGACGCGCTTTCGCTGCTCGACCAGTGCGTGTCCCGCACGAAGGATATCACGGCACAGGTGGTTTCCGAAGTGGCTGGTATGACCGGCCGTGATCACCTCTACGAGCTGTCGGCGGCGGTGCGCCGGCACGACGGCGGCGCGGGACTTGCCGTTATCGACCGGCTGCACAGTGCCTCCCGGGATATGGAGCGCCTGTGTGCGGAATGGATTGATTTTTACCGCAACCTGATGATTCTCAAAAGCGTGCCGCAGCCCGGCGATCTGATCATCGCCTCTCAGGCGGATATCGACCGGATGCGGGCAGAGGCCGACGGCTACGATCTGCCGTCCATCCTGCACGGTATGGATACCCTGCAGCGCGCGCTTGACCGGCTGCGCGGCGGCGTATCCCGCCGGGTGGAGATGGAAATGGCGGTGCTGCGGCTGTGCTCACCGGAGCTGGACAACAGTGTGGACAGCCTGCTGCGGCGGGTGAAAATGCTGGAGGATAGGATCAGTACCGGACAGATTCCTGCGGCACCGTCCGTTCCGCCCGCGGCCATGTCTGCTGTGGCGGAGGTACCGGCGGTCTGGGAAGGGGCTGTACCGCCTCCTGAGAATGTGCCGGTCGATGTACCGAAAGCGCCGCCACAGACGGTGCAGGCTACGCCGTCTGCCGCACCTGCCGTCCGCCCGGAACCGGCCGAAGCCGTGCAGGAGGTGCCGTTTGCTCAGTGGCAGGATGTGCTGGAAGCGCTGAGTTCCGCATGCCCGCCGCTGTGCGGTGTGCTGAGCGGCTCGTCCGCGTTCCTGCGCGGTGATCTGCTGCTGGTGGCCACCGACAACGACCTGTTCAAGACGCTGGTCACCCGGGATGGCAACAAGAAGCTTCTGCAGGATATCCTGCAGGCGAAAACCGGACGTCGGCTGCGTATCGGGATCCGCAAAACAGCCGGGCAGGCGCCGCCGACGGAGGATCCGCTGACCGCATTTCTGCGCGCCAGCCGGGAGAAGGGCGTAGAGGTCGAGGTTAAACCGTAACAAGGAAAAATTGGATGTATTCGTCTGCCCTTTTCGGGTGACGATACCGGGGGTACTGCCCCGCAGCCTTCCACAGAAGGCACAAACAAATGCAGAAAGGACGCTGAAACAGAATGAAAGCACGTTTGCCGGAGGGTGTGGGCAGAGGCCCTGGAAATATGCAGAGCATGATCCGCCAGGCGCAGAAGATGCAGGAGGATATGGCGGCGCTGCAGGCCGAGCTGGACGAGCGGGAATACACTGCGGCGGCGGGCGGCGGCGCGGTGACTGCGACGGTCAACGGCAAGCACAAGGTGACCGGGCTGACCATCAAGCCGGAGGTCGTGGATCCGGAAGATGTGGAGATGCTCGCAGATCTCGTGACCGCGGCGGTCAACGAGGCGATTCGGCAGGCGGCCGATACCGCTGAAGCCGAGATGGGAAAGGTCACCGGCGGGCTGAATATGCCGGGGCTGTTCTGATATGGCCTATCTGGCGGCGCCGCTTGCGCGGCTGGTGGAACAGCTGGAACGGCTGCCGAGCGTGGGACACAAGTCCGCGCAGCGGCTGGCCTTCCACATATTGAACATGCCGGACAAATCGGCCGAGGCGCTGGTTGCCTCCATTCAGGAGGCGCGCGCCCAAATTCACGAATGTAAGGTCTGCCATAATCTCACCGACCATGAGATCTGCCCGATCTGCAGCGCCGATAACCGCGACCGGTCGGTGATCTGCGTGGTTGAAGATCCCCGCGACGTGATCGCCTTTGAGCGCACGCGGGAATACAACGGCCTGTATCATGTCCTGCACGGCACCATTTCCCCGATGGACGGCATCGATGCGGAAAAGCTGCGCATCAAGGAGCTGCTGACCCGGGTCGCGGACGACACCGTGCAGGAGGTTATCATGGCCACCAACCCCACCGTTGAGGGGGAAACCACGGCGGCCTATATCTCCCGCCTGCTCAAGCCCTTCGGGCTGAAGGTCACCCGGCTCGCTTACGGCATTCCGGTGGGCGGCGATTTGGAATACGCGGATGAAATCACGCTGCGCCGTTCGCTGGAGGGACGCAGCGCCCTGTAAAGGGGTTCACGGAGGAGCAGAAGCATACACGGCATCTCTTTTTATTGAGAACGGAAGGAATGATCATGGGCGTTCTCTATTTCCTGGGGATAGCGTTTCTTCTCTTGCTGCCGTTTATCGCCGCGGCGGCGGTGCAGATCGTGCTTTCGCACAAAAGGCGGAAATGGTGGCTCGGGCTGCTCCTGCCGGCCTTCTGTGTGCTGGCGGGTGGGGTGCTTGGGATCGGCCTGAACGGCCTGCCGGTAGCGGGTTCCCGGCCGCTGGCCGCTTTGTGGTTGTGCCTTTCGACGGCGGTCATCCTGCTGCTGGTCTGGGGATTCTGCCGGGCAAAGCGCGGCCGGCTGCGGGCGGTGTGTGTAATTCTGGCCGTCGGGCTGCTGCCGCTGGTGCTCCAGCGAAACGATGGCGGCACGGTGGAATACCGCGCGCTGCTGTACCGCGCCGCGTTTTATCACCGCATTCTCCCGGAAGAGCAGGGGCAAGAAATCGTGGCTTACGATACCCACATCGAGATCGCGTTTTTCCCCTTTAACTGGATGAATGATACGGAATAAAGGATTGTGATTATATGAAACGTGAACTGCCGGGCCGCTATCCGGCCATGCTGCGCGAATATATTTACCGGCAGAGCAGGGAGATGCTGCATCCGGCTGAAGGGCCGCTGAAGCATCCGTTTCTGACGCCGGGCAGCGCCTGCTATTGCAATACGCTGTGGGACTGGGATTCCTGGCTGATGGATGTGGCGCTGCGTCAGGTGCTGCTGGACTGCCCGGAGATGGACGACAGCCAGATTGCCGCCGGGGAAGAGGGCTGCATCCTCAACTTCCTGGAGAGCTGTTCGCCGGAGGGGTATATCCCGATTTTTATCCATACTTTTAAGGATCCCGATCTGACCGGCGGACTGGATACCAATATGCATAAGCCGAATCTGGCACAGCATGCGGCCTTTGTGGCCCGCTGTACCGGCAGTGCTGATTTCATCCGGCCGCATATGGAGAAGATCGTGCGGTTTGTGGAGCGGTATTTCCGCGAGTTCCGCCACGCCTGCGGCCTGTTTTTCTGGAAAGACGATTTCGCTATCGGCGTGGACAACGACCCGTCGACTTTTTACCGCCCGAAGAACAGCAGCGGTTCGATTTATCTCAATGCGCTGATGTACCGGGAGCTGTTGGCGGTCGCCTATCTGTACGAGAAACTGGGTGACGGTGCACAGGCGGTGTGCTGGCACAACCGCGCCGACGCGCTGCGTGCCGCGATCCAGAAATATTGCTGGGACGAGCGGGACGGCTGCTTTTATTCGGTGGATTTCAACCTGTTGCCGATTGATCCGGCGCAGAAGCTGCATGCCGGCCGTCCGCGCCACTGGGATTGCCTGATCATGCGTTTTGGCGTGTGGTCGAGTTTTCTGGCTATGTGGGCGGGCATCGCCACGCCGGAACAGGCTGAGCGGATGGTGCGTGAGCATATCACCAATGCCAAAACCTTCTGGGCGCCCTATGGCGTGCGCACGATGTCGAAGCTGGAGGCGATGTATTCGCTGGATGCGAGCGGCAATCCCTCCAACTGGCTGGGGCCGGTGTGGGGCATCAGCAATTATATGGTATTCCGCGGTTTGGTGCGCTACGGCTACGAGGACGAGGCGGCGGCGCTGGTGGAAAAAACGGTGGAGCTCTTTGGCCGTGATCTCGAGCTGAACGGCTGCTTCCATGAATATTACGATCCGGATCTGGGCGAGCCGATCATCAATCCGGGCTTCCAGAACTGGAACTGGCTGGTGCTCAACATGATGGCCTGGTACGAAGATAAGCCGCAGGCAATTGAAATCTGACCGTCTGTACAGACGGATACGGGAGGTGACGGCGATGGCGGAAGGAAATATAAAAACCATCTCCACCAATAAGAAAGCGTTTCATGATTATTTTATCGAGGAGTCTATGGAGGCCGGTATCGAGCTGACCGGCACCGAGGTCAAGTCCCTGCGCGCCGGCGGCGTCAACCTGCGGGATGCATGGTGCAGCATCGACCACGGGGAGATGCTGCTGTGCGGCATGCACATCAGTCCCTACGACCACGGCAACATTTTCAACCGGGATCCGCTGCGGGTGCGCCGGCTGCTGCTGCACAAGCGGGAAATCATGCGCTTGTTTGGCCTGACCAAGCAGCAGGGATTTACGCTGATTCCGCTGTCGGTGTATTTCAAGGGCTCGCTTGTGAAGGTGCAGGTTGGCCTGTGCCGCGGCAAAAAGCTGTACGACAAGCGTGAGGATGCCGCACGCCGCGATATGAAGCGGGAGGCCGACCGCGCGCTCAAGGAACGCAATCAGTAGGCGGAGGACGAAAATGAAAAGGAGCATGCTGCTGGTGCTGGCGCTCACCGCGGCGGCGTATGCTGTGCTGTTTGTGTATTGTGGCACGGCGCTGGGTCTGCCGCTGCACGCAGTGGACCTGACGCTGCATCTTGTGCTGCTGGCGGGGGATATTGCGGTCATTCTGCTGACAAAGCGTTGGGTACGCTTCGGTGTGCAGCTCGGAATTTTGCTCAGTGCGGGGCTGTTGCTTTGCGGATATGGACCGACCATGCAGCTGTATTACCGGATAGGGTTTCCAGTGCCGCTTCTGTGCCTGCTGGGTATTGCGGTGCTGCTGGCTGTGTTGGCGGCGCTGCCGCTCATCAGCATAATACGCGAAAAACGAAGAAAAGCCTGAAGCCGGACAGTCTTGATCCGGAAGAGGGGGACGGCGCCGCGGCCTTTGAGCTGCGGCGCCGCCATGTTATTGGAACCCTCGGCGTTCGTTCCGGTTATGCGGATTCGCGCTGCTCCCAGCGGGCGAAAAATCCGGATGAGGCAAGCCCGGCCGCGCAGATGAGCAGACCGCTTGGAATCAGTACCCAGTGGGCGCGGTCGGAAAAGTAATCGAACAGGGCACCGTACAGGATCTGCCCCAAGGGCTGTGCACACAGCGAGAGCGTGAACACATAGGACATGACCTTGCCCATCAGATGCTCGGGCGTGCGCGCCTGTATGACCGAAATCGCGTAGGTGGAAAAGAGTGTACAGCCCAGCTGGCAGACGCAGAACACCGCCAACAGGATGGCGTAACGGCCAATGGCACTGATCGGGAGCAAAAAGGCGATACCGCCCGGGAGCAGGCACAGGCCGAAGGCGATGAAAATTGTCCCTAGACTGCGCAGGCGCAGTCTTTTGGCGAGCAGCGCAGCGCACAGACTCCCCGCGATGGCGGCCGCTCCCATGGCGCTCTCCGCCGCGCCGTAATATCCGGCGGAAAGGCCCAGCACCGTGCGCACCAGATACGGGAATCCCACCACAGCCGTCCCGGCGACGAACAGGCTTACCAGCGCGGCCAGCAGGAGCAGTTTCAGAATACCGGGCTGTTCCCGGCGCAAAAAGTGGGTGGTGACCGTAAAATCCTCTTTGATTATCGTCGGAGCGTGCGTTTTGGGGAGGGCTTTCGGTTTATCCATTTGGATAAAGCTTTCCAGCAGAGCAGTAATCAAGAAACAGGCCACCGCTGCGCAGAAAATCGGTTGTATGCCGAATGCGGTATAAAAGAGGCTGCCCAAAAATGGGGTGATCAGCGATGTGACTGCGGCCACCTGACTGACCGCGGCATTGCCCTTCACAAGGTTGTCACCGGACAGCATCTGTGGGACGCAGGCCTGTACCGTGGGCGATTCAAATGCACTCAGCACCGATAAAACGACCAGCAGAATGCTGATGACTGTGATATCGTGCCAAAAGTTCAGAGCGATTCCGGCCGTCAGCACGGCCAGTCCGGAAAGCACATCCAGCGCTACCGTGATATTGCGGCGGTTTGCCCGGTCGGCCAGAATGCCGCCAAAGGGGGAAAGCAGTATGGTGGGCAGCATGGCGGCGGCCAGAAGTCCGGCAAAAACCGCGGCGGAACCGGTTTTCTCCAGCACATACATGGATAGGGCGAATTTCAGGGTGAAATTGCCGAGCAGCGAGCTGCTCTGTCCCAGAATCAGCAGCGTAAAGCTGCGGGTGAACCGTTTTGCTTTCATTTCTATGGACAATTCCTTTCTGTCTTGTGATACGGATGCAACAGCCTTTGCGGATATATAGAAAATTACATACCGGATGAATGAATGTATTTTACCAAAATAAAATTGCCCTGCGGCAATTTTATTCCCCATCGGGGAGTTGATCAACAAAGCGGTCCACCAGGGTATGCACGGCCTCATCCATCAGTGGAATTCCCATCTTCTCCAGCATGTCACCGATGAAGGAGAATTTTTGCCGCATCTCGGTTTTGGTCGCCGGAAACACCGAAGGCAGCAGCCATAAACTGGTGAGCAGCGGCAGCAGCTCGGCGATTTCCCGGGCATACGCTGTGTGCACAGAGCCATCCCGGTTTCCCTCCTCGATGAGTTCGAGAAAATACGGCGTCAGGATCCGGCGATTCGACGCGATCATTTCCACCAGAAGACGGGGATTCTTGGTGATGGGAATGGCCTGTACGGTCAGGCTGCTGCGTGCGCTGTCCTCCTGATTGAGCCGGATGACCTCCCGCAGCTTCTGCAGTCCGTTCAAGTCCTTCCGGCTGCGGACCGCCTCAAAGGGATTATTGGCGAAAAACATCCGGTCGCCGACCGCATCCATAATTTCTTCCTTGGATTTGAAATGATGATACACCGCACCCTTGGACAGGCCGCCGAGCTGATCGACAATATCCTGAATTGTCGTGTTGTCGTAGCCCTTCTCCAAAAAGAGGCGCTGGGAAACGTCCAGAATCCGCTCCACCGTAACTTCCGGGTATTTATTCCGTGCCATTGGCTTCGGCCTCCATTAACATACATTCGGTATGTATCTATTATATCGGCCGGCGTGCTGTTTGTCAAGGCGGAAGAAACCGGGTCCCTTTCGTTTGTATAACCGCTTTTACCGGACAGAGAAAAGAAATTTTTTGCTGGCGGCGAATCCGGGCTTACCTTTTTGCGGAATTTGTGGTACAATATAGATACAACGTGTGGTTTTGACAGGAGGAAAGCACCGCTTGTCGAAGCTGCACGTTTCGTTTGGATGCACGATAAGCATGTAGGATGGGTGGAAGGTTTGAAAAGCGTTTTCAAACCGGTCTTGGTGAAAGGATGGATCAGCGATGTATCAGAAGGGCGATTGTATCATTTACGGCAACACAGGAGTGTGCCGTGTGACCGATGTCGGCGTGCCGCAGGGACTGCCGGCGGCCGGCGAGGAAAAGCTGTATTATACGCTCAGTCCCGTGTATGGGAACGGGACGATTTATATTCCGGTTGATTCTCCGGTATTCATGCGTCCGGTAATTTCCCGGGAGGAAGCGCTTGAATTGATTGACCGAATTCCGGAAATCGAGGAGGATACCTTTCAGAGCCGTGATCAGCGCGCCATGGCGGAGCATTACAATGCCTCGCTCAAAAGCCATGCCTGCGAGGATCTGGTGCAACTGATCAAGACGCTGCGTCTGCGCAGCAAAACGCTTGCGGACAAGGGCAAAAAGCCCGGCAAGACCGACATGCAGTACAGAAAGCGCGCCGAAGAGCTGCTTTACGAAGAACTGGCAGTGGCGCTTGATATGCCTGTGGACCAGGTGCAGAGCTATATCACTCACTCGGTGGAGGAACGGGAATACGCCTGAGTGGGAACATCAAAAAGCCGCCCCCAATGCAGTAGCATTGGGGGCGGCTTTTTGCGTCAGTCGTCGATTTCTATTTCGTGATGAAGGATGTTGCCGGAAACGGCATCGATTTTGTACTCGTATTCCTGGCGGCCCTGCTTGAATTCCACTTCATAGATCAGCCGCCCATCGTCCTCATCGAGTTCCGTCTTCAGGTCATACACCTCTCCGGCGGTGGTGCCGGCATGGGCAAGCGCGATGTCACGAGCCTGCTGCGCGGTTAGCTGTGCACCATCGGCGGACGGCGCCTCTTCGCGTTCGGCGTCGAAGTCGGTGACCGTGCCGGTCAGTGCGTCGATATCCATTTCGTACTTGGTGCCGTCCGCGTAGAATTCCACTTCGTACACGGCTCCGCCGTCCTCGAAATCAAATTTGACCTTCCATGCGCTGGCCTGTGCTTCGCTGACGCCTGCGCGCTCGAGCGCCCGCGCTTTTGCGGCGTCTCGGCCGATATAGCGGCTGCCTTCCGAAGAGACGCCGGTGTTCTGCCTGAGGGTTATCTCCAGCACGGTGCCGTCTGCGGCCACGTCCACCTCACAGAAGCCGTCGGTCAGACGGATGCTTACCTCATACACAATACGGCCGTCGTCGATATCCCGCTTTGTCCATACCTCCTGTGCCTGCGCGGCGTCCACCTGCTCAAGCGCGATTTCCTGCGCGCGCTCTTCGCCGATGTCCCCGCTGCCGCCGACCGGGCTGATCAGTTCCTTATGAGACTTCAGGAGGGTGCCGTCGAGCGCGTCGATGTCGTAATCGTATTCAGCGCCGCTCCAATCGAATTCTACCTCATAAACCATGCGGCCGTCGTCGCAGTCGAATTCGATTTCCAGACCGCGCACCTCGGATTCCGGCGCGCCGGCGTGGCCCAGCGCAATTTCTTTCGCCCGGGCGGTGCCGATATAGGCACCGCTGGAGGCAGTGCCTTCGGCCGTCACCGTGTCCAGGCTGGAACCGTGGGAAGAAGCCAGCAGATTCAGTTCATTGATGGTAAGTCCGGCCAGGGAGGAGAACTGCATGCGCGGGCTGCTTTTGAGGATCTCCTGAATCAGGGAGGCTTTGCCGACGGAAATGCCGTACTGCTCCGCGAGCGCCTGCAGGTTGTTGTCCTCAGTGAAGGTCTGACTGAGGATTGCGCCGTCGACCGCACTGGAGCCCAGAATACGGCTGATGTCGTCGGCCAGCCGGGCGCGCAGCGCGGCTCCTTTTTCATCATCGCCGTTTTCCACCGAAATCAGCACCGAGTTGGCGAGTTCGCTGATATAGCCATTTTTGAGCATGGAGCCGATCAGCGCGTTGACAGCAACATCCAGATCGGTGCCGCTCAGCTCCATGCCGTCGAGGATTCCCTGTGCATCGGAATTGAGCGCGCGGGCTTCCAGTACCTTTTCCCGGCTGTTGATCCGCAGCTCCACGCTGGGGTTGACGTCCAGCCCGATAACCGAATCCACCCGGTTATACGCCGTATAGTGGCTGAAGCCGAAAACCGATCCGGCCACCAGCAGCACCGCCGCGGCGGTGCTCAGAATCGCCAGCGGCAGCCGGCGTCTGCGCCGGGGCAGCGGGATGATCGCTGCGGTATCCGGCAGCTGCGTGCAGCCGTCCATCACCTGATCCAGAACATCGGGTGCCGCGTGTTCCACAGCGGTCTGAAAACGTTTTTCCATATCGTCTTGTTTCATACAGCAAATCGGTCCTTTCACGGTTATTCGGAGGGGGCGAGACGGCTGCGCAGCTTTTTAAGTGCACGGTGATATTTGGACAGGACGGTGGCCAGCGGCAGCTCCAGCACTTCGGCAATTTCCCGATGACGGAAGCCGGACAGCGCGTGCAGGGCGACAATCTGCCGTTCCTCATCGCTGAGTGCCTCCATTGCTGTACGCAGAATCAGCCGGTCCTCCGATGTAAAAGCGGGACGGTCCTGGCCGAAGCGCTCCCACTCTTCATCGGTGATCTCGACGGTGTGATGCGTCTGCCGCAGCCGCATGCGGGCCAGATTGCGGGTGATCGTGAAGATAAATGCCATCGGCTTGCCCTGCGGAACATACCGGCCGGCGGCATGAAACAGCCGGATGTACGTGTCCTGCAGCACATCCTCCGCATCTGCTGGTTTTTTCAATATGGACAGCGCAAAACCGTAAACTGCCGTGCGCGTGCGCTCATACAGGCGGCAGAGTGCCTGCATATCGCCCTGCGCCATAGCGGCGATTTCCTGCTCATACCAAGAGGCTGCCGGGCTGTTTTCCTGTTTGATGCTTATCCGATCGATCGACAGCATGGTGTTTTCTCCCGTCATTTTCCGTCTCACCCCATCACCTGAATAATGCTAGGGGAAGGCGGTTTATTGCATGGAAAAAATATTTTTTCATCGACATGGTATCACACCGTATCCCTGACGGCAAGCGGATGCGGGAAATTATCCTGCTTTTCCGGGAAAACGGACAGCATTCGGGCAGCCACAACAACAATATACGGCAGAATAGGATAGGATCTTCCACTGTATCTTGTGGAATTTCTGCCGCAAAATGACCGGTATTCACGGAAAAGCTGCACGAAAACGACAAATAATTCCATATTTAGAATTAAATGGTAAATATTTCCCATCCAGGATCAGACCATTTTCGTAAAGAGACTGTGGCATACTTAGCGGCGGTGCCGTTTTTACGGGGAGATATGCGGCAAAACCGGACAAGCAGAAAGGGTGCAGACAGGAGCATGAAGAAGGAACTTTTACGGCAGGTCAAGGCAGAACATACGGAGGATGTGCTGATGCGGTATTATCTTCTCGAATCGGTCCGCGCTATTCCGGACATTGGGGACCAAACCGTTTACGGCATTCTGGTGGAGCTCGGGGAATCTGGGGTTACGGGAGCCGTGGAGGATATTTCGTCGAAGCGTGAAGAAGTGGTTGCGCTGCTCAATAAGCTGGCGGATTGTACAGTTTCGCCCAGACATATTGCGGATGTGGTGATTGACAGCATAAGCGTGGCGTAAAACGGCAGGAGAATCGTTTGAACAGAAACCAAAACAGAAAAACCGGCGCCTCGGGAGGATTTTGGTCCCGCAGGCGCCGGTTTTTGTATGTCTGCCGGATTACAGGGCGCCCCGATGCGACCGGAAGCGACGGATCAGGGCGAGCAGCGGCAGGTAGGGCAGCGCGCGTACGCGATGACGCCGGCGCTTTTCTCCGAAACAGCGCACCTCCAGCGTGCAGGTGCCGGTGCGCCGCTGAAAGGGATTTTGGGTGACGATCAGGCAGTCGGTGACCTCCAGCGGGACATGTACCTCATACAGCGCGAGCCCGCGCGGATAACGGATGACCACCGCCTCTCGGCCGACGCCGAAGCCGGCCTGTGCGAAGCCGATCAGCCGGATGATCAGCCACCACAGACCCACGGCGAAGCCGATGGCGGCAATGGAGCGGCCGACGCCGCCCAGCCACAGGGGGACGAGTGAGGCGGCGCAGACAAGAAGCGGGGGCGCCGCATAGCTCATCAGTGCGGTGCGCCGCGGCCGCAGGCAGCTGCTGTGCAGCGGAAAATCCGGCAGCAGCCGATCGAGCAGCCCGCACAGCTCTTTTCGTCCTGCCGCCGGTACAATTACCGGACGAACTCCCTTTTCGCGTCCGTAGCCGGCTGCGGTAATGGCTGCCGTATGCAGACCGAACAGCTTCATGAAAAGGGTCTGCCGCAGCTCGAGCGCGGTGACGCGCCGGGAATCGATGAGGGTATCGGTGCGGAAAATCACCCCGAAGGTCATGTGCAGGCGGCCGCCCTCCCGACGGGCATGGAATCCGCCGTAGCGCAGCAGGCTGCGCAGCACCGAGAATCCCCAGCTGGGGATCAGCAGGTTGGCCGCGCCTTCGAGCAGCGGCGGCAGGCCGAGCGCGAGAAAGCGGCCGACGAAATTATAAACGCTGTCGGCGAATTCCCGGCCGAGGATTTCACCGGCCTGCCGCACCGCCGGCGCCAGAGTCAGCAGGCCGAGTGCGGCGTTGGAGCTGGAGGCCGCCATCACCAGAAGCGGCCACAGCCTTACCCGGCCGTCGAAATCGGAGATGCTGTGCATGGGCAGCAGGGCATCGAGCTGCTGCCGGGCCAGAAACAGGGTCACATCCGCCCGGCGGCGCACGCCGGCGGTGCTCACCCGCACCCGACGGGCATTGGTCAGACGCATGAGCGGGGAACGGGTGATTTCCAGGCTCACTGCGCCGTCCTGTGCTACGGTGTGGGAACGGACGAACAGCGGACCCTGTCGCACAGTCAGGCTGCCGCTGAGATGATAGCGGGTGCTGCGCCAGCGCCAGACCGACACCCCAACCAATAGCAGCGCAAAGGATACGTCCCGCAGTGAGGCGAACAGGATGGACACCGTGTCGCGCGGGGTGAAAAAGGCGCGCAGCAGCGGGATGAGCAGAAACGGAATCCAGCGCCGGGCGTCGTAGAGTATATACAGCGGATGCGGCCGCGTGTCCAAACGGATTCCCTTCTTTCTTTTATCATGCAGGCTGTTCAGCCCTCGGCGGCCTTCAGCTTTTCCACAAGCCGTTCGCTGTCCTGCGCGGACAGCAGCGGCAGGACGATGGCGCCGCCGGCAAAGTGCAGGATCAGGGTCCGGCAGCCCAGACGGCGCTGCAGCGGCGTTTCCCAGCTTTCGAAGGTGCGCAGCGCAGACAGCGGGATGTACCACTCACGCCGCCAGAAAACACCGGTATGCGCCCGTACGGCATGCTGGTCCATGCAGCCGCGGAAGGCACTTACATAGCGTCCGGGATACCACAGCGCCAGGAATACCGCTGCCCCGGCCCAGATGCCGGCGGGGATCAGCAGCCAGGGGGTAAACAGCCCCGCAATCCCGCCGGTCAGCAGGCAGCCGATGATGCCCGCAAGGGATATCCAAAGACGCAGCACCCTGCGGGCACCGTCGCCTAACTGCCATTCCAAATCGCTGCCATCCCTTCTTTATTGGAATTTTCTGCCTGAATGCTCGACGGGCGGTCAATACTGTGTGCGTGCCACTAGTTTATGCGGTTTGTCCCGCGGCTATGTATAGTCCGCCAGCAGTGCACCTGCGGATAAATTCGCGACTTTCTTTGGTTTAAGGGTTGCGGGAACGGTAAGGATATAGTAAAATATAACCCGGATATATGTGGAAAACCGTTTCGGTGAGGCATCCGCCGGGATGCAGGCCGGCGGGTTTTCCGGGAAAGGACTGGCAGATATGAAGCCCACCTATAAAAGGATATTGCTCAAGCTCAGCGGAGAGGCGATGGCCGGCGAAGCGAAGACCGGTCTGGATTTCGATACGGTGCTCAAGGTGTGCGCCGCAGTGAAGGAATGCGCTGATGCTGGCGTACAGATCGGCGTCGTGGTTGGCGGCGGGAATTTCTGGCGCGGCCGTTCAGGCGGCAATATGGACCGCACCCGTGCTGATCATATGGGTATGCTGGCCACCACCATCAATGCGCTCGCGCTCGCGGATGCGCTCGAGCAGCTCGACTGCGATGTGCGCGTGCAGACCGCGATTGCCATGAACCAGATTGCCGAGCCGTATATCCGCAACCGGGCGATCCGGCATCTGGAAAAGGGTCGGGTGGTGATTTTCGGCTGCGGCACCGGCAATCCGTTTTTCTCCACCGATACCGCTGCGGCACTGCGTGCAGCGGAGATGGAGGCCGATATCATCTTCAAGGCCAGCATGGTCGACGGGGTGTACGACAAGGATCCGAAGAAATACCCGGATGCGGTGAAATATGACGAGCTTAGCTATCTCGACGTGCTCAACCGCGATCTGAAAGTGATGGATTCCACCGCGGCGACGCTGTGTATGGACAACAATATCCCGATTCTGGTGTTCAACCTCAACGATCCCCAGAACATTGTGCGTGCGGTCTGCGGCGAACCGATCGGCACCGTGGTGCACGGCTGATGAGGTCTTTTCTCCGTGCCGGCATCGGTGCGGAAAAAACCGGCGGAAGCCGGCGATACATAATGAATAACGGAAAGTGAGGAAAATTCCATGAATCCCGTTTTGACACAAGCAGAGGAAAAAATGACCAAGTCGGTCAATGCCCTGGCGAATGAATACAGCTCGATCCGTGCCGGCCGTGCCAACCCGGCGGTGCTCGACAAGGTGCTGGTGGAGTATTACGGCGCACCTACGCCGGTCACCCAGCTGGCGGCGGTGTCGGTCCCGGAAGCGCGTACACTGCTGATTCAGCCGTGGGACAAATCCGCCCTCAAGGGTATTGAAAAGGCGATCCAGACGTCGGATATCGGCATCAATCCGCAGAACGATGGTTCCACCGTGCGGCTGGTATTTCCGCCGCTGACCGAGGAACGCCGCCGCGAGCTGGTCAAGGGCGTGTACAAATACGCGGAAGAGGCGAAGATCGCGGTGCGCTCGATCCGCCGCGACGCCATGGATAAGCTCAAGGAACTCAAGAAAAAGGCGGAGATCACCGAGGACGACCAGAAAGGACTCGAGAAAAAGCTGCAGGAGCTGACCGACAAATACTGTAAGGAAGTCGATGAGCTGAGCGCGAAAAAAGACAAGGAAATCATGGAGATTTAACGGGAAAGCAGAAGATAGATGAACCGCGTGTGCGGCGGAGTGCTTCTGCGCCGGGCTGCCCGGCCGGAGACGCTGTGCCGCAGGCGGATGAAAGCAGAAAAATAAAAGGGTTCCGGCGGGCGGACGTAGCGTCCGCCCCTTTTCTGCACTTGACGATAGGAGCGGTTGCATGCGAATGTTTGGACGCCGGAAGGCTATGGGGACGGATGACGTGCCGGAGCGCATCCCGGTGCATATCGGGATCATCATGGACGGCAACGGCCGCTGGGCGAAAAAGCGCGGCCTGCCGCGCACGGCAGGCCATGCCGCCGGCGCCCAGGTGTTCCGGAAGATTACCAAGCACTGTGAAAAGCGCGGCGTCCGGTATCTGACGGTGTATGCGTTTTCCACCGAGAACTGGAAGCGGCCGCAGGAGGAAATCGACGCGATCATGAACCTGCTGCGGCAGTATCTGAAGGAATCGCTGGAGGATTTCGGCCGGGAGAATATCCGCACCCGGTTTATCGGCGACCGTTCGCCGCTCGCGCCGGATATCCGGCAAATGATGGAGCGGGCGGAGGAATCCACCCGCCATAAGACCGGTATGTGCCTGAACATCGCGGTCAATTATGGCGGCCGTCCGGAGCTTGTGCAGGCGGCGCGGCGTCTTGCCGACGACGTGCAGTCGGGCCGCCTTGCACCGGAGCAGATCGACGAGAGGCAGTTTGCCGACCGGCTGTATACCGCCGGCCAGCCGGATCCGGATTTGATCCTGCGGCCCAGCGGGGAATGCCGTACCTCGAATTTTCTGCTCTGGCAGTCGGCCTATGCAGAGTATATTTTCATGGATGTGCTTTGGCCGGATTTCACGCCGCGGCATCTCGATGAGGCAATCGCGGAATTTTCCCGGCGTCAGCGCCGGTTCGGCGGCCTGTAAACAAGCGGTCGCTGCCCGTTCCGGCGCCGGCCGGAAACGGGTCCACTGCCAGGCCGGGTTATCTAAATCGGAAAAAGCGCGGTTTCGCGCCTGAGAAGGTACGAAATACGGGCCGGTGTTTATGGTCCGCAAGCGGTTTTTCCAAGGCTGCGGCTTTTATGCGGCAGTCCCACGCTCCCCGGAATGGGGCCTGCGTTCCCGCTTTACGGGCGGGGGCAGAAAGGCAAGTTTGCCCAGAGGCGCTGGGGCGGCTTTCGGCAAACAGGAGTGCGAAAGGATGAATCGTTATTATGAAGTCGCGCATTATCACCGGTGTGGTGGGCAGCGTGCTGGCGCTGGTTGTCCTGCTGCTGCTCCCGCCGATCGCTTTGAATATTGCTGTGGCGGCGGTCTGCGGCCTGGCGATGAATGAGATGCTGATCGTCACCCGATTTGTCGGCCATCGGGGTCTGATGGCGGCGGGGGTGACTTTTTCGGTGGCGGCACCATTTCTGCTGCTGCTCAACGAGTGGATCGGCAGCAGTATGCCGGCGCTCGCGGTGATGTTCCTGTATGTGATGACGCTGGTGGTCATCCAGATCAAATACCACGATACCCTGCCGGTCGAACGAACCGGTTTCGTGTTTTTTGTTTCGATCATCGTCCCGGTAGCGCTGTCATGCCTGGCATATCTGCGCACCTTCAGCCTGTCCGGTCGGCTGAGCGACGGCCTTTTTTATGTGTTTCTCACCATCATCATGCCGTGGCTGTGCGACATCGGCGCCTATTTTGTCGGCACCTTTCTGGGCAAACACAAGCTGTGCCCGACAATCAGCCCGAAAAAGACGGTGGAGGGCCTGATCGGCGGATTTGTGGTTTCAGTGCTGGCCAGTGTCCTGGCCGGCTGGCTGTATCAGCTGTATCTCACCTCTCAGGGAATCACCGCTATGGTCAGCCTGTGGCAGATCGCGCTGATTGCCCTTCTGCTGGCGCCGCTGTCGGTGGCGGGTGATCTGTTCGCCTCCATCATTAAGCGGCAGTGCCATGTCAAGGATTTCGGCAGCATCATGCCGGGACACGGCGGAGTGATGGATCGCTTCGACAGCGTCCTTTTTGTGGCGCCGGTGATGTTTATTCTGGTGCATTATCTGCCGCTGATCAGCGGATAAACGCAAATTTGCGGCATTTTTATACCGCCCGGACGGATATACTGAAAGGGTGAGCGGAAAGGATGTGTATGCCATGACGGTGTCGCCGGACGGGAAACGGCTGGTGATCCTCGGCTCGACCGGGTCGATCGGGGTGCAGGCGCTGCAGGTGGCCGAGAGGCTGGGCTATCCGGTTACGGCGCTTGCCGCCGGGCGTCAGGCGCAGCCCGCGCCGGGCGCGGTAGAAGAGCGCAAGGCCGAGCTCCTGCTCGAGCGCGGCGATGTTCTTGCTCAGCGTCGGCTGCGTGAGATAGAGCGCGGCGGCCGCCGTGGTGAAGTTGAGATATTTTGCCGCGGCCAGAAAGCAGCGAAGCTGCGTGCCGGTCATGCTTCGTCCGCCTCTTCTCCGCGCTCGCGCCGGACCTGCTCGATGAGCTTTTCAATGGGCATCCGCATGAATTCCTCATCCGGCTCGAGATAGCCGTGGAACA